>Ga0210387_10000954_pt1 | contig 21303 bp, 14 predicted proteins | sample IncBWC7OmetaG_FD_160108 | JGI IMG/M metagenome (GOLD analysis project Ga0210387, IMG submission 160108) | Forest soil microbial communities from Barre Woods Harvard Forest LTER site, Petersham, Massachusetts, United States - Inc-BW-C-7-O ...
TTCCGATCGTCGCCTTCGCCATCGTCTTCGGATTAAGCATGGATTACGAGGTGTTTCTCGTCGCACGTGTTCTCGAAGCCAGAAGAAGCGGGCTGAGTGAAATGGACGCGATCCCGGAGGGTCTGGCTAGAACCGCAGGCCTGATTACCAGCGCCGCCGCGATCATGATCGTGGTATTTGCGGCATTCACCTTCGGAGATTTCCTGGTGGTCAAGATGATCGGATTTACGTTGGCGGTCGCCGTGTTGATTGACGCGACGCTCGTTCGTATTGTAATTGGTCCCGCGCTCCTTCGTATTGCAGGCGATTGGAACTGGTGGCCTGGCGGGCTCGCCACAGCGCACAAGGCGCCAGTGACGGCGAGTCGCCAATGATAGCGTCAGGCGCACGTCAGACTATTAACGGATTGCTGTAGATTCGGCAGTACCTAGAAGACGTCTAATCAATGAAGGAGTAATCCGTTACTCGATGGTGGAGAGATAGAATCGCTTGTGTACATACGAGCTCGTAGGTGGTTTTGATGGATATGGGACGTAAGGCCAAGACGGTTAAAAATCCAGATGGTGTACCAGTTAAAGTCGATTTCATACCACTTGAACCCGTGTCGCGCCGAGACCGGGTAGGCGTGATGGTTGTTATGCCATCCATCCCCGAAACTCATTAGTGCCACCCACGAACTGTTAGTTGACGCATCTCGCGTCACAAAGCGGCGCTACCCCCAAATATGCGCGCACGAGTTGACGATCCACGAGGTATGCAGTCCCACCACGGTCCGTGACTGGTAGTGAAAGGATTTGATGGATAGCAAGTTTGGCTGTTGCTACACTCACTCCATGCCCTCAGTACCTCTGACAGCCTGCCCAACCTGCCTCGCTAAAGTCACTTGCCTTATAGTGGATTTTGCCACCCAGCGGCGGTTCTGCCAGGAATGCGCCACTACGTCATCGAATGCAGTGAGGGTGGCCCGAAAAATTCACGAGCATAATATGCGAGGCACACTTGATGAGTATCCGCTAGAAGAAAGGCGGCGTGATTTGCAAGCTGACGCCGACTGCGCTGAGAGCCTGACCGACACTCCTCACACGTGAAGGCGGGAATTTTCTGGAGTTCGCATGAGGCGGGCTCCTCTTCTAAGAAGCATGCACAGGGATGCGGTTCGCTTGAAACCATTCCCGACACGCCTCCACTTTCTTGCAGACGATGGATAGGTGTCGGTAACAGGGATTATCACTACTAATCTCGTTTTGAGATAGATGGTGAGAAGCGGATTTCGCAACATCTATCCGGCACGGCCCCACTTCGGCGCAAGTTCTACCACCTATTGTAGCTTCGCATACTCAACTTTGGCTTCCTTCAGGATGGGAATATCAGGGTCGGCGTCTTTCCAGAGCGTAAGGAAATTCTGATACGCGGCGCGGGCTTTGGGGGTGTCGCCTTGTAGCACATAGGCGCGCGCGAGACCGAGACGCGCGAGCGCGCCGGTCGCACAATTCCACAGCAGGCCGCTATGGTCGAGAATTTTCTGGAACTCTGAGGCTGCGGCAGGACCCTGTCGTGCGCTCAGGTAAGCTTGGGCGCGGACATAGATCGGATACATACAAGAGCTTGGGGCACTGCTTAGCTGGCCGAGCTGGTACGCAGTCGCCGGCTCAAGAAGATTAATGCTCCGAGCGGCATTCCTGCGGACCGTTTCTATCTTGGCGCGTATCGTGGGGAGCCAGACCGACTGCACGACGGTATCCAACGGAAATTGCTTCGCGAGGTCGTCTGCGAGAGCCTGAGCACGATTCACGTCGTCTGCCAACGCATAGGCCAGTGCTGCCTGCGCCTCGGCATCGCGGCTGCCGGGCGCGAGCGCTACTGCTGATGCTGCATTCTGCCGGGCGCAACGAAGCGGTGAAGGCGCGTGTCCTCAGCTTTGTAAACCACGCCCATACCACCTCCACCGAGTTTCTCGATGATGCGGTGATGGGAAATCGTGCGGCCTGCTACGTATGGGAAATCAGTCACTTTCGGTGCATCTTACGCCAGCCCTCGAATAACTGTCGAGAACATGGATTATCACCATCTATCCCATTTCGAGAGAGGTGGTGAAAAGAGGAATTCTCGACGGTTTTCGACACGGAGCGTCTCGCAGGTCCCCAACGGTAATTTCCGATTATCCGACCAAAGCAGGCTCTTGGTGTGTGTGTTCGGCATTGCAATCACATTTCGGAACAATAGCCTGAGCGGAGTTACCACTGATCGATGATCTTGTGCGATCTCGTGCGCGCGAACACAGAAGATAAGACATACGCACCACCTATCTCGTATTGAGATCGGCGGTGAGAAGAGGACTTGTCAGTACCTAGTCCGCTTCGGTCTGAATGGCTTCGAGATTTAGGAGCAATTTTAATTTTACATTCTCGGACTTGGGAGCAATTACGTCGATTGGAAGCTCCCGCTGTACTCAGTCTTCGAAGCTACGGGCGCCCCCTTGCATTCGATTCTTCACCAAGTTCGTCCAAACGAACTTGATTACGCGGGCATCGTTGTAGCAGTAAGACAGATTGTGATTCAGGGTTGAGAAGCAATGCTGCTGGCAAATTTGCTTCATTCCGGCCAGTTGCTTTTGTTCGAATTTGTGGCCGTCGATATTCCCCCAGTCATAAGTCGACGCATACATGGGGAAGCATGGAGCCACCGTGCCGTCGGTGCGGATGATCACATTGTTCTGGCCGGCGCGGCAATTCCATTCCGCAAAATGCAGCTCGCCATTTTTGTCCTGGACGAAGCCGGGCATTCCCGCAATTTGCTTCGCGATGTCACCGTTGGTTCCTGTTCCATCGCCATTCCAGCCGAGGCGCTTCAGATCGCTGCCGCACGCCATGCGGATGAAGGCTTTGATCTCTTGGAGGCGCGGCACCGAATTCACCATCTGGTATCCCGCCTTGTTCTTCTCGATGAGCCAATCCACCAGAGAATCGATTTCCGGCCAATCGTCCGGACGGATGTAGGTCGGATTGTCGCTAAGGTGCTTGAAGTGCTCATCCTGTTCGAGCATAGGTGTTTCATTGATGTGGTAATCCGTAGCTACGCGATTTTCGCGCGCGAATTCTGTTATCAGCCGCACGTCCTGAGTGTTATTCCGGCAGATGTTGATGTTGAAGAAGACCATGTAGCCGTAGACGTATTGCTTCTTCATGAGATATTCGAGATGTTTGCGCGAGGGCGTCACCGCTTTCGGCAAGCTGGGCTTCTCGTCCCATGAATCCAGCGCGAAATTGAAGATACCGACACCCGCGTCGGCCAAGCGATCGGTAACTTCAGGACGAAGCAGGCGGCCATTGGTCCCGACGTAGATCCAAAATCCCTTTTTTGCCGCGTAGTAGATGATCTTGTGGGCAAAATCCGGCCGCAGCAAAGGCTCGCCGCCCATGAGCGCCAATACGCGGCAGCCGTGGTCGTACAGCCAGTCGATCGAACGGCGAGCGACGTCTTCGGTCATACCTTTGATTTTGTTGTCGTACGCCCAGCAATACCAGCAGTCGAGGTTGCATTTGTATTCGACGAAAAGATACGCGGTGATGGGATGAAAATCGCCTGGCAGGACGCGTGATCGGACGTACGGGAAAAGCCAGCCGCGCATGATTCGATATGTCTGCGGGATCGACCAGCCACGCTTCTCAGGAGGGGCGGCTGTTCCCGGATCCAGGAGTTTTTCCGGAAAGCGCGGAAAAACCGGATCTGGGAGTCTCAGACCCTTCGGATTTGGCACCGCAACGGGTTTAGGAGCTGCGTTCATGAGCAAATTATGAATGTCAACATCGATGCGGAATTTGGGTGCCGAAGCCACGGTGATTTATCTCCTTTCGCGTGCAGTCATAGAACTGCTGCGAGTAAACGATTTGGGGTCCCCACGAATATCCTTATTCCTTAGCCGGTTAAATGCGGAGCTGTCGTCCGCTGATTCAACCGGCCTGATGAATCAATCAGCTGCCATGCCCTGCTCGATTTTTCGACGGTTGTCGCTCGCAATCTGTATTTGCACCAAGTCCGCGGCGAGTTCGCCACTTTCGCGCCTCAACTGTGCCTCAAGCTCCGCCAGCTGAGCGTCGATGTCCTGATTAACCTTGTGCTTGCGAATTACCTCTTCGCGGTAGCGGCGCAGGAAATAGTCGATCGTTTCCACGCGAATCTTGATCGAGCCCGACGGCTTGTTCTCGTCGAGGTCTTTGAAGCAGAAATAAGGCGTCCCAGATTGCTCCACGATGCCTTCTACGACTCCGTAAATGGGAGCGTCGTGGCCGCACTTGAAGCTCGATATCTCGAGCGCAACGAGATTGGGATGTCGCGCCGCAAACTTGGCAGCCCACACTTTGTGGTTCGTGCTGCAGGAATAGGAGTTCTTCCAGGCATCGGTAATGTCGAGCGGGTCGCTGACGACGCCGGCTCGCACCTCGTCACCGAAGAGCCTTTCCAGCAGATCTTCGTCCAGCGGAAGTGTGTTCTGCGAAAAGATCGGGTAGCCCAGCTTCTGGAATTCATCCAGGATCTCGTGATTGAGGCCCGGATCGTGGTGGTAGGGCCGCGCAAGCATCACAACACCGATGCGATCTTCGCGTTCCAGCTGGTCGAGAACTTGCCGCGCGCGTTTGCGAATGCCGGATTCATAGTCCTTCAACGCTGCGAATCCTGACTCCACGGCGCGATCATTTTCCTCCGGAGAAAGCCCCAGGACGGGCTGCCAGGCTTGCAGCATTTGATAAGCAAAAAGCTTCTGGTCGGCGAAGTTGAGTACCGGGTCGATGTATTTCAGATTGTTTTCCGCGAAAACGTCGTTTTCTTTCGTGAAGGCGGCTTTCACGGTCTCCGGTGTCGCCGTCACAGTGGGGCACGCGTTCGCGCCGACAATTTTCACCAGGGGAGAACTCAGCACGTCGTACATAGGGAAGAAGATCGCATCAAGGGGCTTTTTGCGGTGTTTCTCCTGAATCAGGTTGTAGACGTGAGAAATTCCGATTTTTGCGGGGAAACAAGGATCGATGGCGCCCCGACTTGCACCAGCCCGGTAAAGCTCCGAACTCGTATAGTCGGAATAAATCACGTTTTCGGGTTCTACACCCAGGCTTTCGAAATACGCATTGAATAGCGGGGCGTAGGTATAGATGTTCAAGACACGTGGAATGCCGATGCGAATCTTGTCGCGGTTCTGCATGAGCGCGACGCGCTGCTTGACGGCCTTCGTCCAGGCGCGAGTGGGAATCGGGTCGGAAATGTTTTTGGCATTCGTGGGTCGAAAGACCTCTTTGGAAGCGAAGTCGACGAAATTCGGATACTGCTCCCGAATCTGGTCGAGACCTGCCTTGATGTCCTTCATGTCATTCAGATCTTCAACCGTTCCTTTTTCGCAGGTAGCGATAATTAGTCGCTGCTCCCCAAACATAAGCGGAACCTTGGTAACTTTCTCAACCGGCACGAGATTCTTCACAGGTTCGGTTCGGACATCGATGAACGTGCGCAGGCAATTGTTCTTACAGAAATAGCAGCGCGTTGCTTCATTGCGCGTAGTGCGGTACTCGATCTTGCGTACCGCTTCCAGCCCGATGAATGTCGATTGCAGGCCGTTGCGCCATAGCCGCAGCGATTCTTGCGCTGCGCCGATGGCGCCGGATTCGCCGCAGTGCTCGTGCACGATGATTTCGGGCTTTTTTCCGGCGGCACGAAAACTGTTGCGGATGAAATCCACTTCAGCTTTCACGACAGCGAGATTGTTTTGCGTTCCGCCCTGCAGCACGAAGCGCGTACCCAGCGCCGCGAGGTTCGGGATGCTGGCAACGTATAGGAAGACGTTCTTCGGAAGAACCGCAGCCAGGCCAGCGAGGATTTCCTCCGCCTGCCAGCCCTGGCGCTGGAAATTCACGATGTCGGATTGCATGAATACAGCGCAGCCATAGCCGAAGACGGGCATGGCCTGCGCGGAAAAGGCGAGATCGGCAAATTCGTTGACGTTAAAACCGAAACCTTCCGCAGTCGACTGGAGGAAATATCCGTTGCCCGCCGAGCATTGCGTATTCAGCTTGAAGTCTTTTACGCGGCCATTGTGCAGAATGATAATTTTTATGTCCTGGCCGCCCACATCCACGATCACATGCGGATCCTCATAGAACTTCAGCGCGGATTCGGTGTGCGCCACTGTTTCAACGAGCGCGACGTCCGCCTTGAGAACGTCCTTCAGAATGTCTTTGGCGTACCCGGTGGTCGCGACGCCGAGAACTTCTAGTTTGGCGCTCTGCGCTTCCACTTGGCCGCGCAGGTTCTCAAACATCTCGATCGTGTCCTGAATCGGATTTCCGTTCGACAGTTGATAGGACTTGCAGAGGATGTTGCCGTTGTCGTCGAGCAGGACAGCTTTAGTGGATGTGGACCCGCCATCGATTCCGATGAAGCCGCCGACCGTGGTGCCCTTTTGAAATGTCGCGGGAGCGAACTTCTTGCGACGGTAGGCGTCTTTGAAGAAGTCGAGTTCGGATGGTTCGCTGACCAAAGCTTTGCCGCCGGCCTTGGCCTTCTCTTCCTGCCGTCCGAATTCGATGTAGCGGACGAGGTTCTCGTATCCGCGATAGCACCCAATGCAATCCTCTTCGCTGCGCCCGAACTCCACCGCGCCCAGCGCCGCGAAATATTGAGCGTTCTGCGGAACTTTGATCAGGTCTTCCGGCTTCGAACCCTCCGGAACCGCAACTTTTCGCTCCTGCCACATACGTGGAATATTCGCCTGCCATGCCTCGCGCATTCCTCGAATAAAGCTGTTAGGACCCCCCAGCAGCAACACGTGAGGCCGCAGCGTGTGGCCGCGGGTCAAGACGCTGAGATTCTGGAGCACGATGGCTTCAAACAAGGAAGCCATCAGCTCGTCGGGCGGCGTGCCGACTTTCTGCAAGCCGTTGATGTCTGTCTCTGCAAAGACGCCGCACTTCCCGGCCACCTTGTGCAGCTTGATTCCTTGGTATTTCAATTCGCCCAATTGGAGCGCGGGAATCTTGAGCTTGGCGTTGATTTTGTCGATTACAGCGCCCGTACCGCCCGCGCACTTGTCGTTCATCGACGGGATCTTCTTCTTGCGTCCCGTTTCATCATCGTCTTTGAATACGATGATCTTCGCGTCCTGTCCGCCAAGCTCGATCACGGAGTAAACTTCCGGATGAAGCTTTTCGACTGCAAGCGAGACAGCCGTGACCTCCTGCACGAACTTCGCACCTACCTGCTCAGCAATTGCGCCGCCACCCGAACCGGTGACGAACATGCGCGTGTTGTGGCGATCGATCCCGACTTCAGCTTCCATGTGCTTCAAAAACTCCAGCGTCTTCTCGGGCTGCTTCGTCTCGTGGCGTTGGTAGTCTTGCCAGAGAGCCTGATCGGTAGCTGCATCCACGACGACTGCCTTGACGGTGGTCGACCCGATGTCCAAGCCGACGAGGAACTTTGTAACGTGGTCATGCGGCTTCTGCGCGTGCGGTATTTGCTGAACTTGCGGCCGGAGCGGGGCGATCTGAACTAACGGCGAACCGTGGTGGTCGTGCATGAGTTCCTCAGTTTAGAGAGTCAGAACAGCTCCTCATGTCTGTTACAGCGATAATTGTCGCGATGCGCGGCCGTCTTGAAGGCAACGGGCTGAATGCAACGCGCGCCTCAAGCCCGCTAATCCCAAAGCAATCCCTCAGTTACAGGACGCCGCAGTGATCGCTACTCCCGGCACGCGTGACTTCCTCCAGAACCGCGTGTCCCGATCGATCCTGTCGCTCACGTGCAAGATAAATTGTGCCGCAGTACCTGCAACACCTTCGCGATGCGGCACATGGTAGAAGGGCCGCTTCAGCTCGGGGTGCTCTCCGATATAGGAGTGAATTTCCTGCAGGCTCCTGCCAGTCGACTTCAGACACTGCTCAAATTCCGCCTTGGCCTTTACCTTCGCCTCGCCCAGCGCCATTTGTACGCGGCTGTGAGCGTTGACTTCGCCTTCGCCGGATGTCTCGATGGGTAGGAAAATCATGTCCTTGAATTTGTTGATGACTGCGGATTGCACGCCATCCGATTGCGATGAAGGCATGCAGCCGAAGGGCTTCAGAGCCAGCACCATGTGGCAGAGTTTGTGGACGGTGTAATAAACGTTCTTCCCCACTTCGAGGTGTCCCTCACCTCCACGCGCAAACTGGTTGTAGAAAGGATGCGCAAGTTCCGCAAGCTCCTTCTGCGATACGAGTTCGTGCGTGATTCCGCCCATGTGGTTGATGGTGCGGTTGTAAAAGAAGTTCCACATCCGCTGGCCGGCGCCGATTCCCCACAACTTCTTGCGCAAGCCGATGTAGTTAGCGAATTGCTTTTTCGCTTCGAACCACTTGGGATTAGAGTGCGGGCGGTTTACCGGCCATTTCGCAATCGCGTGGGCTTTCGCCTGGTACATCAGGTACGCCACCCAGGTGGCGATGGGCTCAACGAGCACCTGTGCGCCTTCCCGCTCGAGGAAATCGAACATGTGGAAGTTACCGTCGCCTTCAGTGAGCTGGGCCCAGAATTCGCCTGTGATTTTCACTACAGGTTTCACGCGCGTGCGGTCGACTTCAATTGAATTAAATCTTTCGCGCGCTACTCGAAGCGCTTCCAGGTAATCCTCGCCCCACATGTTCTCGTGCCATTTGCCGAATACGTTGAAGGTGTTGCGCAGAATTTTATTGCTCTTGAATTTTGGCTTCGCCCAATCCGGCGCCACCTGCTCGATCTCATACGACTTGCGATTCTTGAGGTCTTCGCACAAACCGTCTACGGCCTCGCGGAAAATACGGTCGCTCTCGCCCTTTTTTACCTCGAAGGGGCGCACTTGATAGATGAGATCGTTAATCACGTCACCGAGGTGCATTGCATTGAGCATTCCGAAACCAAAATCGACCGTAAACTTCAGTCCTGGCTCCCCAGATTCAGCCTTAATTCCATCGCTATCCTTGAACAGCAATACTCTGAAACCGTCAAAACCGGCGTTTTTCAGCGCGAATCGGTACTCAGCTTCATACATACCAAAGCGGCACGGCCCGCAGGAGCCCGCCGTGAAAAAGACGTAGTTGTCCAGTATCTCCTGGCGCGAGATCCCTTCTTTCTCGAGAAATTGAAGGTATTGCACCAGATTGCCGACGGTGAAGTAGGTGGGATTGCATTGCCCGTTATTTCCGAACTCCTTGCCGGTTTGGAAGGCGGGCACGTCAGGGACGGGCAGCTTTTCGCAACGGTAGCCGCAGCCCTGGAACACGGCACGGATTAGGTCCTCATGCTTCCAGGTGAACCCACCAAATAATATGGTGACGCGACTGCGCTCTTCGGCCTTGAAAGAACGCTCAATCGGGCGGTGGAAATGCTTCGGCTCGTCAAGGCCTGCAATTTTCCGCAGCCGTGCACGCTCCGCTTCCAGTCGCTCCCGGATTTCTTGCTCCCGCGAGATTTGGACGAGGTTCGTCGCCATAAATTCCTCCGTGCTTTTCGTTTTTTATTTTGAGACGGGACTTCAAAGGATTGCTGAAGTTGAAGGGTCGGTAGCTTGGGGGGAACTGCGCCAGACCTTGTACGGCTACACGCGCAGAATCGTGACGGCCGTCACATGACAATAGTGCAGTGCAGCCATATGCTGGCCTAAAGCTCACATCGAGCAGTTTAGTTCGACTGCCAGTTCGCATCCCCAACTCCCTCAGGTCCTAACGGGTCGCTCCTCCCCGTCAGATTAGTTGAGTGGCAGTAGGCTACATCAAGAAAACCCAGTTACGCAATACAAGGATTACGGGTATGCCTTCGAGCTGGATTAGAGTCGGCATCGGGGCCGCATCGAATCAGATTCTCAAGATCGCAATTTGTCTGGGCTGCGTTTTCGTAGCGTGAGCCGGATTTTTAAGAAAGCTCGTTGGCGCGGACGCTAACGCGCAGTCCAGCCGAGATCTATATCCAATGCAGCACCCGTTATTCCCGATGCTTGATCCGAACACAAGTAAAGAGCCATGGCGGCGACTTCCTCTGGCTCGAGCAATCGGCGGATCGCCGCTGGTTCCAGCATGATTTTGCGGATCACTTCTTCCGGAGAGATTCCATGGCGATGTGCTTGCTCGTCTATCTGCTTCTCGACGAGAGGGGTGCGCACATAAGCAGGACAGATCGCATTCGACGTGATGTTATGCTCGGCCACCTCCAGAGCCAGGACCTTCGTGAACCCCAGCACACCGTGCTTCGCCGATACATATGCGGACTTAAACGGAGACGCAACTTTTCCGTGAAGCGACGCGACATTGATCACCCGTCCCCACTTCTGGCGGATCATGTGCGGCACCGCGTACTTACAGCAAAGAAAAGTGCCGGTGAGCAACACACGCAGCAGGTAGTCCCAGCGGTCCTCCGGAAACTCTACGACGGGCGCTATGTGCTGTAATCCGGCGTTGTTCACCAGAATATCGATACGCCCAAAGTTCTCGAACGCGAACTCCGTTAGACGGCGCACGTCCTCCGACTTCGAAATGTCAGTCGGAATAAATTTCACAGCGTCTCCCGATTCGCGAAGTTTTCCGACTGCAGCCTTACCGGCATCGGAACTCACATCCGCGAGAACCAATCCGGCTCCGGCTTCGCCGAACGACTTCGCAATTGCGAATCCGATTCCGCTCGCCGCTCCGGTAACTATCGCAACTTTGCCTTTCACGACTCCTCCTCACACCGTCATTTCTTCAACCTCAGTCGCGCCTGGCCGATCCAACGGCCCCGTAGCAATCAGTCCCCTCATAATATCCACGAATCGCCGCCATCGAAATTATCTTGACAACACGGGAACCCGGGATGTAAAAGCGACTCTCAACAAAGAGAGCGAGCGCTCGCTTTGATGGAAGCGCAGCGAAGTATACGGCGGGAGCGCGAAAAACGAAATGCCCAAGCTACTCGACAACACGATCGCGAAGAACAAGGTAAAGATCGAGCAGGCCGCCCTCCATCTCTTCACCCGGAAGGGTTTTCACGGCACTACCGTTCGCGAAATCGCCAAAAAAGCGGGCGTGTCCATGGGCAAGCTTTACATTTATTACGACACCAAAGAAGACATCTTCGTAGATCTCGTCCAGCGCCTCGGCAAAAAGATGGAAGTCCTGCGCGAAAAAGAGCTCATGCCGTACATGCGGTCGCCGGACCCCGCATCGCTCAAACAGCTCGCGTTGGCCATCGGCCGAGTGGTCTCAAACAACCTCGACTACTGGCGCCTAATGTACATCGATGTCGTTGAGTTCCGCTCCAAGCATTTCATTCACGGATTTCGCGAAATTGCCGGCGGCCTTCGCACCTACTCTGCGGCGCTGTTTCGCAATTCCAAGGTTCCATTCACTCCCGATGTGAATCCCGGTCTCGCTTACACCACGATCTATCTTCACTTCGTGACCTACTTCTTGATCGAGGAGCTTTTCGGTGCCAAGCGCCACCTCGGTGTCGGTGACGAAGAGGCCATCGATCAGCTCGTCCGCCTGTACACAACGGAATCCGCACGAAAGCAAGGGTGGAAATTAGTCGAACGGGGGAAAAAACATGCAACGTAAATTCCCGGCATTAGTCGTCGCCTTGATGATTTTCGGTTGCGCCGCAGTCTCACACGCGCAAACTTCCACCACTGGCCAAGTGAATGGCGTCGTGAAGGATCCCAGTGGAGCCGTTGTTGCTGGAGCGAAGGTCACGCTTACAAACGAAGCAGGCGTCGACCGCGAGGGCTCAACGAACCCCGACGGCCGGTACGTGCTTCCACTCGTACCTCCTGGAGTCTACCGTTTGCAAGTCGATGCCAAGGGCTTCAAGTCCTTCATCGTCGAGAAAATTGAGGTCCGTATCACCGAATACTCCGTGGCGAACGCCGACCTGTCAGTAGAGGGAGGCGCCGTCTCAGTCACTGTCACTTCGGAGCTGCCGATGGTGGAAACCGAATCGCCTGCGCGCGGCGCTGTCATCCAGGGCACTGAAATTCGCCAGCTGCCTCTCGCAACGCGCAATTTTCAGCAGCTACTTACACTTACTCCCGGCACGTCCGCTTCGATCAGCAACTCATCGGATCTCGGCCGCGGTGATACCGCGTTCAACGTCAACGGCCAGCGCACACTCTCTAATGCCGTCGTCATCAATGGAGTGGATGCGAGTTCGATTGGCACGGGGTCTACTCCCAACCTCGCGGTTCCTGCCACGGACACCCTCCAGGAATTCATCGTGCAGACCAGTCTTTACGACGCGTCGCAAGGCCGCAATGCGGGAAGCGTTGTGGCAGCCGTCACAAAATCAGGCACCAACGAATTTCATGGCAATTTGTACGAGTTCTTCCGCAACGATGATCTCGATGCCAACAACTATTTTCTGAAAGATGCGGGCGTGCCGCGGCCACCCTATAAGCGAAATCAGTTCGGCGGCACAATCGGCGGCCCGATTCTGAAAGATCGATTGTGGTTCTTCGGATCCTACCAGGGAACGCGCGAGGTCAACGGCACATCTCTCGAGAATTCAATTGGCACTGTTTTCGTTCCTGGCAATCTGACGAATGATCGCTCGACGGCGGGACTAACGGCTTTCGCCAATGCATTCGGCGTTGCAAATATCGATCCCACCGCGTTGTTTCTACTGCAAGCTACGCTGCCTAACGGCTCGTTCGTAATCCCCTCAGCGCCACACCCGACTGGCTCAATCGATCCAGTCGCAGCACCCGTTGTGGGGATCTCGCGCTTCCAGGAAGACCAGTTCAACACGAACATCGATTTCAAAGTCTCGGCGAACAACCGCCTCTCAGGAAAATTCTTTTTTGCAAACAATCCTGAGACCCAGGCGCTCTTCAATTCTTTCGGCCTCGCAAACGCCCTGCCCGTTCCCGGATTCGGCGCAGCCGTATCCTTCAATCAGCGCGTGCTCGCGATTAACGACACCCATGTGATCAGCCCCACGCTGCTGAATGACTTTCGTTTCGGTTGGGCAACGATTACCACCACCTCAAAACCGCAGGAACCGTTCTCTTCAGCGCAACTCGGTATTTCTTCGCCGCTGAATAATCTTTTTCCAGGGATGCCCGAAATCTCCGTCGCGGACTTCTTCGATTTGGGCGCTTCTCCATTCGCGGATAACAGCGCATCGGAACCCACCTACACTGTGGGCGATATGCTCTCATGGCAAAAAGGGCGGCATAGCCTGAAATTCGGAGTGGAGTATAAGCATCATGACTTGGGCGAAAACTTTAACCTCTACACTCGCGGCCAGATTTTCTTCCTCGGTTTTTCCGGAAACCCGTTCACAGATTTCCTCGGAGGCTTCGCGCCCGCCGGCGTACCTCTCACGGGCCTTACGATCATGGGTTCAGGCGTACCTGGGCGAAACATTCTTTCGCAGGATTGGGCCGGATTCGTCAATGATGACTGGCGCGTTTCGGATCGCCTCACAGTCACCGTCGGGCTTCGCTACGATTATTTCGGGCCTTTCAACGAGTCGCAGGGACGGTTTGTTGGCTTCGACCCCAACAGGCTTGAGACGGCTGTGATTCCCGGCTTTCCCGCGGGAGACAACCTCGCCATTACGGGCGGCTTCGTACAAGCCGCCAACGCCAGAAATCCGCTTCCTGGAGTTCCGGAGATTCATTCCTCGCTCGTTCCTCCGGACAAAAACAATTTCTCGCCGCGACTTGGTTTCGCCTGGCAACCGCTCAATAACGGCGGAAGATTCGTCGTGCGCGGCGGATACGGGGTTTACTATGACCGAGCGAACTCGCGGCTCGTCAACAACCAGCTCTTGAATTTCCCGTACTTCACTCTTGCACAGGCGTTCACCACTCCAATCAGCAATCCATTCGTACAGGTACCGCAACCGAGCGCTTTCCCGCTTCAGTTTACGAATGCCTCGGTCTTTCCTTTTGGTGGCCCTCCGGCCTTCTTGCCGGCGGCGGTGGTCGGCGGAATTCAGCCCGTCTCTGCGAACGGAATTTTCCCGGACATCCACGATTTCCGCACGCCCTATATTCAGCAATACAGCCTCGGCATTCAGGATGAGTTCGCCAAGAATTGGCTGCTTGATGTCGCCTACGTCGGATCCGCCGGACGGAAGCTATACCGGCTCATCGATCTGAACCAGTCCGACCTTCCCGTCGCTAATGTGCCCGGCCCGCTCAGTCCAGGACTTTCCGCCTTGGTTGTGCAGGGCTTCGGTGTTCACCTCATGCAAAGCTCTTCGAACTCGAGCTATAACTCTCTGCAAGCCAGCTTGACGAAGCGCTTCTCGAATGGCCTGCAGTTCCTCGCGTCCTACACTTACAGTCATTCGCTTGATGATTATTCGGGAGATCCCAGCGGCACAAGCGACGTTACAGTGGTGCCGGGCAACCAGGCGGTTCTTAACAACTACGGCAATTCCGATTTCGATCGCCGGCAGCGGTTTGTATTCAGTGGCATCTACGATTTGCCAAAATTCTACAAAGGCGATTCACACCTCGCGAAACTCGCCGTAAACGGCTGGGAACTCGCAAGCGTTCTCACCGTCCAGAGTGGTACTCCATTTTCAGTCCTGACAAATGCGACTGCATTCGTTCAAGCTCGCGCGGATTTATCCGCGGTCCCCAACTGCAACCCGAAAATTGGCGGAAGTGTTCAAAGCAAGCTCAACGAATTCTTTAACGTCGAGTGTTTCGCGCCCGCCACAGTCGATTTCGGCGATACGGGCCGCAACATTCTGCGGGGTCCCAACCAGAAGGACGTGGACATCTCGATCATCAAATACTTCCCGATCAATGATCGGGCGGATTTCGAGTTCCGCACCGAATTTTTCAACGCCCTCAATCAGGTGAGCTTTGCAAACCCGGTGAACATCCTGGCTTCGGCGAACGTTGGGCAAATCACGGCGACGACCGTGGGGCCTCGCGTGATTCAGTTTGCCGCAAAGTTTAGCTTCTGAGTTCGCGGGTGCCGAATGTGTCTTTGCACTCCTGGCTTCGCTCCATTTTAACGGCGAGTCGCGAGGAACTGCGCACAATGCACCTTCTTCATTTACCAGCTGTCGTCACCCGACGTTACGGCAGAAATTCGCGAGCGCTCAAAAATGACCGAGGACAATAATTCAGCTGATGGGAAAACGAGCGCGATAAAGATCCTTCGCGAAGCTCGCGGACGCGTCAATGGTGATGGTGTGGAACTGGCTTTTGGTTATTGGCCCGGACGCGGCGCGCCCGTCGTCGCGATTCATGGTCTCACGGCCACGTTCGTCAATTTCGTCGGCATCGCCGAACGCCTCGCTGGCCGCAAGCCGCTTTTCGCGCTCGATCTCCGGGGCCGCGGTGATTCCGATAAACCCGAAGGGCCCTACGGCATGGCGCAACACGGCCGCGACGTTGCCGCAGCGATGCGAGCGATGGGTCTCGGACCCAGTGTGATCGTTGGCCACTCGATGGGCGCGTTCGTCGCTGCCGCGCTCGCGGCGCAGAATCCGGAACTTGTTTGCGGATTGATCTTGATTGATGGCGGCTACGTTCCCGCGATCAGCGAGGGAGCGCCGCAGCAAGGGCTCGACGCGTTGCTCGCCGCTCGCATTATGCAACTGCGCGAATCGTATCCGTCGCGGGAATTCTACCGGGACTTCTGGCGTGGCAAGCCCCACTTCCCGGCGCAGGACTGGAATCCGTGGGTCGAAGCGTTTCTTGATTACGAACTCGGCGGAGAAGCTCCAAACTTCAAGCCCAAAGCTTCGGAAAGCGCAATTCGCGCTGATCTTGCCGAGGGATTCAAACGCGATGAGATCGTTGCGCGTCTCAAATTGATTCGCACGCCGGTGCTCATGTTGCGCGCCGAAACCGGCTTCGCGCCGGCATTCCCCCCGCTTTTTCCCGACGCTCTTGCCGATCAAATCCGCGAATACGTCCCGCACATCGAGGACCGCAAATTTCCGGGCACGACTCACTATACGATCGTATTGGGAGATCGCGGTGCGACACAGATCGCGGATCTGATCAATAGCTTCGCGTACCGTTGCACGAAATCTTAAGTACGCAGTTCGAAACCGCTGCAGGAAAAACAGATTTCAACTGCTCTTTCAGTTCAATTTCCCAATTTATTGGTGTAGATTGTGCGCTCTTTTCCACAGGTGGACCCGGAAAATGAAACAGCGTTTATTTGGGAAAACGTCGGATGGAATCGCAATTGAGCTGTATACGCTTTCGAACAATAAGGGCATGGAGGCGTCGATCATCACGTATGGGGCAATTCTCGTGTCCTTACTGGTTCCGGATAAGTGCGGAAAACTCGCCGATGTGGTGTTAGGGCACGACTCGCTCGACCGATACCTGAACGATGCCGCGTATCTCGGCCCGGTTCTCGGCCGTTACGCCAACCGAATAGCGAAAGGTCAGTTCGTGCTGGGCGACGTCACGTATACTCTCGCGCGCAATAATGGGGAGAATCACGTTCATGGCGGCCTGAAGGGATTCGATAAGGTCGCGTGGAAAGCGCGGGACGTCTCGACGGCTAAAGCAGAAGCGCTGGAACTTACGTATCTCAGTAAGGACCTCGAGGAAGGATATCCAGGCAACATGTCAGTCCGAGTCGTTTACACGCTGACGGATGAGAACGAGCTGTGGATCGAATATAGTGCGACTTGCGACAAAGACACCGTTGTCAATCTTACGAATCATACCTACTTCAATCTGGCGGGGCACGCGTCGGGCGATATTTTAGAACACGAGCTGACAATCAATGCGGATCGCTTCACTCCGACGGACGCGACTTCGATTCCGACTGGAGAGCTTCGCGGTGTGAAGGGTACACCGTTTGATTTCACCCGGCCTACAGCCATCGGGCTTCGCGCAAACCAAGACAACGATCAATTGATCTACGGCCACGGTTACGACCAAAATTTTGTCTTGAATAAGAGCAACGACGATTCCCCTTCGCTTGCCGCGCGAGCCCACGAACCGAAAGGCGGCAGGGTTCTGGAAGTCTGGACGACTGAGCCGGGTATGCAACTCTACTGCGGGAACTTTCTCGATGGCAGCATTCGGGGCAAAGATGACACTCCTTACCATAAACACCAGGGATTTTGCCTCGAGACGCAACATTTTCCCAATTCCCCAAATCAGCCCAGCTTTCCTTCGGCAGTCCTGAGGGCGGGCGTGGAGTTTCACTCGACTACGATTTTTAAATTTCTAACAAAGTAGGCAATTCGAAACCTCAAGGGGCCAGAAGAAAAATGAGACTTATTCGATTTGGGCAGCAAGGAAGCGAAAAACCTGGGGTACTTCTGAAGGATGGCACTCGAATCGACGTCTCCGGAGCTGTTAGTGAGTATGATGAAGCGTTCTTCGCAGGCAATGGCATCGATGCGCTTCGCAAGTGGCTCGACAAGAATGAATCCACCGCACCACGGGTGCCTTCGACGGTTCGACTTGGCCCACCCATTTACCGCCCGAGCAAAATTGTATGTATAGGACTCAACTACCGGGCGCACGCTGGTGAATCTCAGATGGAAGTGCCGACCGAGCCCGTTATTTTTTTCAAGGCGCCATCGTCTCTCTCTGGCCCTTACGATCCTGTCGTGATTCCGCGCAACGGAAAAAAAGTAGATTGGGAAGTCGAGATGGCAGTTGTCGTTGGTAAGAAGGCGACGTACGTTAAGATCGAGCACGCGATGGAGCACGTTGCAGGTTATCTACTTCTGAACGACTACTCCGAGAGAGCTTTTCAGCTTGAGAGAGGAGGCCAGTGGGTAAAAGGAAAGAGCGCAGATACATTTGCTCCCTCCGGACCGTTTCTTGCGACCCAAGATGAAGTTCCCGATTCAAAAGCGCTGGACATCTGGCTGAAGGTGAACGGAGAATTCCGCCAGAAGAGCAACACCGCTCATATGATATTTGATGTCCCCACGTTGGTAACCTATATCAGCCAATTCATGACGCTCCTGCCCGGAGATATCATCAGCACAGGCACTCCTGCAGGCGTGGGACTGGGGATGAAGCCTCCGACGTATCTCAACGCAGGCGATATTGTGGAATTGGGAGTGGATGGGCTCGGTGAATCACGGCAAGAGGTAGTCGCGCCTCGATAAGTGCCACGGAAGGTGAGTTTCCGTAACAATCCAATTTCTTCCTCGAGTTCCGCTCGCGGATCTACCGTGATGTTGTCTTCTGGATTGACTGTCGATTCGCTAACCTTGCTCACCTTGACATTCGTTTTGTCGACATCGGATACTAGGCGTCCCTTTTATGGATGCGGCCACAAAAATGACTGCAATGCGCAGCATCGACATACAGTCCACGCAAGATAGCGTGGTGAAGGCCATTCAATCTGCGATCTTCAACGGTGAGCTCAAACTCGGCCAGCGCATTATGGAAGAGGAACTGGCAGCTACGTTTCAAATCAGTCGTGCTACTGTGCGCGAAGCCCTTCGCCGTCTCGAACAGGTTGGACTCGTCCAGATTAAGCCGCGCCGAGGGACCTTTGTTACCCGCCTCACCCTCACGGAAGTCGAACGAACGTGCCGGCTGCGAGCGGCTTTGGAAGGACTGGCCGCCAGATACGCGAGTGAACATCTTTCGGAAGAGGACTGGCGGGCGATTAAACAAATTCTGAGTGATATGAAAGTGGCTGCGGAGACTCCCGATCTGGGCGCGTTCATCAAGCTTGACCGAAAATTTCACGAACTGATTTGGACACTCGCGGACGACGATCAACTTGAATATATTTTGCGTTTCCTCAGCACGCCATATTTCGCGTTTGTCGCCAGCGTATCTACGCTTCTGCTCTCGGATGTGAGCAAAGTGTATCGAGCTCACGAAAAATACCTCAATGCGCTCCGAGCAGGCCACCCGGAACAAGTCCAGAAGAAAGTGCAGGAACTCCACGAGGGTCTGGCGGTAGGATTCATGGCAGACATTCGCCGCGCGCAGGCTGCAATGCCGGGAAAGATATTCAAGCTCGAAGACGGCGACTGATATTGATGGGATGTGTCGCTCGTCGCCGGCAAGCGTTCAACGAAATTAGCTGTCCTACACTACCTCGAATATACGAACGGCGCGCCGTGCGTCAATTCCTGATATCCGACTTTCACTCCCTGCATCGCGAGTGCTGATCGAAATTGCTTTGGATCGATGCGATTGTCCGCGAACATATCGTAGTGGCAAGGTACGGCCACTTTCGGCTTGACCATTCCCACTACCTGAGCTGCCTCCCAATGAGATAGGTTGTTGAAGCCTCCGTTGATGCAGGTGATCATGATATCCGGCTCGTGTTTCCCTGCCGCTCCCAGCAATTCGTGGAAGTCAGTGTCTCCGGTGATATAGATTTTAGGGCCGTGAGCAAACTGAAAGACGAAGCCCATGTGGTTGAGGTCGGTGTCGTCGGTAGGCAAAGCAAAGGTGCCCACCATCCGAAAATCGCGAGCTTCGTACTCACTCTTGGGCCAGACGCGAACGATTCGGTTCTGCTCGACACCCTCTGCTGCATACACGTCGCAAGTCGGCATCGGCCCCACGAAATTCATCGTGTCTTTGTGGCGAAGCGCGCGAATCGTATAGGGATCGGTATGGTCCTGGTGATTGTGCGTGCAGGTGAAGATGTCCACGTCCAGCTTCTCGGGCGGTACAAGAACGGGGACGGCACGCCGCAGGTCGATCTCCGTGCTTAAAGTTGCGCAACTGTCGGTGAGATATAGATCGACGCTGACTAACGTTCCTTCAGGTGATTTGAAGATGTAGCCGTTCTGGCCGAACCACCACATAGCGACGGCGCCCTTTTCCACGCGAAATTCCCGAATCTGACGCATCAAATCCATTTTCGCTCCTTACCGCGAATCGATTCCTCTATCGGAGGAATGCCTCCGGCAATCCGCCGTCCACCGGAATTATGTGGCCCGTTGTCTTAGCGCTGTGATCTCCAGCCAACCAGTAAATCGCATCCGCGCAATCTGACGGAAGAATCGGTTGATGAGTGATGGTGCGTTGCGCGTAGAATTGCGCCAGCTTGGTGCGCAGAGAATCCGTCGTTTCGTCGTCGGCGAATTCAATCTTGTATTTTTTCAAAGCAACGATCACGCGATCGCGCGAAAACATCGACGACCCCGCGATCACGGTAGCGGGCGCGATTCCGTTTACCCGGATCAGCGGTCCGAGCCCTATCGCAAGCTCTCTCACTAGATGACTGACGGCAGTTTTGCTGATGTCATACGCTTCGCTGCCATGCTTAGGGACAACGGCGTTCGCCGAACTGGTAAGTATGATTGAGGCCTGCAGATTTTGTTCCCGTAGGGTTTTGGCGGCTTCTGTCGCAAGGAAGAAATTCGACGACACATTGATATGCATGGTGCGCGCCCAGAGCTCTTCAGAAATACCATCAGGCGTGTCCGCGATCGGAAAGATTGCGCCAGTATTTATCACAACGTCGAATCCGCCAAATTGCAAAATCGCGGCGCGCAGTGCTGACGCAATACTTTCGCGCGAGGAAAGATCGAGGGCGGACGAGCTGACCATCTCGGGATGAGATAGGCCCGCAGCTTCTCGCGACACGGTCTTAGCCGCCTCACGATTTTGATCGGCTACTACGAGGTGCGCTCCGTTCCGCGCCAATCGCAGCGCCACTTCGCGTCCAATGCCACTTCCGCCGCCCACGACGACGGCAATCTTTCCGGTGAATTCACGTGGGGCAGGCATCCTGCGAAGTTTCGCTTCCTCGAGAGCCCAGTACTCGATACGGAATGCTTCCAGTCGCGGCAATGCTACGTAATTGTGAAAGCTTGAAAACTGGCTGGACTGCTCGGGCTTCCGAGCTTGCGGCAATTCACCCGTTCCGCCGCTTCCAGCTTCATCAAGCGCATTTGCACCTGCCATCACATGAATTGCGTTGGTGAAAAACTCAGTGGTGATTCGCGCCTCGCGCTTATCTTTCGCGAACCCGAAAACACCAAGCGCGGGAATCACGACTACGGAAGGATTCGTGTCACGTAGAGGCGGCGAATCAGGCTCGGCAAACTTCTGATAATAAGCAGCGTAATCTTCACGGTACCTTGCGATGCGCTCGCGGATGCGATCCTTCAGTTGAGGCACGCCTTCTGTTGCGGGATCCCACGGAACAAACATCGGACAGATGCGTGTTCGCAAGAAGTGGTCGGGGCAACTTGTGCCGAGCTTGCTGAGTTCCTGCGCCCACCGGGAATTTGCGAATGCCAGTACGTCTTCGGAGCTTTCGTAATGGCCAATCAGTCGCCGGTTGGACGACACGGCTCCTCGCAAGGAGGGAAGAATTGAGGCTGCAACGGACTCGCGGT
>Ga0210387_10000955_pt1 | contig 21300 bp, 23 predicted proteins | sample IncBWC7OmetaG_FD_160108 | JGI IMG/M metagenome (GOLD analysis project Ga0210387, IMG submission 160108) | Forest soil microbial communities from Barre Woods Harvard Forest LTER site, Petersham, Massachusetts, United States - Inc-BW-C-7-O ...
CCGGCGGCGCATCGGCCATGGCCATGTTCATCGTCATGGGATGCCCGCTGCCGACATTGACGCGAGAGGTGATCGCGAACGTCGACGCGTCGATCGCCACCAGTTCATCCGACATCATACAGGCGATGTACGCCGTGCGGCCGCCGTGGCTCACGCGCGAGCCGTGCGGCATATCGCACGTCGGCACCTCGGTGAGCGATGTCATGTCGGGCGTGTAGATCACGGAGACGGTATTGAGATGCCCACGATCACCGTGGAAGTCGGAGTTGGGCACAAATGCCCAGTCGCCGTCGGGTGACAGGCCGACCGTCGTGGGGAACATCCCGACCGGCGCGCGGCCAACGAGAGAATCAGTACCCGTGGTGAATTTCCAAATCGAGCCGAACGGCTGGCCGTGGGCGATCGAGACGTACCAGTAGCGGCCGTCGGGCGACACGGCGACGTTGTGCGGCCCCGCCACGTCGGCCGGGCTCAGGCCAACCGGGATTTCCTTGAGCTTTCGCCAGCCCTCGGGTCCCACCTCGATGCGCGTGACGATGTCGCCCGACTCGCTCGCCACGTAGATCGTGTACGGTTTGGACGACGTCGGAGCGCTATGGATCGCCAGCGCCAGCAATACCGCGGCAGCTCTCATTGAATTGCGGGCGCCTGTGGCTTGGGCTCGACCTTCACGATCCAGAGGCCGGAGAAGATGTCGTTCGCGATCACGTTGCCATTGAGATAGAACGCGCCCCACGTCATCGCGGCATTGGGCACGAATCCTTGCGCGTCGCCCGTGTACACGTGCGCGATCTCGCGGTCCTGGGCCAGGAGGTCGCCCTTGAGCTCACCCGAGACGTCGAGCACGCGAAGTCCACCCTGATAGTCGCCCAGATATAATGTGTCACCGGCGACCCAGACGTTGTGCACGCCGCCGTCGGGTGGCTCGTAGTATCCGACCTCGCGCGGGTGTTCGATATCGCTCACATCGATCACGTGCAGTCGGCCGTTGGCCTTGCCGAGGCTCGAGCCGGGCAGGCCGATGCCGATCGGCTTGAACGAGAAGACCTCATCGCCGAGGAAGACGTAGTGGCCATTCCGCTGGCGCCACGCCGTGTGCGTGCCGCGGATGTAGCCAGGGCCGCCCTCGGCCTCGACGCTCCGATACAGATCGTTCAGATCGTAGGTGTACTGGCTCACGAACTGCGGGTTGGTCGGCGATCCGCCTTTCATCCCGTTGCCGACATCGAGAATCACGAGGCCATCGTTCCAGTATGACAGGTAGGCAAGGCCGTCGACGATGTCGATGTCGTGCAGAATGCGGCCGGCGCCGCGCTTGGTCTCCCAGCGCGCGACCTCTTTGGGGTGCATGGGGTCGTTCAGGTCGATCACGCGCATCGAGCCGGTCGCGTCGTCCGTCAGAAAGACGTACGTGCCGAACTTTTGCTGCTGATAGATGTAAGTCGAGTGCACGCCGCCGGTCACCGTCTCGGTGTACTCCGCGATCTGCTTCGGGTGGGCCGGGTCGGCGAAGGAGAGGATCACGATCCCGTTGCGGCGGCTCGATGCGCCTTCGCGGGTCATCACGCCATACAGGCCGTCGGGCGTCGTCATGACATCGTTCACGACCCGGGCGTCGACGATCACCGAGTCGGTGATCCTCGGGTGCGACGGGTCGCTGATGTCGAGGGCGTAGAGACGATCGGCGATCGTGGCCAGGTAGGCGTTCTTGCCGTTCGGGTGAGGCCAGAACTCGGATACGGCGAACTTCGCGATCGGCTGGCGGCCGACGAGCGTCGTCGCGCGCCGGATATTGCGATGCTGGACGACCACGCCGGTCTCACCGCTTGCGCCTCCCACGGCGGCACTCACGACATAATTGCCCGCCTCATACGGGACGAAGCTGCCATCCGGGTCGATCACGCCTTGGCCCGGCGCCACCGTCCACTCGGGTGTCACGCCTTCTATTTCATGACCCGCCGCGTCTCTGGCGATGGCGCGGAGATGGATGACGTCCCCGGTACGTACGGGAGCGCTGACACCGGTAATCTCCACGGATCGTATCGTGTTGGGGCGCACGGCCAGCTCGAGAACGGTGCGCGCGCTGCCACTGCTTGCCGAGACGGTTGCGTTACCGGCGGCGATTGCCATGAGCCGACCATCGGCCGTCACGCGAACGACGTGCGGGTCGCTCGATGTCCAGGTGACATTGCCGAGGCGCCGGTCGTTGAGTACCGTGTACGCGGCAGCGGAGAGGGCGAGACGTTGCCCGACCATCAGCCGGTGCACCGCGGGAGTCACCTCGATACGCGCGGCGGGTTGCGGTACGAACTCGGCGACGACCTCGGTCGGCTTGCCGGGACGAGCGCCGGGGACGATGGCGATCATCTCGACGACGAAGCGCGCGGGCGAGCCGGCGCGCAGCATGCCAGTCGAGTCGATCTTGCCTTCGAAGGCCGTACCGCCGAGCCAACGCACGGATGCGTTCGGGACCGGATGGCCGTCGGCATCGAGTGGCGTGGCTTTGAGGCGCAGCGAGTCGCCAACGGTGACGGTCGGGTGCGCAGGTGTGACCGCGATCGAGGCGACGGGGCTCGCCGGGAGCCCGACGTGAGCGGAGTCGGCCACCTGCAAGAGCGCGACAGTGAGGAGTGCGAGCATGGCCACCACGATAACGGCCTTAGGCGTTGCGCGCGAGAGTGGTCTTCCACTTGCAGAGGAACACGCGTATGGCAGACGCAACCTTTGAAGAGCTCATCGGCACGCTGAACGATCTCATCGAGACGTGCCGGGACGGGATCAACGGCTTCAGGACCGCCGCCGATGGCGTGAGCAGTCCGATCGCCAAAGAGGTGTTCTTGTCGCGCGTGCATCTCATCGAGAAAGGTCTCGGGGATCTCGACGCCGCCGTGCAGCGGCTCGGCGGGGATCCGATCGAGCACGGGCATCCGGCGGCGTCGATGCACCGGGCGTGGATCAACATCAAGTCGGCCGTCACGATGCGGGACGATCGGGCGATCATCAATGAGGTCGTGCGCGGTGAGGAGGTCGCGATCCAGCACTATCGCGAAGCGCTGGAAAAGCCGCTGCCCGCGGATATCCGAGCGATGGTCGAGATGCAAGAGCGTGGCACGGAGTTGAATCTCGAGCGCGCGCGGGCGTTGGCTCGCGTCCGGGACACGGGGTAGATTTCGGGTGCAATGCAACTGTCGTATCACACCGTCTACGATGTCAGCGCGACATCGTACTCGCCCTGGCGGCTCGGGCTTGCCTTTCTCTTCTGTGCGATAGCGCTCATCTGGTGGCGGAGGAGCCTGCGCGCACAGGGGGCCGTGCGGCATTGGATCCAGCGTACGATCATCCTCATCGTGGCCGCCGGCGGTGTCATCGCGGCGACGTACGAGCCGGCATCACGCGGGCAGCTGCGCGAGGTGCTCGGTAAAGGGTCGTATCAGACCGTGGAAGGCGTGATCAGCGATTACACCGTCGCTGACCCGGCGCGCAAAACGCCGGAGCATTTTACGGTGCAATCGGCTGAGGCCGCGCACTTCACGTTCATCATGCGATCCAATGGGCCTGGGTTTCACGAGACCCAGGCGACGGGTTCGCCGCTGAAGTCCGGCGAGTGCGTGCGCCTGGCCGTCGTCGGCGGCGCCATCGGGCGCGTCGAGATCGCCGATCACTGTTAGGCTCGACTGCTCGCAACGTTGAGTACTATCAACTTTGAGTGCACGGTCGGGCACGCGCTGTGGCGCTCTGCGCATACCAGCGGTATACCCGCTGGCTAACCTCCGCTCTCCCCACATGCGGAGAGCTACATGCGCAAGACGCTTCTGGCCACGCTGCTCGCGCTCGCCGCGATGGCAGCGTGCACCAGTGCGACCGCCCCGGCGACGGCGCACGATTGTGTCAACGGGACGTGGACCGGCTCCGGCGAGACGTGCTAGCGTGACGCCGTAATGGCTCGCACTTGCAGCGCGACGGCGGCGACGTCGTCCGGAACCGTCGTGCGCGCGGGCGCCGGTGCGTCGTGCACCGGACGCCCGCCTTCCGTGCGCCGGGCCATCTCACGGATCTCGGCCAGGTCATGCCGATCGGCGATCTCTCCCGCGATGAGCAGGAGCGCGCCGGCGCGCGAATGATTGCCGCGGCGCTGCTCACACTCGGCCGCGTGCAGGTGAAACGAGGCCGTGAGCGCCGGCGGGAGCGTGGTGCCCTCGAGGATCGTCACCCAGCGATCAAAATCCTCCCACTGACCGCGGAGTCCATGCAGCTCCATGAGGTTGATGGCGCCGGTCCACTTGGCATCGAACGCAACCCCGTTCTCGAACACGAACCGGAACGCATCGTACGCGGTCTCGTACAACCCCACGTGCATCGCGCAGACGCCGAGGTCGCCCAAGAGGCGCATGAGTCGCGCCGGGTCGGATTGCGTCGCGAGCGCCTCGCCGAAGAGCACCAGCGCCCCGTCGTAGTTGCCCTCGCGCGCCGAGAGCGTGGCGAGATCGTGCAGGGCGAGCGCCAGGGGCTCGGGGAGGGATTTCTTGCGCGCCGTGCGAATGGTCTGCTCCAACACGTCGCGCCCCAACACGAGCTCACCCTTCCAGATGAACGCGTTCGCCGCCGCGACGTCGATCTTGAGCGCCCCATTGATGTCGCCGATCTCGGCCGCGATGACCCGACCGATCTCGTACGCGCGCAGCGCGTCGTCGACGTACCCGCGCTGGCGGGCCACATAGCCGATGCGATCGAGGCAGTAGGGGAGGATCGCCAACAGGCCCTCGGTCCGCGCGGCCTCGATCGCCAGCGAGTAGACATCGCTGGCGACGTAGAATTCGCCGTCGTCCTCGAGCACCGCGCCATAGGCCGCGAGCTTCTCGGCCACCGGCTGGTCTTTCGGGATCGTGTCGAGGATCGCCTGCAGGGCGCGACGTGTCGGGCTGTCCGGCAGACGCCGGACGGACGAGCGCACGGCGGCGACCTCGATGGCGGTCGGTTCGGCGACCGGGCGGTCGAGCCGGCGGTCGACCAAGCGCAGGGTGACGAGTCCGGCCGAGAGGGCTTCCCACTCCCACGGCGTCTCGGGGTCTACGGCGGCGAGGCGCTCGAAGAAGGGGCGATGTCGCATACCGACAGTGTACAATAAAACGACTGTTCCGCGAGGTGCGATGATACCTCCTACTTTAATAGTGCTATGCGCGGCGTCGAACGGTGGATACGGGACAAGCTGCACCGTGGTGTTGCCCACTTGTTGCCGGGGCCCGCGGCGCCGGCGCGCGTGCCGGACTGGGACGCGCGGCCCTATCGTGTGCTGGTGCTCCGCTATGACGTCATAGGCGATCTCGTTCTCAGTACGGGCATGCTGCGTCAAATCGCATCAGCGCACCCGCTCATGGAGATCGATGTGCTGGCCCGGACGTGGGTCGTGCCGGTGCTCGACGGCCTGCCATATGTGCGGCGCGTGATCCCGTTCGATTGCTCGGCGACCAACCGGTATCCGTCGCTGGCGCTGCTGTCGCGCGTCAGGCGCGAGCGGTATGACGTGGTTGTGGACGGAATGTCCATTCGGCATTCGAGCCCGACATCGTCGCTCATGTTCATGGTCGCGGCTCGGTCGCCGTACCGCGTCGGGCTTTCGAGCGCGAGCAATGCCTTTCTCTACAACCTGCCGGTCGCGCCTGACCGCTCGCGGCATCATGCCGAGCAGTCGGCCGTCCTGGCGCAGCCGTTTGGGCTCGCGCTCGATGGGACCGATTGGCGGTCGGAGCTCGTCATCACGCCGGCCGAACGGAGTGCGGCCGAGGCATACTGGTCATCGCTTGGACGCGGCCGCGGGCGCGGGCTTCGCGTGTTCGTGAACGTCTCGGTTACCGATCCGAGGAACGACTGGCCGGATGATCGCTTCGTAGAAGTAATTCGCCAGTTGGTCTCTCGTCGCAGCGATGTCGTTGTTCTCATCAGTGGGATCGCGAGCCAAACGGATCGCATTGTGCGCGTTGCCCGCGCGGCGGGCGCGCATTCAGCGACGCAGTCGCTGCGCGAGGTCATCGCGCGTGTGGCGACCGCGGACCTCGTCTTGACGCCGGACACCGGGATCGTGCACATCGCCGCGGCCTTCGGCCGACCGATCGTCGGCCTCTATCGCGTCGACACGCGGATGTGGGCGCCGTATCACGTGCCGTCGCGTGCCCTCCACTCCGATTCGCTCGTGCACGCCATTCCCGTCGATCGCGTCGCCGCCGCGATCGATGATCTGCTCGAGGAGCAATACGGGGGCGTTAAGGCGTAACTCCGAGGGCCAGGTGGATGGCCTCGTCCACGCGCTGAGGATTCCCCTCGTCCCAGCCGAGGAGGATGCGAGTCACGCGACCTTGTCGGTCGATGACGAGCGTCTCGGGGATCGCGTAGACGTGGTACGCTTTCGCGATCGGGTCGAGCTCCTCGCCCGGATTGTCGGCGACGGCGATCGGGCAGGTGAGCTTGTGCTCGACCGTGAAATAGTCGTGGAGCTTTGTGAGCTCGACGGAAGGGGTGAGGTCGGAGTCCGCGCGGAACCGGCCCATCAGGCTCGTCGCCAGCACCAGGCGCAGTTGCGAGCCGTATTTCTTCTGGAGGTCGACCAGCGCGGGGTAAGAGCGCGTGCAGGCCGCACACCACCAGGCTGTCAGCTCGACAACCGTCACCGGACCGCCGCTCGACGGGTCGACGGTCGTGGTGCCCGCGGGCTCGTTGAACCAGTGTGGCGCGGTGATGCGCGGTGGGGGCTGGCCCACCATCTGGTAACGCGCGATTTCGTCGGCTAGGCCATCGGTGACGCCTGGAACACCGGGCAGTCCGGCCGGGGCGTGGATCAGGAGCTCGAGCGCCGTCGGCGTGTTGCCGTGGCCGGCAACGACCTCGGCGAGGTTGCGATACGCGTAGATCAGCTGGTGCGAGAGGCGAACGCGGTCAGCAGAGTCGAGCCGCGTTGCGAGCTCCATCACGGCGTTCGCGTGGAACGCGATGCCGTCGTCATAGTCGACATCGCGGAAGAGTTGGCCGAGCAAGGCGTGAGCTTCGACGCGTGCGGCCGCGCTGGCGCCCGGCAGCGAGTCCAGTCTTGCTCGGGCCCGCTCCGCGGCCTGCAAGTGCTCCATCGTGAGCGGCGGCTCGAGGTCGTGGCGCACGGTGTCGAGCAGCGCTGATTCTTTGGTTTGCGCGTCGCTCGCTTCGCTCGCGAACGCGCACAGCGCCAACGTGGCCAGCAGTCGGGTCAGGGCTGCCATAAATGCATCAGTGCCATTGTGAGTCCCTATATACTTCGTGGCCCTGAAATAGCGTTAGTAACACTTTGGTTCGGTGAATATCCCGCGGCGCGATCGTAAGGAGATTGTGGTCCAGCACGATAAGATCAGCCCATTTACCAACGGTGATGGAGCCACGCGCCGAGTCGGCAAATGCGACCCGCGCGCCGTTGATCGTGTAGGCGGCGATGATCTCGGGCAACGAGATGGCCTCGTTAGGCAGCCACGGTGGCCCAGGTGGGCCGTCAGGGTCGCGACGCGTGATGGCAACCTCGATGCCTTGGAGCGGGTCGAGCGGCGACACGTCCCAGTCGGACCCGGCGACGAGCGTAGCGCCGGTGCGCGCGATCTCGCCCATCGGATAGAGGCGGGCCGAACGAGCGGGGCCGAGCACTGGGACGGTCATCTCGGTGACGTACTTGTCCGGGAAGGCCCACTCCGGTTCGAAGTCGGCGAACACGCCCAGCACGCGGAACCGGGCCACGTCGCTCGTATCGACGAGCTCCAAGTGCGCGATTTGCGGACGGGCATCGCGTGGGCCGTTCACGCGCCGGGCGAAGGCGATGGCGTCGAGCGCCGCGCGCACGGTGCGATCGCCGATCGCGTGGATGTGAATTTGAAACCGCGCCTTATCGAGCGCCGCGACCAACGTGTCGAGATGGCCGGGCGTGCTGGTGAGTGCCCCGCGGTCGTTCGTCCCGACATACGGCGCAAGGAGCGCGGCCGTATGCGATTCGATCACGCCGTCGCCAAAGATCTTGATCGCATCGGTTCGCACGTGGGTCGTGCGATAGCGATGGCCGAGCCAGATAAGACGGGGGATCTGTTCGACGCCGCGCGTGGGCTCGACGTACTGCGAGGTCGTGATCCACGCCGTGAGCTTGCCCTGCCGGTCGGTGCTCGCGTAGGTCGCGAGGCGGGCCGAGTCGGCGTTCGCCTCGAACAGCGACGTGAGTCCGTATCGGTTGGCGAGGGCGAGCGCGCGGGTCAGAGCGGCGGCGTATTCCTCGGGTGTGCGCTCGGGCATCCGCTTCGTCACCAGATACCTGGCGTCCTCGCGCAGCGTGCCGCTCGGCCGGTGCGTGCGAGGGTCACGCTCGATATGGCCGTTCGGTGGATCGGGCGTCGCCGACGTGATGTTGGCGGCGTCGAGCGCCTTCGAGTTGACCCACGCCGAGTGGGCGTCGGCGGATTCGACGTACGCCGGTCGGTCTGGTACGAGCGAGTCGAGCAGCTCGCGCCGCGGGTTCGCGTGGGGGAAAATCGGGTCGTCCCAGCCCGAGGCGCGGAACCATGGCGTGGTTTTGGCGCAGTGGCGGATCGAGTCGACGACCGCGGCGGCGGTCGGCAGGCTCGCGAGGAGACAGTCGCCGAGGTTCAATCCACCGGTGATGGCGTGCACGTGCGAATCGTGAAAGCCGGGCAAGAGCATCCGGCCGCCCAACTCGATCACGACGGTCTGGGTGCCGATCCACGGCGTGACCCCGCTGTCGTCGCCGACGTAGGCGATGCGGCCGGCGGTAACGGCCACCGCCTGCGCGGTCGGGTGCAGCGAGTCGACCGTGTACACGGCGCCGCCGCGCAGTACCGTGTCCGCCGGCGGCGGCGAGTGGCGGGTCGTGCAGGCGAGGCTCGCGGCCGCCAGCAGGCACGGACCGACACGATGCGGCATGCGGTAGACTGCCTGTGGGTACGGCCTGGCGCTAGATCCGGGGCCTCATGCTGAGCATTGAGCGGTACGGGGACGTGGAGCGGGTGATCATGTGGACCCGGCGAAGCATGTCCGTAGGCTACCACGTCAGCGCCTACGTGACGCGCGGCGTGGTCATCGACACGGGCTTCCCGGCGATCGGCCGAGAATTCGCGCAGTGGCTCGAAGCGGCAAAGCCGCGAGGGGTCATCGTGACCCACGCCCACGAGGACCACGCGGGCAATGTCGATGTCGTGACGCGCCTCAACGTCCCTATGCTAATGACATCAGGGACGCTTGCCGAGCTGCAAGGCGCAAAGGGGATCGGACTCTATCGAGTCTTCGTGTGGGGGAATCCGCGGAAGGTGCCGCGCGGGCTGGAGCCCGGCCATGTCGATGAGCCGGCGCTTGTGATGGTGCATACCCCAGGTCACTCGGCCGACCACCACGTGGTGTGGGACGCCGAGCGGGAGCACCTGTTCGGCGCCGACCTCTTTCTCGGCGTAAAGGTTCGCGTGCTGGCGCCGTGGGAGGACCCACGAACGCACGCGGCCAGCCTGCGCGCCGCCATCGCACTTCGGCCGAAGCGACTCTACGACGCTCATCGAGGGCTGATCATGGACCCCATCGGGGCACTGACGGCGAAGGCGGACTGGATCGACGGGACCGTTGCCGCGATCGAGCGGCGTCTGGCCGAGGGGTGGAGTCATCGGGCGATTGCCCGGGAGGTCCTCGGGCGGGAGGGGTCGCTCCGGCTTCTCACGGGGGGCGAGTACTCCCGGACGAACTTTGTCGCTAACGTCGCTTCGCCTCGCGGTCTAGGGCAGTCCCAAACTCGGCCCAGGTGACATCGAGGCCGGCCAGCAGCTTCTCGACGACTGAGAAAGAAGGCCGGCGCGTCGCGCGCTCGATCCCGCCCACGTAGGCCCGGTCGACGTTGGACTGGGCCGCGAATTTCTCCTGGGACATACCGCGTTGCTTGCGGAAGGTTATCAGAACGGCGGCCAGCATTTGGTGATCAGTGCGAGAATGTCGAGGCACGCCCACGGTAATAATGATCCACGGTGAACTGAGCCACGGGCGGATGGCTCACGGGTGAGTGACACACGGCCGGTCGCCATCGATCACATACAAGTGCCGCGTGAGTAGTTACGCACATGACACCATCGGTGGACGGATGTAGGGGAGCGGCCCACTGGCGGGTCCCCAGGTCGAAGCTGGCTGGATTCCACCCCTACACGAGCTCAGCAGTGGGAATGCCACTCCATGAAGAGGCGTCGTTGTCGCTAGTGACAACGACCAACGTCGACGCTTCGAGTCGGCGGGTGATCTACGAGGCGCGAGTCGTCATCACGGGCGGCGAGGACGACGCTCGCATGGCGGCCGTCAAGTTCCGGGCGTTTCTCCGGCGGTATCAGAAGCCAGCCGGGCTCACCATCCGGCTCGCTGACGAGCAGCAGAGGGACGAACGGACGTAGGCGTCATAGCGAGTGGGGCGTTCCCCCCCACACCCCCCCTACCTCCAGACTGCCCCTATGTTTGGCATACTGCCCCTATATTTGGGCCCTGGATGGGACCAAACTCACTCATACTGCTGGACGCCCGGGCAGTCGACCGCACTTTGAAGCGGATGGCGGGCGAGATCGTAGAGCTCAACGGCGGGACCGATCGCCTGATGCTGGTCGGTATTCAGCGGCGGGGCGTTCAGTTGGCGGACCGACTGGCCCATCTCATCGGCGAGCGTGAAGGCGATGCGCCACCGCGCGGGGCGCTCGATATCACGCTCTATCGAGATGATCTCCAGACCGTCGGTCCGCGACCCGTGGTCGGGAAAACCGAGCTCCCGCGGGATATCGACGGGGCGCAGGTCATCATCGTCGACGACGTGCTCTATACCGGGCGCACCGTGCGCGCGGCCCTCGACGAGCTCGCGGACTTCGGGCGGCCGGCGCGGATCGCGCTCGCCGTCCTCGTCGATCGTGGCGGGCGAGAGCTGCCCATTCATGCCGATATCGTCGGCAAACGCGTCGACCTGCCGAAGGATCAGCGGGTCGATGTGCTCGTTCACAGCCTCGACGGAAAGGACGCGGTGATCTTGGTGACACCGTGACGAGCGCGCTCGGCAAAGACTTGCTGGGGCTCGAGCCGCTCAGTGCGGAGCAAATTCGGCTCATTCTCGATACGGCGGAGCCATTCAAGGAGATCAGCGAGCGGGCCATCAAGAAGGTGCCGGCGCTTCGCGGGTCGACCATCGTCAATCTCTTCTTCGAGCCGTCGACCCGCACGCGGGTCTCGTTCGAATTCGCCGAGAAAAGGCTCTCGGCCGACACGGTGAATGTCAGTTCGTCGGGCTCGTCGGTCTCGAAGGGCGAAACCCTGGTCGATACGGCGCGGAACCTCGAGGCGATGCGCATCGACATGGTCGTCATGCGCCATGGTGCCTCCGGAGCGGCACAATTTCTGGCCGAGCGCATCGAGTCGAACGTGATCAACGCCGGCGACGGCACGCATGAGCACCCCACCCAAGGACTGCTGGATCTCCTGACGCTCCGAGATCATTTCAAGGAGCTGAAAGGGCTGCGTGTGTGTATCTGCGGCGACGTGCTGCACTCGCGCGTGGCGCGGTCGAATATCTGGGGCCTTCAGAAAATGGGCGCCGAGGTCGCCGTGTGCGGCCCGCGATCGTTGCTGCCTTATGGGATCGAGGAGTTTGGCGTCCAAGTGTTCGACCGGATCGAGGCGGCCATTGAGTGGGCGCAGGCGCTCAACGTGCTGCGATTGCAGCTGGAGCGCATGACGGCCGGGTATATCCCGTCGCTGCGCGAGTACAATCGCGTGTTCGGCGTGACCGCCGATCGGGTAGCGCGAGCATCGAAGGAACTGCTCATTCTGCACCCGGGCCCGATGAATCGCGGCGTGGAAATCGACTCCAACGTGGCCGACGGCCCGCACAGCGTGATCCTCAACCAGGTGACGAACGGCGTGGCCATTCGCATGGCGGTCTTGTACCTGCTCGCCGGTGGCCGGCCGGAGCTCGCCGAGGCGGCAAAAGGATGACGAAACCACTGCTGCTGCGCGGCGGCCGTGTGATCGATCCGGGTCGGGGCGTCGATGTCGTCGGCGACGTGCTCGTGATGGATGGGCTGATCGAGGCCACGGGCCTCGGCCTCGGCACTCCTGACGGCGCCGAGGTGCTCGATTGCTCGGGATGCATCGTGTCCCCGGGATTTGTGGACGTGCACGCCCATTTGAGGGAGCCCGGTCGGGAGGACGTCGAGACGATCGCGTCCGGGGCCCGTGCCGCGGCCGCGGGAGGATTCACGGCAGTCTGCGCGATGCCGAACACCGATCCCGTCACCGACAATCAGGCGGCCGTTGGGTTCATCGTGCGCCAAGGCCTCGCGGCCGCGGCGGCGCGCGTGTATCCCATCGGCGCCATTTCCGTCGGGCAGAAAGGGGTGGCGCTGGCCGAGGTTGGGGAGATGGTCGGGGCGGGCGCTGTCGCGGTCAGCGACGATGGGAAGCCGGTCGTGAGCGCGCAGCTGATGCGCAACGCGTTGGAGTACGCGAGGACCTTCGGCATCCCGGTCGTTGATCACTGCGAGGAGCCGACGCTGGCGGCCGGAGGTGCCATGAACGAGGGCCTCGTGAGCGCGAGGTTGGGGCTCAAGGGCATCCCGTCCGAGGCCGAGGAGATCATGGTCATCCGGGATATTCTCCTGGCCCGTCGCACGGGCGGTCATGTTCACCTGGCTCACATGAGCACGAAGGGATCAGTCGAGCTCATTCGCTGGGGGAAAGAGCGGGGCATTCGCGTGACGGCCGAGGTGTGCCCGCACCATTTATCGCTCACCGAGGACGCGGTCGAAGGCTACAACACGAACGCGAAGATGAACCCGCCGCTCCGCACGGCGGAGGACGTCGCGGCGCTGCAGGAGGCGCTCCGCGACGGGACGATCGATGTCGTGGCGACCGATCATGCGCCGCACCACTACGACGAAAAGGAGCGCGAGTTCGCCGATGCGCCGAATGGAATCGTCGGCCTCGAGACCGCGCTCGGCGTCAACGTGACGACGTTGGTCGATCGCGGGATCCTGACGTGGGCCCAGCTGATCGATCGGATGTCCGTGGCGCCCGCGCGACTGTTTCATTTGCGTGGCGGATCGCTGGCGAAGGGAACGCCAGGCGACGTGACGGTGTTCGACCCGCAGCGATCGTGGACGGTCGACCCGACCCGATTCGTGTCCAAAGGTCGGAATACACCCTATGCCGGCTTCGAGCTCAAGGGTCGGGCGATGTGTACCATAGTTGGGGGCCGTATCGTCCACCGAATAGCATCGTGACAGTGAGACCGTTACTCTAGAGGTGATGGCTACGGGCGCTGAGAAATCGACGGATGTGATCACGGCGTTGCTGCAAGAGCGCCGCAGGTTCGAGCAATGGTTGGCGACGCTCGAATCGCGGCGCGCGATTACGCCGGCCAACGTCTACTCGCGTGTGCACGCGGATTACACGGCACGGTTATCTGGCGTGCTCGATCAGCTCGGCGGGCGATCGGCCGAGCTGCAGCAATCGGTGGATTCGCTCGGTGCCAAGCTGTCCACGCTCGAGTCCGAGGAGAACACCAGGCGCGACGAGCGCGCCGAGGCTGAGCTCCGCGCCGCTGTTGGCGAGTACACGCAGGAGCGGTGGATCGAGCTGAGTGAGGCGACCGACACCGAGATTGCTCGGTTGTCGAGTGAGCGGTCCGAGGCGACCGCGGAGTTGGCGCAGCTGCAACAGCTGCTCAACATGGCGAAGAGTCGGCGCCCCGAGCCGGTCGTGCCGGTGCCTCCAGCGGCGCCGCCGTTGGCGCCACCGGCGACTGCTGCTCCTGCGCCGGCTGCCGCCGCGCCGGCTCCTGTACCTCTTCCGGCGGCCGCGGCCGCTGCCGCTGCTCCTCCTCCGCCACCGCCTCCGCCGCCAGAGATCCCGCGACTGCGTCCGCCTGAGCCGAGGACGGCGGATGGGGCGATGCGGAGACCCTCGGCTGCCATCCCGCGGCCGGCTGAGCCAAGGACCGAGCCGAAGACCGGGCCGATCATGGATCCGTCGAGTTTCGACGAGCTCGCGTTCTTGAAGTCGGTAGCGCCAGGCGGGGGAGCTGGATCACCGCCCGGTGCCGCGGGCAATCAGGCGCGCGCTGCCGCTGGTGGGGGCGCTGCGCCTGCACCGGCATCACGCGCGAAGCTGGCGACTCCGCCAGAGGCCGGGACGCTGAACGACATCTCGCTGCGCGACAATCCGGCCACACCCGCCAAGGGCGACAGTGGCAGTGTGCCGGTGTTCTTGCGCGACGTGCCGACCGAGCAGGTCAAGTCGCTCAAGTGCTCGGAGTGTGGGTCTATGAACTACCCCACGGAGTGGTATTGCGAGCGGTGCGGCGGCGAACTCGCCGCGATGTGACACAAATGAGGGGGCCCGCTTCGCGGCCCCCTCGTGATGCTCGGGTATTACGGACCCGGTCCCGGTTCGCGACCCCGGGTTCCGAGGCGCCGAGGGATTCAGCCAGTCTTTGCTTTGGCCAAGTGGCTCTTCTGACGCGCGGCCGCATTCCGGTGAATGAGCCCTTTGCGCGCCGCGCGATCGAGCAGGCTGACAGCGGCCAGGCGCTCGTCGGCCGTCGACGTGGGGGTCTTCGCCTTCTTGAGCGCTGTCCGCAGCGCCGAGCGCTGGGCGCGATTGCGCACGGTCGCCGCCCGGGACTTGCGCATGTTTTTCTTTGCGGACTGAATGTTCGGCATAGACCTGTAAGCTTGCCGTCCCAATCGCGCATGTCAAGATGCGCCATTACTTTGACGCTATGATCGCCGAGGGCGCACCATTCGTCGTGGAGCTCGCGCACTTCAACGGGCCGCTGGACCTCCTGTTGACGCTCATTCGCGACGAGCAGATCGACATTTACGACATTCCGATCGCGCGGGTCGCCGAGCAATTCCTCGTGCGTCTGCACTCGCTCGGCCTCGACGAAGCCGCGGATTATCTCGACATGGCCGCGCGCTTGTTGCGCATCAAGGCACAGTTGCTCCTGCCGCATCCGGAAGGGGACGAGGCGTGGGAAGATCCGCGCGCGGAGCTCGTGCGCCGGCTGCTCGAGTATCAGCAGGTCCGCGAGGTCGTCGACATCTTGGATGCGCGAGGCGAAGCGCGCCGCAATCAATTCGCGCGTACCGTGCCTGTCCGGCCTGGCGATCCGGTGCCACAGAACACGGTGTTGTCGGTCTCGATGAGCGAGCTTCTGGCCGCGGTCGATCGCGTCCTGCGCTCCGCCGTGCGCCCCATCGTGCATACCGTCGTGCCGCGAGCCCTCGACGTGGAAGGCGCGCTTCGCGCGGTGCGCGCGCTCCTCGCTGAACGCTCGCGTGCGTCGTGGCGCGATCTCTTGGCCGCAGGGTCGGAGCCGTGGCGCGCGTTGTCGTTTCTGTTGGCGCTGCTGGAAATGGCCCGTTTGGGTGAGTGCATCATTCGGCAGGCGGCGCCGTTTGCCGATGTGGAGATACGGTGTGAGCCCGCTGGCCAAGCTGCTTGAAGCCGCGCTGTTCGCGAGTGGCACCCCGGTACCGCTCGACGACCTTGCGGCGCTCGACCCCGAGTCGACGGGCGAGCAGATCGCCGCGGCGTTGACCGAGATCGCCGAGCACTACGCGGATCACGGCGTCGAGCTGATCGAGGCGGGCGGAGGGTGGCAGATCCTGACGCGCGGCGAGTACACGGCGGCCATCGAGCGCGCACAGCTCGCGTCCCGGCCGCAGCGGTTGTCATCGGCAGCGCTGGAGACGTTGGCGCTCGTGGCGTATCGACAGCCGGTGGCGCGGGCCGAGATTGAGGAGATCCGTGGTGTCACCGTTGGGAATCTCCTTAAGACCCTCCTCGAGCGCGGGCTCGTCGACGTGGTCGGCCGAGCCGAAGGGCTCGGGCGGCCGTTGCTCTACGGGACCACGCCCGCATTCCTGGAACAGTTCGCGTTGCGGCACTTGGGCGAGTTGCCGCGAGCGAACGAGCTTGCCGTCGCGCTCAAGCCGCTCTCTGAGCTATGATGCGCATCCAGCGCGCGCTCGCCCGGTCCGGCGTGGCATCGCGGCGGCGGGCGGACGAGCTGGTGGCGGCGGGGCGCGTGCGGGTCAACGGGCAGGTCGCGAAGATCGGGCAGTCGGTCGATCCTGACACGGATCGCATCACCGTCGATGGCGCCGAGGTCACGCCACCCGCCGCGTCGGCCACGTGGATCGTCCTGAATAAGCCGGGCGGTGTGCTGACTGCTCGAAAGGATCGGGACGGTCGCCGAACCGTCTTCGATCTCGTCCCGGATGTTCCCGGGCTTACGTATGTCGGACGGCTGGATTACATGACAGAGGGCGTGCTGCTACTCACGACCGACGGGATCGCCGCGCATCGGCTCACGCATCCGAGCGCCGGCGTCGAACGCACCTACGTCGCGACGGTCCGAGGGGACGCCGCCGGCGCAGCGCGGATCGCGCGCGGTGGTGTTGAGCTGGCCGAGGGTGAAGTGGTGCGGCCTGTCGAGGTGGCCACGCGCCCGATTGGGCAACGGCGATGGGAGTTCGAGGTCACGATTACCGAAGGCAAGCATCATGAGATCCGCCGACTATGCGAGGCGTTGGACCTCGATGTCGAGCGACTGGTGCGTACTCGCTTTGGACCAGTGCAACTGGCCAATCTGGCTTCGGGCGCGAGTCGGGCCCTCACCGCGGCTGAACGGCAGGTGATAGAACATGCCTAAGACTGCAACACCTACGGCTTCGACCGTCGTTCCGGCGGATACGTCGCTCGCGCAGGCCGTGGCGCGACAGGTCGCTCGGCGGGTTGTCGGGCAGGACTACATGGTCGAGCGCCTGCTCATCAGTCTGCTGACGGGCGGGCATGTGTTGCTGGAGGGAGTGCCCGGGCTGGCGAAGACGCTGACCGTCAGGACATTGGCCGAGACGGTTCGGACATCATTCCATCGCATTCAGTTCACGCCGGATCTTTTGCCGGCTGACGTCATCGGGACACAGGTCTACGACCAGTCGAACGGCCAGTTCACGATCAAGCGCGGCCCGATCTTCGCCAATATCGTGTTGGCGGACGAGATCAATCGCGCGCCGGCGAAAGTGCAGGCGGCGCTGCTCGAAGCCATGCAGGAGAAGCAGGTGACGATCGGTGGCGTGACGCACGTGCTCGAGGAGCCGTTCCTGGTGCTCGCGACGCAGAATCCGATCGAGCAGGAAGGAACGTATCCGCTGCCCGAGGCCCAAGTCGACCGCTTCATGATGAAGCTCAAGGTCGGGTATCCGTCGAAGGAGGAGGAGCGGGAGATCCTGCGGCGGATGGCGGGTGGGGCCGTCATCCCGGTCGAGGCGGTCGCGTCGCCCAGCCAGATTCTCGAGGCGCGGGCCAAGATCGCCGAGTTGTACATGGACGATCGGATCGTCGAGTACATCGTCGAGATCGTGCACACGACGCGGCGGCCGGCCGAGGCTGGGCTCAAGGAGCTGGCGCCGCTCGTCGAGTATGGGGCGAGTCCGAGAGCGACCATCGCGCTCGCGCAGGCCTCTCGTGCGCACGCCTATCTGCGTGGTCGCACCTTCGTGACGCCCGACGACATCAAGGCAATTGCGCCCGACGTGCTCCGGCATCGGATACTGACGACGTTCGAGGCCGAGGCCGAGTCGGTGACGAGCGATATCATCGTCCAGCGCGTGCTCGCGGCCATCGAGAGTCCGTGAGCTGACGTGTCGACATCGGTCCCGCCCGAGGTTCTGAAGCAGGTCAAGCTCATCGAGCTTCGAACGCGGGGGCTCGTGAACTCGTTGTTTACAGGCGAGTACCATTCCGTGTTCAAGGGCCAGGGCATGGAGTTCGCGGAGGTCCGCGAATATCTGCCTGGCGATGAGGTGCGGTCGATCGACTGGAACGTGACCGCGCGGATGCGGCGCCCATTCGTGAAGCGCTATGTCGAGGAGCGCGAGCTGACGGTGGTGCTCGCGGTCGATTTGTCGGGGTCGGAGCGCTTCGGCACGACGCGCCGATTCAAGAGCGAGGCCGCGACGGAGCTCGGCGCCGTGCTGGCGATGTCGGCCGTCCGGAACAACGATCGGGTCGGGACGGTTCTATTCACGGATCGGGTGGAGCACGTGGTTCCGCCGCGCAAAGGACGGCGCCATGTGCTGCGCATCGTCCGCGATCTGCTCGCGTTCCAGCCGGTGGGGCGCGGGACCGATCTGCCGGGCGCGATCGAGTACCTGAACCGTCTGTTATCGCACCATGCCATCGTGTTTCTGATCTCTGACTTCCAAGCCGGAGCGGGCGGCATCGAGCGGCCGTTGAAGCATCTCGCGCGACAGCACGATGTGGTCGCGGTCACCGTCGAGGACCCGGCCGAGCGAACGCTGCCGAACCTGGGTCCGGTGCGACTCGTCGATCCGGAGACTGGTGCGACGATCGTCGTTGACACCAGCAAGCCCGTTGTGCGGGCGCGATACGAGTCGATGGTCGCCGACGAGCGCCACGCGCGGCGACAGCTGTTGCGGCGGTTGGCGATCGACGAGGTCGCGATTCGCACGGACGCCGGGGTCGTCGAGCCTCTCCTGGGGTTCTTTCGCGCTCGCACGATGCGACTCCATCGGCGGCGCAGCGCTGGGCATGTCTGATGTTCGCCGGTCTGGCTGTGCTGGCGCTGCTCGTTCCCGGCGACTCGGTCATGCTGGGCGTCCGCGTTGCACCAGACACGGTGACCGTGGGCGCGCCGTTTCAGGTACTGGTTCGCATCCGTGCGCCGCGCGGATCGCGCATCGAGTTCTCGCTCGGGCCTGATTCCACCGGCGCGGTTCAGGCACTGGACACGCGCCAGATCAGGGATTCGCCCGATACGACCGGCGCGGAGGCCACGGCGACCTATCGCCTGGCCGCCTGGGATGTGGGGCCGCAGCAAGTGCTCATTCCCGACGCAATGGTGCGGTTCCCCAGTCTTGCCCAGAGAGCCGTGCCGATTGCGCCACTGACGGTGTTCGTGCGGCGCCTCGTGCCGCCCAAGGATAGTGCGCGGCGTGTGCCGAAGGCCGCGCGAGCGATCCTCCTGGCGGTCGAGCCGTGGTGGTGGCGTTGGGCCGTGGCGGTAGGAGCGCTCCTCATACTCGTGCTCCTCCTCTGGTGGCTCGTCGCCCGGTCCAAGCGCCGGACGGGGCCGGCGGCAAAGGGCGATCCGTACGAGGAGGCCGTGCGCGAGCTCGATCGCATCGAGCGGCTCGGCCTGATCGATGCCGGCGAGCGCGGGCGGTATGTCGCCCTCGTCACCCAAGTCGTGCGCGACTATCTCGCCGGCCGGATTGCGACGGCCTCACTCTCCCTGACGACAATGGAGCTGGTCGAGGCGCTCCGCGCTGATGCGCGCGTGCCGCTCGAGCGCCTGCAAGGCGTACTGGAGGAGAGCGATCAGGTCAAGTTCGCGCGGGCCAGAGTCACGGCCGAACGCGCGGCCGCCGTGGCGAGCGATGCGCGGCAAGTCGTGGACGAGACCGATACGGCCGTCAAGAAGAGTGAGGAGGCGGCGGCATGACCTTCAACGGGGTCGGGTTCGGACAGCCGTGGGTCCTGCTCCTCCTGCTGATGCTGCCCCTCTGGTGGCTCGCGCGTCGGGGACAGCGGCCCGCGGCCGTCACGTTCTCGCGCGTGGCAACGCTGGCCGCCGGGCCCAGGTTGGGGCTTACCCTGAGCCGGTTCCTGTTTGTCTTACGCAACCTGGCGCTGGCCGCGTGTGTCATCGCGGTAGCCCGGCCTCGGACCGGCGCGCGGGCCGAGATGATCACGAGCGAGGGGATCAACATCGTGCTCTGCGTCGATCTCTCGAGCTCGATGCTGGCACTCGACTTCCAGCCGCAGAATCGTCTCGAGGTCGCGAAAGAGACCATGAAGCGATTCGTGGCGGCTCGCCAATCCGACCGCATCGGTGTCGTCGCGTTCGCGGGCGAGGCGCTGACACAGGTGCCGCTGACGCTCGACTATCCGGTCGTGCAGGCGGCGATCACGAACCTGCAGGCCGGTGAGCTCGACGATGGGACCGCCATCGGGACGGCGATCGCGACTGCCGCCAACCGACTGCGCGTCGCCCCCGGGCGCTCGCGCGTCATGATCTTGCTCACCGACGGCGACAACAATCGCGGGTCGATCGATCCGCGAACCGCCGCTCAAGCCGCGGCGGCATTTCGCATCAAGGTCTATACGATAGGTATCGGGACCGACGGTATGGCGCCGGTGCCCGTTGGGCGCGGGCTCTTTGGGCTTCGCTATGAGAATCGGCCCGTGCACATCGATTACGATCTGTTGAGTGACATCGCCAAGATCACGAACGGGAGGTTTTTTCGGGCGCGGGACGCGGATGCGCTACAGCGCATCTACCAGCAGATCGATCAGCTGGAGCGCGTGCCGGTGAGAACCCAATCGTTCGTGCACTATCGTGAATTGTTCAGGTGGCCTCTGACGGTGGGGTTGTTGGCGCTGGGGTTCGAGCTCGGTCTGCTCGCTTGGCGAGGACCGTTGCCGTGATCTCGCTCTTTGAGCAACCCATGCTGCTCGCGGTCGCCATTCTCGGGCCGATCATCGTCGTGGCGCTGGTTGTTTCCCGACAACAGCGACGACGCGCGAGACTGGCCAAGCTCGGCACCCCAGCGATCGTCAACCGCTTGGTGCCTACGGCGTCCAGGGAGTCAGGTCTCCTCAGGGTGATCCTGCTCGGCGGAGCGGCTCTCTGCGCGGGAGTGGCGCTCGCCGGCCCGCGGTGGGGAAACGAGCAGCGGCTGGAGCACGGATCCGGGGTCGATGTCGTGCTGGCCCTCGACGCGTCGCTCTCGATGATGGCCCGGGATGAGCGTCCGAATCGCCTCGAGCGTATGAAAGAGGAGGTCCGGCGGCTCCGGGATCTCTCGCCGGGTGACCGGACGGCGCTCATCGCCTTCGCCGGCCGGAGTTACGTCCTGACGCCGCTCACGGTCGATGATGGGGCATTGGATCTGTTTCTGGAGAACCTCGACCCGTCGGTCGTCGGGCAGCCCGGCACGGCGCTGGCACGGGCGATCCGGCAGGGAACCGAGCTCCTGTTGGCGACCAGGACGGCGAGCGATCGCGCGCTCGTCCTCATGAGTGACGGGGAAGGCTTCGACGACGAGTCGGACGTGAGGGCGGCGGCGGAGTATGCGAAGGAGAATGCGGTGAGCGTCGTGACGGTGGGATTTGGCACGGAAGCGGGCACGACGATCCCCGTTACGGGTGGGGCGCCAGGCGACACCATCAAGCGCGATGAGAATGGGGACGTCG
>Ga0210387_10000956_pt1 | contig 21295 bp, 21 predicted proteins | sample IncBWC7OmetaG_FD_160108 | JGI IMG/M metagenome (GOLD analysis project Ga0210387, IMG submission 160108) | Forest soil microbial communities from Barre Woods Harvard Forest LTER site, Petersham, Massachusetts, United States - Inc-BW-C-7-O ...
GTGTCGGCCGGTGAGATCAACAAGCGGCCAGACGGCGGCGGCCCTGATCCTCACGTTGAACGCGCGCGGGCGATGTGGCCGAAGCGCAACCCGCGTGGCGGTTACGAAACTCGATAGGGTCAATGCTCGATGATCGGCGGGCGGCTGATGGCTGCGGCGCGCTCGCTGATTCAACGGGCGGCCGAAGGCGCGACGCGGCCGGGGCCGTGGCATCTGCCGCTCAGCGGCGGATGGCTCAGCGCCGAGGATGGCCAGTATTGGAACTTCTGGCAGATGGGCCGCGACGTGCAGTCCATCGGCCGATCGGCGATCGTTGAGGCCTGTATCTCGGCCTATGCTCAGACCGCCGCGATGTGCCCGGGCGATCATTGGCGCGCCACGGCGAAAGGCGGGCGCGAGCGAGTCGACAACTCGGCCGCCTCGCGGCTGCTTAGGAAGCCCAACGCCTATCAGAGCATTTCCGACTTCCAGCTGAACCTGACGCGCGACCTCTACTCGGACGGCAACGCTTACGCGCTGGCGCTGCGCAACGACCGGTTCGAAGCCGAGGAATTTCACCTGATGCACGCCGGGCTGAGCCGTCCGATGCTCTCGGTCGATGGCGACATCTTCTATTCGCTCGCCGGCAATGACGTGATCGCCCGCCAGCTCGGCGGAACCACTACCCAGACGATCATGGTGCCGGGCCGCGACGTGCTGCACGTCCGGCTCAACGCCCGGCGGGGAAGGGAGCCGTGGCCCTTGATCGGCGAATCGCCGCTCGCCGCAACTTACGGCGATCTCATAACCCAGAACGCAATTCTGGCGTCGCAGAGCCAATTCTATCTCAACCAGGCCCGCCCGAGCGCGGTGCTGTCAACCGACCTGACGCTGTCTCGGGAGCAGGTCGAGGATCTCAGGCAACGATGGAACGATCAGTCGCAATTCTTGAAAACCGGCGGCACTCCGATCCTGACCTCGGGGCTCAAGGTGAACCCATGGAACGTGTCGTCGCGCGACGCGCAGATGGCCGAGTTCCTCAAGATCTCCGAAGAGCACATCGCCCTCGCGTACCGCATCCCGTTGCAGGTGCTGGGCCTGGGCGGCTCGAGCCCCGGCAGCAATACCGAAGTGCTCATGCGGATGTGGATCGCGACCGGGCTCGGCTTCGCGCTCAACCACATCGAAGAGGCATATGGTCAGTTCTTCCGCCTGCGCGGCCAGCCGCACGAATATATCGAGCTGTCGACCGACTCCCTGCTGCGCTCGAACTACAAGGATCGGATCGACGCGCTCGCCCGCGCGGTCCAGGGCGGCATCATGGCGCCAAACGAGGCGCGCGAGTCCGAGAGCCTCGACGCCGTGCCGTTCGGCGACGAGCCGCGGGTGCAACAGCAAGTCGTCCCGCTGTCCGCGGCGGGCAAGATCCCATCGGCGCCGGGCGCGCCAGGTTCGCCAAGTTCGCCCGGACCGCCAAGCCCGCCTGGCGGCGGATTACCGCCATTGAAAGCCGCAGAGCCTGACCCCCATGAAGCCAAACGCGCCTACGACCAACTCCGCGCCGCCGTCAGCAACGCACGGCGAAACCTCCACTGACGCCATCACCGAGGCGGTCGGCCGGCTGTTCGCCGAGCTGGCCCGCGACCTCGAGCGGAAGCTCGATCTCCGCATGGCCGAAATGCTGTCGGAGGTGAAAGGCATCGCCGGCGGCGTCCAGACTCAGGCGGTCGAGTTTTTCCTCGCGTGGAAGCGCGACGCCGACCGGGAGGTTGAGCGCCATACGCGGATGATTAACCGGATCGAGGGCTTCACGCAGCCGCCGCCGGGCGAGCAGGGCGAGCGCGGGCCGATCGGAATGCAAGGCCTGCAAGGCCTGCCGGGCATGGCGGGACTGCCGGGCGCGACCGGGGCCGAAGGGCCGCAGGGGCCGCAGGGGGTTCAAGGCGAGCGTGGGCCTCAGGGCGCCCGCGGCGAGCCAGGCCAGAACGGCGAGCCGGGCGAGATTGGCCCGCAAGGGCCTCAGGGCATCCAAGGCGAGCGTGGGCCTCAGGGCGTGCGCGGCGAGCCAGGCCTAGTTGGCGAAACCGGCGAGATCGGACCGATGGGCCCTCAGGGCGTACCGGGCGAACGCGGGGCGCAAGGCGAACGCGGCCAGGCCGGCCAGGTCGGCGAGCGCGGCGAGATCGGGCTTATCGGTCCGCAGGGCTTGCCCGGCGAGCGCGGGCCACAAGGCGAGCGCGGCTTGGCCGGCCTCAACGGCCAGCCAGGGGAGATCGGGCCGATCGGCCCGCAGGGGCCGCAGGGCGACCGTGGAGTGCAGGGCGCGCGAGGCGAGGCCGGTCAGGCTGGCCTGCCGGGCGAGGAAGGCCCAATGGGCCCACAGGGCGCTCAGGGCGAAAAGGGTTCGCAAGGGGCGCGCGGCGAGCCGGGCGAGCGCGGCTTCAAAGGCGAGACGGGCGAAAAGGGTGAGCGCGGCGACAAGGGCGAGCCGGGCGCGGAAGGGCCGATGGGCCGGTTGCCGGCGATCACCGAATACGTCCCCAAGCAGGTCTACTACCGCAACGACTGCGTCACCTTCATGGGCGGCTGCTTCCAGGCGATCAAGGACACCGGCGAGCCGCCGCCGGATCACGAGGCCTGGCGCTTGCTGGCGCAGAGCGGGCGCGATGGCCTGAGCATGACGGTCCGCGGCACTTACGACCGCACGGCCGACTATCACGGCCTCGACACCGTCATGCTGAACGGCTCCACCTTTATCGCCAAGCGCGACGCGCCCGGCGACTGCCCGGGCGACGGCTGGCAATGCCTGGCCATGGTCGGCAAGCGCGGCGACAAGGGCGAGACGGGCGTCAAGGGGCCGCGGGGCGAAGCGGGCGAGAAGGGCGAGCGCGGCGCGCCAGGAATCGACGGCCAAGCCGCACCTGTCATCGTCGCGTGGAGAATTGACCGTGACGCTTACACAGTCGTCGGCATCCTCAGCGACCGCAGCGAGACGGCGCCGATCGAATTACGGCCCCTGTTCGAACAGTTTATGTCGGAGACGGAGTGATGCTGGAACGCCAATTCGCGAAATCCGGCGGCGTCCGCTCGCTGTGGCGCGCCTGCGTGCTGCGAACCTTGCGCGCGCGGGGCGAGGGCAATCCCTGGCCGGAAGATCACGTCGTCGACCTGGTCCTGCGCGCCGCGCAATCGCCGACCAGCCTGACCGATGCGCCCGAACTGGCGACCGTGCTGGCTGAGTTCGTGACTGCGCTCGTTCCCTATAGCGCCGCAGCCGGACTGTTCAACCTGAGCACCAATCTGACGTTTGGCAACGCGGCCACCATTGCGCTGCCAAGCATTAGCGATCTGCCGCAGGCCGATTGGATTCGCGAAGGCGCGCCAATGCCGGTGGTGCAAGGCGTCGCGTCGGCGGTGAGTATGTCGCCGCACAAGATCGGGACCATCGTCGCGCTCTCGAACGAAATGATGCGATCGAGCAGCGCCGAGGCGGTGGTGCGCGAGGCGTTGATGAACAACATCGGTCCGTCGCTCGACCGCTCGCTATTCTCAGCGGCGCCCGGCACGCCGGGCTTGCGTCCGCCGGGCCTTCTTGACGGCGTTCCGCCGCTCGGAGAGGCCGACGCCGCCGTCATGCCCAAGACAGAGGCGATGATCGAAGATTTAGAGACGCTGATCGAGGCGCTCGGCCCTTACGGCGGCAACGGACGAATCGCGCTGATCTGCTCGGCTAGACACTCGGTCCGCCTACAGAACACCATCTTTTCTGAAAAGGAATATCCGCTCTTCGTCGCCTCCACCCTGACCACCCAACTGATCGCAGTGGCGGCGTCGGCGCTGGCGGTTGCGGTTGATCCGCCCCGCATCGATAGCAGCGGCGAAACGGTCATGCACATGGAAGACACCAATCCGCTGCCGATCGTCGGCGATCCACCGGGCGGCGTAATGGCGACGCCGGTGCGTAGCGCCTGGCAGACCGACAGCACTGGGCTGAGGTTTGTCTTGCCGGTCAGTTGGGTGCTGCGCGCGCCCGCAGTCGCCTGGCTGACCCCGACCTGGTGATTTGGGAAGCTGGCGGCGATCGTGGCGGAACACGATCGCCGCCCCTCGCCTTGCCTCGTCTAACCCCGCCCCGCCGAGCCTAGCCGTGCCATGCCCGACCACGCCTCGACGTCCAAACCTTATCGAGATTCGCCTGAGCGTCAAATCTCACTGGTGACGAATGGCCGATGTAGTTGTCAAAATTCTTGAGCCGGCGGACGAGATCAGCTTCCTCTCGCTGCGCGAGGCCAAGCTGTTGCTCGGCCTGCCGCTGACCGGCGCCGCTGAGATCGAAGACGAGCGGCTCGAGCTGCAGATCGCCATCGCCTCGGCGCAGATCATGCGCCTCTGCAATCGCATGATGGCTCGCCAGCGCGTCATAGAGACCTGGCGCGACTTCGACGCGATCAAGCTGTTCCTGCGCACCTTCCCGGTCGCTGAGGAGGACATCGAGCAGATTACGGTCGGCGGCGCGACGTTGGGGCCTGACGACTATGAGCTCGAGGAGCAGAGCGGCACGCTGCAAGGACTGAGCCGCTTCGCCGCGCCGGTGCGCATCGTCTACAGCGGCGGCTATGAGCTGCCGGACGACGCGCCGCTCGACCTCAAGCAGGCGACCCTGCTCATGCTCAGTTCGGCGCGCAGTCAGGCGACGCGCGAGTCGATCGAGGGCATCCGAATGATCGCCCACAAAGAGAGCCGCGTGATCTTCTTCGACCCGAACGCCTCGACTGCGAAGACGGCGGGAGGCCAGTCGAGCGGGCTTCCGACCGGCGTCGAACCGCTGCTCAGCCGCTATACGCGCTTCTGGGCGTGATGGAGTTCTCCGCCAACTTCGACCCTGGCGTCATCCTCCGCCATCTCGATAGAATCGAGCGGCAAGCGGAGGAGCTGCGCGCGGCGCTGCCGGTCGAAATGGCGAACTGGCAGAATGACGACCTCAATCGCAAGCACGCGACGACCAGAACGATCGATGTCGAAAAGCCCAGCGTGAACTTCACCCGCGCGGCGACGACCGTTAACCCGACGTCTAAAGCTCGGATCAAGAGACGCCGTCGCCTGATCCGGCGCATCAAGAAGGCCGGCCAGCACGAACGCATCCGGAGGAGCAACCGGCCGGTTCTGCGCGCTTCGCTGCTCGTCGACTTCAAAGAGCGGTTTCGCACCCTTCTCGATCAAGCTTTCTAATAGGAGGCTCAAATGGGTCTCGACATGTCGGCCCTGGTCAAACAGATGTGCGCCGACGTATTCGGTCGGCCGATCACCGTCACTCCGGCCTCGGGCGCGGGGGCCTATCAGAACCGCGGCATCTGGCACGAAGACGAGAACGACTTCCTCGCCGAAGACAATTCAGTCGTTACGGATCATCGTGTTTCGATCGACGTCCGCGACGCCGAGTTTGCCGTCGTGCCGCGCCAAGGCGACGCGATCGACATCCCGGCCGAGGGATCGGTGCCGGCGGAGGGAACCTTCACGGTCTTGGCCGCGCATAAAGATGGCGGCGGCATGACCAATCTTCTGTTGCAAGAGTATCAAACCGTCGCGCCGCCGGGCACGCCGTTGAGACAACGCGAGCGCGGTCGCTATGAATGACGGCCCGCTGCTTGCGGTCAGCGACGACGAAAATACGACCGACGGTTCCTATGCTGAGGCGCTCCGCGATCGATTTCTAAGCGAGGCGATGCGGCTGCCGTTCTTCGCTTCGTTCCTCCCGGTGACAACGAAGGGGAGACCGATCGACACCAAGGACCTGCCGATCCTTGGCTGCTATATCGGCGAAGAGAGCATGGCGCCCGAGGGCGATGGACGAGCGGATGGTTTCAAGTTCATCTGCACGCTTCGTCTCAACTGGTCGATCATGGTCGCCGAGAGCGACAAGGAAAAGGCCGAACGTCAGCTTGAGCGTGCTTACGTAGCGCTGCTCTACGGTCTGTTAGGCAACCCCTATCTGACCAGCCACCAGGACACTTTCGACCCCGATCTCAACGTCGCCACGCGATACAACACACGCTTCTCAATGATCCCGCGTTCATCCGCAATCACAACGTGGGGCGCGTACCTGCTCAACAACGAAACTCCGGTCGCTGAGAAGCGATGGGAGATCCAACTCGTTTACACCCGCGACATCTATCCGCGCATCGCGCACGATCTCCTCGAGCTCGACATCACTACGAGGTTCCCGCCTCACCGGACGCCGGAACAGATCGAGCAGATCCAGCAGATCCGGCAATTGATCACCTTCACCCCGGCGCCGCCGCGCAAGTAGGCGCGCGCTTCCGCCCCTCATTTCACCGCCTCGTTTCCCGGCTTCCCGGATCGAGAAGGCGCGCGAGCGCATCCGTTCACCCCCAGCAACGCCGTCCAAGGAGAAGCGCCATGGTTGACGTCAATTTCACGCAAAGGCCCGAGCCCGAGGAGCGCCGGCCGAGCGAAGCCTTCCTCACTAAGCGCGAGCGCCTCCTGGCCAAGCTCCGCGAGAACAGCCGCGCCGGCAAACGGCTGCGTGTCGAGCCGAAGAACGACCTCATGCGCCAGATCTTGCGCCACCCGACCGCCGGCTTCTTCCGCGGCGTCGGCGCGGCCGAATGGCCCGACGACAAATTCACCCATCGCCGCCTCAAGGACGGCGACATCACGCTCGCGGCGGACCAACGCCGCTAACCGCAAGCCCCGCGAACAGGAGACAAGGTCATGCCTATCGCTTTCTCACAAATTCCGGCCGGCTGGAAAGTTCCGCTTTACTGGGCCGAGCTTGACGCCTCGATGGCCGGCCTCGGCACGCCGCGAATGCCGGCGTTGCTCACCGGAATCATGCTCGCCGGCGGCTCGGCGGCGCCGGACGTCGCCCGGCCGATCGCCACCCAGGCGCAGGCCGACGAGGCCTTCGGCATCGGCTCGGAATTGTCGCGGATGTTCAAGGCCTACTTCGCCAACAATTTCGCCAACGAGGTCTGGGGCGTCGGCGTTATGGCGCCGAATAACGCGGCTCGGGCGAGCGGCGTGATCACCGTCGCGGCGCCTCCCACCGCCTCCGGTACGATCCATCTTTACATTGGCGCCGACCACGTCCCGATCGGCGTTGGCGAGACGGACACCGAGGAGGAGATCGCCGACGCGATCGCGGAAGCGATCAACGATCGCGAGTGGCTTCCGGTCACCGCCTCGACGACGATGGTAGCCGCGCCGCCGGTCAACCAGACCGCCCCTGGCTTGACGGGCGTTCCGGACGTCGGCGTCGCGGTCAACGTTACCCCCGGCACCTGGACCGGCAATCCGGCGCCGACGTTCACCTATGCGTGGGAGAGCGGCGGCACGACGATCCCCGGCGAAACCGGTCAGAGCTACACGCTCGCCGACGCCGATGTCGGCAACATGATCGTGGCTAAGGTCACCGCGACCAACAGTGAGGGCAGCGCTACGGCCGATAGCCTCCCGCTAGGCCCGGTCACCGCGCCGCTTGCCGCGCCGGTCAATACATCGCTTCCGGTTCTCACCGAAACGGCGGTGACGCTCCCCGGCCGTCGTCGCGCCGCTCGCCTCGCGCCGACGCCCTTGACGATCACCTGCAAGTTTGCCGGCCAGAACGGGAACGACATCCGGATCAGCCTCAATTACTTCGGCGCGATCGGCGGCCAGATCCTCCCGCCCGGCCTCGAGCTTACCCTCCCGGCGACAGGAATGCTCACCGGCGGAACGATGGTCCCGGACTTCACCGACACGATCTCCAACCTCGGCGAGACGGCGGTCGAATATCTCGGCATGCCCTATACCGACACGGTTTCGCTCCAAGCTTGGGAGTTTGAATTCGGCTTTAGCGACAATGGCCGCTGGGGCTGGATGCGTCAGCTTTACGGCGGTATCTACTCGGCCCGGCGCGGCTCCTATTCGGATCTCATCGCCTTCGGCTCGAGCGGCCGTAACGCCGCGCAAGTCTCGCCCATGGGCTTCGAAGTCGGATCGCCGTCGCCAGCTTACGAATGGGCCGCGGCCTATTGCGCCAAGGCGGCTCGAGCGCTCACCAACGATCCGGCGCGCCCGCTGCAAACCCTCATGCTCGAGGGCATCCTCCTGGCGCCGCCCGACCAGCGGTTCATCCTCTCCGAGATCAATCTCCTCGCGACCTATGGGATAGCGACGCAATTGCCGAGCGCGAACGGCGTCAACCCGATGATCTCGCGGGAAACGACGATGTATCAGCTTAACCTCTATGGCTTCGCTGATGACGCCTACGAGCTGGTGACGACCCTCTCGACCCTGGCGGCGCTCCTGCGCAACCAGCGCCAGGTCATCACGACCAAGTATGCGCGTTGCAAGCTTGCCAACGACGGCACGAGGTTCGGTCCCGGCCAACGGGTGGCGACGCCCGGCATCATCAAGGCCGAGCTGGTGTCGCAATATCGCGTCGACATGTTCAACGGGCTTTGCGAGGACATCCGCAACTTCAAGGCGCATCTCATCGTCGAGCGCGATGCGAACAACCCGAACCGGCTGAACGTCCTCTATCCGCCGGACCTCATCAACCAGCTGCGCATCTTCGCCGTGCTGGCGCAGTTCCGCCTGCAATACAACCGCGGCCTCGACGAGCAGATCGCGGCCTAAAAGCCTTCGCGTTTTGGAGTCGAAACGACTCCGTATTTCCCTCACATCGCTAGGAGACGATCATGGCGCAGCGCATTGCTGGCGTCGCCTTCATCACGGTGAACGGCGAACAGATGGCCCTCCGGGGCAACCTCACTATCAGCCCCTCGGCCGTCGAGCGCACCATGCTCGCCGGCCAGGACGGCGTGCACGGCTATCAGGAATTGCCTCGGGTTCCGTTTGTCGAGGGCGATTTCTCGATGCTCCCGCAAACGCTGATCGAAGACATCGACGGCCAGACCAACGAGACGGTCGTCGTGCAAGCCCCGAACGGCCGCATCTACTCGTTTACCGAGGCGATGTGCAAAGCCGGATCAGAACCCAACCTTCTCGACGGCCAGGTGCGGATTCGTTGGGAATGCGTCAGCGCGGAGGAAATTTAATCCATGAACACGACAATGCGTGAAGGCTTCGTCCGCGAGGCCGACGATCCTTCGATCTCGCCCAACGACGAAGGTTTGGACGGGATCGAGCGACGCAAGCCGAAGGTCATCTATCAGGCGCCGAAGGGGCCGCACGTCGAAGAACGCGCGCCCGAGCCGCCGGCCGACGAGGTGGCCAAGCTGGACAAAGACCGGAACGCGCCGCCGCCGATCGACCTCGACGCGCCGGCCGAAGACATCGAATGGCCGATCAAGCTCAAGCTGCTTTACAAGCCGACGCGCGACACCAAAAACCGGATCATCCATGAGCTTATGATCCGTGCGCCGACCGCCGGCGATATCAGCCAGTGCGGCAACCCCGTCCGGCTGAACAGCCAGGGCGACGTGATCGTAGACGAGCAGAAGATGACGCTGATGCTCGCGAGGCTCTCGGACGTTTTCCCGCCGATGATCGAGCAGCTTGACGCGCGCGACTGGATCTCGTGCTCGTTCTTCATGCAGCGGATTCTCCTCCCAAACCGGAGGACGTGGGAGCCGACCCCGTCTTAGACGCGTATCGGCTGGCGCACTTCTACAGCCAAAGCCCGGAAGTGTTTCTCGCCATGCCGCTCCCCGATCTGCAACGGCACATGGATCACACCATCCGGCTGCGGGCCGTTCAGCGCCGAGAGCGCGCGGCGGCCGACGCCGCCCGAGAGGAGTAACGTCCGATCGCCACCGAATATGAAAGTCTGCGCTTATCGGTCTCGCTGACCGATAACGTGACCTCGCAACTCACCAAGATCAGGGGCGCGATCGCCAACCTTGGCGGCGGTCCGGCCGGCCTTGGCATGGAGCGGTTGCGGCGTCAGACCTCTGACCTCACCGACCACATGAAGGGCCTGCGCGGAGGTTTCGAGGGCGGTACCAACGCCGCGCTCAACATGGCCAAGTCGTTCGGCATCGCCAGCGTAGGCGTAGCGGCGGTAGGCGTCGCCGTCACCAAGGCGTTGGGCAGCATCGGCGAATACACGACCAAGATGCAGGATCTCGGCCAGTTCTCCAAGCGGCTCGGGGTCGATGCTGCGGACGTCAAGGCGGCGGTCGGCGCGTTCGCGCGCGCCGGCGTCGACGCTCAGACGGCGCGGCAAAACATCGCTGGCATTGCGACGTCTATGGCCGATATCGGGCGCGTCAACAGCCAGCTTATGCGCGATCTGATGCGCGGCTTGCACGGCGAGAACCGCGGCGCCATGCAGGCGTTTATCGACGACCTGAAAAACGCGCCCAAGGATATCGCGACCTATGGCAACAAGATCGCGGATGCGGCCGAGAACGTCTTTAGGAATGTGTTAAGCGAAACCAACAATCCGGCGCGCGCGGCCGAGGCGAAGGCGAATTTCCTGGCTCGCCTCGGCGTCCCCAATATCGACGAGTTACGGGAGACGTTGAAAAGCGCCACCGACGCGCAAAAGGCGGCGCTCAGCCAACGCATCGCCGATGCGACGGAATATAACACGGTCACCACCGAGATCGGACAAAGCTGGGGCAAGATCAGCGACTCGATCCACGCGCTCGCTACGCCGGCGGCGACGGCGGCGCTCAAGCCGATCGCCGTCCTGGTCAAGGAGATGGCGGACGGCATCGAAAGCGCGGTCAACACCATGCGCAATTTCGAGCCGCCGGATTGGCTAAAGACCCTTGGACGGGGCATCAACGCGGCGGGCACGGGCGCGGCCAATGTCCTCAACACCGTCAATGCGGCGAGCGCGGCGGCGGGCAAGGCGACCGGCGAGGCGACGGGCTTGAACAAGCTGGGGCCGGCGATCGCCAAGGGGCTCGGCTTCGGCGGCGCTGCGCCTCCCGCGATGGGCATGGCCGGCCGAGGCGGCGGCGACTACGGCGTCGCACCTACCGCCGCCACCGCAAGCCCGACGGCGAAGAAAGGCTTATGGAGCAAGATCACTGGCAAGGCGACCGGCGGGCCGCTCGGCGCGGGTGAACTCAGCGTCGTTGGCGAGAACGGTCCGGAACTTTTCCGACCCGGCCAAAGCGGCACGATCATCCCGAGTTGGGCCTCGACCGGAATTTACGGCGCGGCGCTCGCCGCCGAGATGTTCGGCGCGCGAGGCTTATCCGGCGCCGCGTCCGGCGCGATGCGGGGCCACCGCGGAGCGACGAGCGGTCACGGTATCGGCGAGGTCTTGGCCGGCGGCATTCCTGGCGCGCCGATCCTACAGGCGATGAAGCAAGATTCGGAGAGCGGCCACGGTCTGCGCTCCAAGCTCCGGGCGATGCTCGGGCTTGAGGACCCTAAGGAACCGGCCCCGTGGCAGCGGCGGGCGAGCGGCGGCCCGGTCAGCCAGGGATCGAACTACATGGTCGGCGAGGCGGGGCCGGAACTGTTCATGCCCAATCGCGGCGGCGGCTCCTCCGAGGGGACGCGCCTCGTCGCCGAGCAGACCCACCAAATGAGAGAGCTGAACGCCTCAAACGAGGATCAGTCTACCCAGCTTAAGGCGCTGACCGAGGAACTGGCCATCCTCAACCGCTCGATTGAGGCCGGCGGGGGCTCAGGCGGGCCAGGGGCGGGCGGTGGCGGGGGTGTTCGCATGCGCGGCCTAGGCGGCCTGCCCGGCTTCGGAGGCGGAGGCGGGGGCGGTTACAGCGGCGGAGGAGGCTCTTCGGGGGGAGGCGGGGCGAGCGCGTCCTGGGCGCCGTCGATGGGCGCGGACACGAGCGGCGCGCCGGAGCCGGCCCAACAGACGGCCGGCCGGCCAGGGATGGGCTCCGGCAAGGCCGCGGCCGAGGCCTATCTCGGCAAGTCGATCACGTCCGGCGAATACGACCAATTGATGCGCGCCACCCACGCCGAATCGGGCGGCAAGAATTCGCCCGAGGAACAGGCGATGATCATGGGCTCGATCCTGAATCGCGCTCGCGATCACAAGGGCGGCATCGGCGGGGCGCTCAGCGCCCCCAACCAATTCCAGGCGGTGACGGGGACGAAGTTTCAACCCGGCCCGAGCGCGGCCTATCGCAAGGGGCCGAATGAAGCGCGCACCGCCTCGATCGAGGGCGCCGCACAAGACTTGCTGCACCGCGTCCCAACCAGCCAAAAGGACTTCACCGCCGCCGACCCGAGAGCCTACGGGGCGGGCACCAACATCGACTATCTGAACAAGATGCAAGGGCAGGTCTATGGCGGGACCAAGTTTCGGGGAGGCGGCTTGCTGCCGTCGACGACGCCGAGCCCCGGCAGTTCCGGCAAGCCGGTCGAGCAACTCGGCGGCGGCCATTATCCCGGCGACGGCCACGATCATAGCAACCTGAGCGGCCCGTCCGACTTCACGCTCGGCAGCCGGGTTAGCGAGAATCAAGCCAAGGTCGCCAGGACGCGCCAGATGGCGCTTCAGCCTGAGCTCAAGCGCCAACTCGAGGCGGCGGCGCTGGCGCACGACCTGCAGGTCGAAGTCTATTCCGGCGGCCAGGCCAAGATCGGAACCTCGGGCAAGCGCACCGGCTCGACCCGGCACGACCTCGGCGCCGCGGCCGACGTCAAACTGCGCGACCCGAAGACCGGCAAGATCCTCGATATGCGCGTACCGGCCGACCGGGCGCGGATGATCGGCTTCACCCGCGAAGCGGTGGCGCAAGGCGCGACCGGCGTCGGCGCCGGGATGGGCTACATGGGGGCGGAGTCGCTCCATATCGGCGGCGGCTCGAAGGCCAGCTGGGGCGGCGCGGACTGGATCGAGGACGCGCGCAAGGCGGGCGAGCGCGACAAGATGCAACGGGCTCGAGGCCTGGGCAGCGGAACCGGCCGGGCGATGCTCGACGCCGACAGCGATCGCTCGATCACGCAAAAGGTCGAGGGCACTGGCAAATTAACAGTGGACGTTAATGCTCCGGCCGGAACCAAGGTCGCCGCCTCGGGTGAAGGGCTTTTTAAAACCGTGGAACAAAACCGCCAGACCCAGATGCAACCTGCTCAAGAAGGCCCACGCAATTATGCGGCGTCGCCGCTTTGAACGCGCGCCTTTCGTCGCTCCCAAGCCGCCCTCATATTGGCGCGGGTCGCGTCAGAGTGCGGCGAGCGAGTTTTACCGCGCTTGGCGGCGCTCATTTTCGCGCGGGCGGCGGGCGTGAACTTATGGGGCACCTTACCGCTCAACGCCGCGCTGATCTTAGCGCGATGCTCGTCCGAAAGCGGTCCGTCCGGCCTGCCTCGCTGGGCCGCGCTGATCGCGGCGCGATGCTCTGGCGTCAGACGGTGGCCCGGCTTGCCCAACTTTGCGGCTCGCTGTTTCGCGCGAGCCTCTGGCGTATGCTTCTTGCCAATGTTGGCGGCCCGTATCTTCGCGACGGCCTCCGGCGCCTTTTTCTTGCCGCGAAGCGCAGTCGACAGCTTTGCGCGGGTCGCTAGCGATGCTTTTCGATCAAGGCGCTTCGCGTAAACTTCTGGCGACTCGTCAACAACGCCTTCACCGCCAGCCGTCGAATTGACGAGGGGTCCTCCCTCGTGGCGACGTCCGATAGCCGCGATAAGTTCGATCTCATAGGCGAGTGCCGTCACGGCGGTTAGGCCCTCGTGGAGCTTAACCTTCGGGATCTCGAGGCCACGCGCTTGCATCGAACGGATGATCGCGAAACGGTGGCCCTTCGCGCCATTGCGAGCCTCCCATTCGTGAGCAAGCCAGCGACCGTTGACGCCCTTGCCCACATAGAAGGGCTCGCCGGTTTCGCGGAATAGGACATAGACATAGAAGTCGGCGCGCGTTGCGTTCGCGAGCGCGATCTCTTCTCTCAACTTCGCTAGGTCGTGCCAGGTGCTCATGGTGCTCAGCACCATAGGCGACCAGCGCTAGACCGGCTTGTTTTGGGCGGCCATTTTCCTGGCTTTTGAAGACCAATGGGCAATATCTTCGATCACCCTAATCCGTGGCGCGATAAGCTCCTGCCGGCGAGCTACAAAAACGCCGAGTTCCACGTCGAGGCGATGTCGCCCGACGGCGGCCGGCGCCTCGTCGTGCATGAGTTCCCGAAGAAAGACCGCCCGTACGCGGAAGACATGGGCCGCCGCGCTTATGGCTTCACTGTTCGGGGCTACATCATCGCCTTCGGCCGCGACACCCGCGATCCGCGCTATCAGCGCGACTATACGATCGCTCGCGATCGGCTCAAGGACGTGCTCGACCAGGGCGGTGGCGGTCGACTCCAATTGCCGAGCGTTCCGGCCGTGATTGTGGCCTGCGATCGCTGGCGAATGACCGAGGAGGCTACGCGCGGCGGCTATGTCAGCTTCGATATGGTGTTCGTCGAGCAGGGCTCGCCGCCGTCTATCCCGCCGCCATCGAGCCGCGACGAACTGATCACCATGACCAGCCGGATGCGCGCGCAGGTGCTCGCCAACCTCGAGCGGACGCCGTGAACAAGCTTGACGCCGAAGAGGCTGCGGCGATCGTGACCGTCGTCCTCGACGCGATCCTCGACGTTACGCCGACCAAGGGCCGGCCGGGCGCCGATCTCAGGACCGCGATCGGCGACTTCGAGGTCTTCGGTTTGGAGCTTATCCAATACGACCGCGCCGGCCCGCGCCTCGATGCGATCTTCGACCTTACGCGGCGGAATGGCGTGTCGCTGACAGACCTCGCCTATATCCGCGGCGTCGCGGTTGGTCAGGCGCCGGAGACGCCGGGCGGCGCTCTTGTGCGTAACAATCTCATCAACCTCTCGCTGGCGACCGAGGGCCGGATCATCGCCGACACCGAGTTCAAGAGCCGCAATGCCGCGATCACGCTCAAGGACCAGATGAACGAGGCCTTCGATGCGATGGAGGAGATCGCCGCCGACGCAATGGACAGCGAGACTTACCGCGCCTTGATCACGCTTCACGCCGCAGTCAGCGAGCACCTGGTTTCGGCGCAATATCCGTTGCCGGTCATGCTCGCCTTTCGCTTTGCCCAGGCCGGCCCGACGCTAGTCCAGGCCTATCGGCTCTATGACGACGCCTCGAGGGCGGACGAGCTGCGCGAGGAAAACGGCGTCATCCATCCGTTATTCGCGCCAGGGCAAGGGCGAGCGCTTTCCTCATGAGCGAGCATAACTGGAAGTGGTTCGAGAACGCGGCGTCGACGATCGCGCGCCGACCGCCGCCGCCGACCGTCCCGAACTTCGCCGAGGTCGCCACGCTGGTCGTCAACAACCGGGTCTGGGACGACTGGACGAGCGTCAAAGTCGAATGCCGTTGCGCCGAATCGTTCGACACGTTCACCTTCTCCAACGTCGAGCGCCCGGTCACGGTGCAATTTCGCCCGGGCGACACCTGCGCCGTCTATCTCGCCGGCACGCTGGCGATCACCGGCGTCATCACTGTGCGCCAGGTCGCCTACGACGCCAACAACGTTGGCGTTCAATTGATGGGCAAGAGCGTTACTTTCTTCGCCGCCAAGGGCAGCATTATCGACGAGACTGGCGATTATGACGGGCAGACATTCGAGCAGGTGGCGCGCAAGCTCATCAAGCCGTTCGGCGTCGGCGTCGACGTCGTCGGCAAGCTTGACGCGACCCCGTTCGAGAAGCTGCAGATCGAGCACGGCGAGAAGTTATGGGACACGCTCGAACGCCTGGCGCGACCGCTCGGCATCGTCATGGGCTCCGATCACCAGGGCAACTTTCTCTTGATCGGCGAGCATCCGACCTCGGCCACGGACGCCCTGATCGAAGGCTTCAACATCAAGAGCATGAAAGCCGTCGTCTCGGTCGAAAACACCTATAGCGAATATTTAGTCGACGGGCAGAAGGCGCCGAAGGACGACAGCGAGGCGGTGTCGTCGGCTCAGCAAAGGGGGCGTGTTTCCGGTTCGTCGCCGCGATATTCACCGCTGCTGACGCCGGCCGAACAGCCGGTCGGCGACGCCGAGGTGCAGAAGCGCGCCCGTAACGAGTCGATCTGGCACGAGGGCGACGTGTTGCAAGCGGTCGTCGGCGTCTATGGCTGGAAGCGGCCGAGCGGCGGTATCTGGCGGCCGAGGCAAAGCGTCCATGTCATTTCACCGAAGGCGATCCTCGATCAAGATCTGATGGTCCAAGCGGCGATCTTTTCTCAGGACGCCGGCGGCGGCACGATGACCACGCTCGAGCTAGTCCCGCCGTTTCTCCTGCGCGGCATATCGGAAGCGAACGTCGGTGCGCCCGGTGTGTTGCAGGACCCGTCGACATACGAGAACGACAAGCCGGCGGCGCCGATGACCAGCGTGCCCGATCCGCCGCCTTTATACCTCCCGTCATTTTAGGAGAAACCATGCATCGCGCTACGCCCGCAAACAGTTCATTCCGCGCCTATTCGGCCGGCGGCGCCCGCGCTCTCTTGTCTAAGTTTGACGATCTCAAGGGCGTGCAGGAGGTCGCGGCGAGCTTCATGAAGGGCGAGGCGCGCAAGGGCATCGAGCACGCTCAGCAATATGGCTTTACTTCGGTCCCGTTCGACCCCGATCCGGAGAAGGACGGCAAGCCTGGCCTCGGTCCGGAGGCGTTCGTCTCGTTCATTGGCGGCAATCGGTCGTTTCCATCGATGGGCCCAGTCGACGATCGCCGCCACCGGATGAAGGGCCTTGTCCCCGGCGACGTCGCCTTGTTCGGCGGCAAGGACACCGGCCAGCAATTCCACATGAACGGCATCGGGACGTTCATGTCCGCGTTCGCCGGCGCCGGCAAAAAGCTGCGCCTCCAACTGCAAAAGAAAGAGGCCTCCGGGCAAGGCGGGGCCTCGACCTTCGCGGAAGGCGCGAGCGCCGCCGGCGGCCAGGCGAACGGCAAGGAGGAGATGGGGCAAAAGCCCGTTTACAAGGCCGAGAGCGCGGCTCATTTCGAACTCACCGACGACGGCACGGTGAGCGTCAACAAGGCGCACGAGATCAGTCTGCCGGACGGGACCGCCGTGATCGTGCGCGATGGGCAAGTCTACCTCGGCGGCGATCCGGCCAAGGGCCACACGTTCGCTAAGGTCCTTTGTGTCGGTAACGTTCCCTCGACTAACGTGAACGCGCGCATCGGCTGATGACCGACATCCGCTTAACCCAGAACACGCTCTTTCCGCGCTACTCTGTCACCGTCGACGCCTCGATCCGCGACAACGGCATGATCGACGACCGCTATGCGCTGGCGACCGCGGTGATCGTCGCGCTCGGCACCGACGCGCTCGCCGAGCGGGACGATATCCTTCCCGATCCCGATTCGACCGACCGTGCTGGCTGGTGGGGCGATCTCGACGCCGAGGAGATCTGGGATGGCTGGCCGATCGGTTCGCGCCTCTGGCTGCTCAAGCGCGACAAGATCGAGGACCCTGGAAGCCGGCGCGGCGCGACCGTCACCCGCGTCGACCGCTATATCCGCGAAGCGTTGCAGCCCTTCCTCGATCGCCGCATCGCCTCGACGTTGAGCGTTGACGTCCAGCGAGTCGGCCGCGAGCGCATTGACGCGCACGTCATCATGTACCGCGGCCCGACGCTGGCGGTCGACCTTCGCTATCAGATCGCGTGGGCCGGGCTGCTCGAATACGAAGACGAGGCCAACTGAAATGCCTTGGGTGACGCCCACCCTCAAAGAGACGCGCATCCTTGTTCGCGACAAGGTCAAAGGCAACCTCGAAGGCGCGGACGCCTCGATCCCGAATTCGATCCTGCGCGTGCTCGCGGACGTCTCGGCCGGCCTTTGTCATCTGGTGCTGCAATATATCGACGAGCTGGCCAAGGAGTTGATGCCGGACACGGCCGTCCGATGGCTCGATCGCTTCGGCCACATGTGGCTCAAGAACGCCGACGGCACCACCGGACGCAAGCTCGCGACTCTCGCCGAGGGCAGCGTCTATTTGACCGGCACGACCTGGACCCCGGTTCCGATCGGTCAACGGCTCGTCGGCGGCGTCAATGGCGATGTCGATTATGAAACGACCCAGACGGTTTTTATCGCCTCCGGCGGCGCGCCGACGCCTGCGCCATGCCGCGCGCTCGATCCGGGCGCCGGCGGCAACCTCGAGCCGGGCTCGACGATGCGCGTCGTCAATCCCGGTCCCGGCATCGACACCGACGCAACCGTCATCACCATGGATCACGGCGTCGACGAGGAGACGACCGAGGAGCTACGCGCGCGGGTGCTTTTGCGCATTCGCCAACCGCCTCAGGGCGGCGCCAACATCGACTATGAGCTTTGGGCGCTCGGCGTGCCCGGCGTCACCCGCGCCTGGTGCTACCCGCTTGAAATGGGCATGGGTACTGTCACCGTCCGCTTCATGATGGACAATTTGCGCGCCGACGAGGGCGGCTTTCCCCGTCAGAGCGACGTCAACGCCGTTACCCAGGCCCTCGACAAGCTCAGGCCGGTGGCGATCAAGGACATGTTTGTCGTCGCGCCGATCCCTCGCCGGGTCGACGTCCAGATCGACCGTCTCATCCCTGATACACCGACCGTCCGAGCGGCGATCGGCGTCTCCCTTCAACTCATGCTGCGCGACCGCGCCGTGCCTGGTCAGCCAATCTATGCGGCGTGGAAGAACTACGCGATCATGTCGGCCCCCGGCGTGATCTCCTATACGCTCACCAATGCGGCGGATGATTACATGCCCTCGCCTGGTCACATGCCCGTCCTCGGGAATATTGTTTACGGTAGAAACCTATGAAGCCGCTCTCGCTCGATCAGCTTCGCGCGATGATGACACTGGACAAGTACGTCCGGCGAAATGGTGATGATTACGCCGAGGGCTTTCAAACGCTGATGCCGCGCGGCGACGCGTGGCCGACCGCGCGTACGAGCGTCATTCGCCGGCTGTGCGATGCGCTGGCGTGGTTCTTCGGCTACGTCGACGGCCGCGCCGCCGACCTTCTCGAGCGCGAGTCCGATCCGCAGCGAACGGTCGAATTGCTCCCCGAATGGGAACGCGCATGGGGCCTGCCAGAGGAGTGCTTTCCCGAGGTTCAAACAATCGGCGAGCGGCAGCGGATGCTCGTCACCAAGATGACTTGGCAAGGCGGGCAATCGCGTCAGTATTTCATTAACCTGATGGAGTGGCTCGGCTTCCGGATCGTCATCACGGAGTGGTCGCCATTCATGGCGGGCATAAGCCGCTGCGGCGATACGAGGCCACCGGGAGAGGATCTTCATCGTTGGTACATCGGACCCCCCGAGGGCCGCTTCGTCTGGACCGCTCAGGTCGGTTACACGGGTCTGACTTGGTTTCGCTCCGGCGCGGGTCAGGCGGGCGTCGATCATCATCTCGAGTTCCGCAATCCTCTGGCAGTTGAGTGTCTTTTATGGAGGTGGAAACCTGCACATAGTTTTTTGGTCTTTGATTACACCCCCTTTGACTACGACGACCCCATGGCTGGGACGCCCTAGCCGTGGAAGAACTCGCCATGGACCTCGCGTCTGACAGCATCGGCGAAGTCTCCCGCCTCCTCGACCGTGGCGAAGACGCCAAGATGGCGTGTCACGCCGTCGGCGGTAAACTGGGCTATCGCTTTTCCGTCCCTTCCGAAATAGACGCCTCGGCGTCCAGTGGCGTTGATTTGCCGCAGGCGTTTGTTGCAATTCTGCTCGGTCTGGTTCGCCGAACGCAAGTTGTCCCAACGGTTGTTGCTGGGATCGACATCGCGGTGGTCAATCTGTTCCGGCGGCTCCTCGCCGGTCATGAGCTTCCAGATGATGCGGTGAGCCAGATAAAACGATTGAGCAAGGCCAAGGTAGAAGTAGCCGTCCTCGCGAAAATGCCCGGCGACTTTGCCGGCGCGCATTGTGTTAGTTCCGTGCCATTGCCGGTCGCTCGCGAAATGCTCGCGCGGTCGCACCCGCCATGTGAGCACGCCCGTCTCCGGATCGTAGGAAAAGCAGGCGCGCAGGTAATCCTGCGTCGGCAAGGCGATCGGGTTGGGTCTAGGCATCGTGAAGCCTACCAAACCCACAACCATGGGCAAGACCAATGAAATACCAACCGCCATGGGGCACGAGCGATCCGAATGGCGCTTACATCAATGGCAACCCGGCGCTCGGCCAGCAGGGCTCCATCCCACCGGCGGCGGCGTTCGAGCAGCCGCAGCGTGAAATCGTCGGCGTCATCGAGAAGAGCGGCTTTGTCACGTCGGATATCGACCTTCTGCAATTGTCTAGGGGCATCCGCTCTCAGCGCCTCAACTATGCAGTCGACACGGGAACCCCGAACAACATCGTCGCCACCTTCGATCCACCGTTCACGCCCGGGGTCAACCCCTACACACTCGGCCTCGAGCTTCATGTCCGTGTCAGGTTCACCAATGCGCTGCTTGGAGACGGCACCGGGCGCACCAGCATCAACGCCGGCGCCGGCAATGTGCCGATCCGGAGAATGAACAGCGATGTTCTTAGCCCCGGCGATCTTCCGCAAGGCGCGATCGCCACCCTGGTCTATGACGGCACGGGATTTCAGCTATCCAATTTCGGCGGCGGCGCCGGCGGCGACGTTACCTATGAATCGGTCAACATCCCGTTCGGGGACGACCAATCGACGACGGCGGGGACCATTATTCCCATCTTCCTTACGCCGCTTACCAGCGCGCTCACGGCCGGCGATATTCTCGCCGTCCAGGTCGCCAACACCGCTCCCGGCGCGACAGTGATGCGGATCGATATCGGCGGCACGCCGACGGAGTACAACCTCCTGCCCAACGGCGGCGGGATCATGCTGCAAGGCGATATTGCCGCCGGCGACGTGGTGCAGTTCTTTTTCGACGGCGTCGCGCTTCGCTTCGCCCCCAATCCGGAGATTACCGCCGAGGTCAGCTACACGATCGGCCAAGGCCAGATGTTCGATACGGTCGCTCTCGCGATGGCGGCCATCAGGCGCAAGACGATCGGCGCGAGCGGCTTCGTCACCTTGCAAATGGTCGCAGGCGGCGGGTCTGGACCTAACGGCGTGTACCCCGGCCCGATCTCTGTCTCGCATCCGAGCGGCGACCGCATCGCTGTTCGCGGCACACTGATCGGCAATAACCGCCCGTCATCGTCGACGTTTCAAGTGACCGGCAATTCGGCGGGGGCGCGAGCGACCGATTCGGCGGCCAACATCGCCTTGATGCGCGCGGTCTACTATGGCACCGAAATTGTCATCCCGCCGGTTGGCTTCGGCGTCTCCAACGCCGGCCCTGGCGTGGTTCGGTTTCAAGACCTCCTGATCACTGGCGCGCAGTTGGCCTTGCCCCCGGTCGGCTGGAATCAAACCGGCGTCAGTATTGACCCTGGTTTCGCAG
>Ga0210387_10000957_pt1 | contig 21292 bp, 17 predicted proteins | sample IncBWC7OmetaG_FD_160108 | JGI IMG/M metagenome (GOLD analysis project Ga0210387, IMG submission 160108) | Forest soil microbial communities from Barre Woods Harvard Forest LTER site, Petersham, Massachusetts, United States - Inc-BW-C-7-O ...
CAGCGACGACAGAATCGCCAGCGGGATCGAGATCATCACGACCAGCGTCGAGCGCCACGAGCCGAGGAAGATCAGGATCATCAGCGCGGTAAGGCCGGCGGCAATCGCACCTTCTCGCAGCACGCCCCTGACCGACGAGGTAACAAACACCGACTGATCGAACAGTTCGCTGATCTTGAGGCCGGCCGGAGCCGCAGCGCGCGCGGCCTCGAGTGCCCTTTTGACGCTGTTAACGACGGTGAGCGTGGAGGCATTGCCGTTCTTGATGACGCTGAGCAAGACCGAGCGGCGGCCATCCTCGCGCACGATGTTCTGCTGCACCAGCGATCCGTCGCGGACTTGAGCGACGTCTTTCAGAAAGATGGTCGACCCATTGACAAACTTGACCGGCATCATGTTGAGATCGTCGATCGTCGCAGGCGTCGCGTTGGTTCGAACCGTATATTGGGTGTCTCCGATCTTCGCCGTTCCCGACGGCAGCGTCAGGTTCTGGGTATTGACCGCATTCACGATGTCGAGAGGCGTCAATCCGCGGGCCAGCAGTTTGTCCGGGTCGATATCGACCATGATCTGACGATATTTTCCGCCAGCCGGCGTCGGAAATGTGACGCCGGGCACTGGAGCCAGTTGCTGCCGAACGCGATAGTAGCCGTAGTCGTAGAGTTGCTGCTCATTGAGGCTGTCCGAGCTGAGACTGAGCTGCAGCACGGGAACGCTTGACGCGTTGAATTGCACGACGATCGGAGGCTGGATGCCCGGTGGCATCAGGGCGCGAATGGCGTTAGTCGAGGAGACGATTTGCGCGATGGCCAGGTCGAGATTGACGTCCGGCTGGAAGTAGATCTTCTGGATCGACAGACCGTTCAGGGTCTGCGCTTCCATGTTCTTGATGCCGTTGACGCTGGTGCTGATAGCATATTGACTATAGGTGCTGACACGCTGTTCCATTTCCGGCGTGGTGAGCCCGGTATATTGCCAGATCACCGTCACCACAGGGATATTGATTACCGGAAAGATGTCCGTTGGCATCGACCGGATAGCGGCGACGCCAAGAAACAGTATGAGGGCCGCCACAACATAGAAAGTGTGCGGAAACCTCAGCGCGAATCGAACGACACCCATGTCTCTGTTCCTAGAGTTCGCAGCTCAACAGCGGCAGACGTTGAGTTTCTTGTCGAGCAGTTCATCCAGCTTCTTTTGTTGCGCATCGAAGGCCGAAAGCTCGTCTTGCACTGCCTGTTCTGCCGGCGAACTAGGCGAGAAATCGTTTGCGCGCGGCTGAGCATGGCCGATCGGCGCTGGCCATGGTTTCGCCGCGACCCCGAGCGGATCGGCTCTCGCTATGACGCTGGAGGAAACGATGGCGCAGGTTACAATCAGCGCGGCTGGAACCAGGTCCAACAGAAAATGCTCTCGATTGCGCGTCCGCTCGAGCACGCCCTCGATGCCAACTACATTCCCAGACCACCAACAGCGCGGGGCCGCCCTCCGATCGGCGAAGCACGTTCCAGCCGCATCGACGAATTTCGTGGGTGTAGTTTCAAACGTCATCGTCGTCTCCATAGATGCTCGTATGAAAGGAGCCAGCTGTCTTTCGCTGGTCCTATACGTACTGCGGCGTACGAGCGCGGGCTTCCACAGGAGCGACAGAACATGCACTGGAGGGCCATCATGAGCTATGCGCGCGTCGGCCTCTCGCACATAAGAGCAACGCGTTTCGGACAAAGGAGTGCGAGATCCATCCTTCATGATGTGAAACGGACACAGCCCGGACTTCGATCGCCAGGGTATGTATCCATCGGTGCCAACAGCCCCGCAGCCCATCGCTCTTTTTCTCGCGTTATGGCCTCGCCCTCTGACCCGCCTCTCGCGTGACGCGACAAGTATGCTTTAGAAGCCAGCGGGCAAACGTCTCCGGGCAACGGAAGATATGGCGTTGGAGCGGCAGCCTTGTTTGCGTACCCTTTAGGTGTGCTGTTCGCAAACGCGTCTGAAGAGACAAACACGGTGGAACGTCGAGAGGCGTTAGGCCAGTCACCTCCTGAACGCCGCTATAAAATGCTGAGCGTGGCTGAAATCGCAGTCAAGCGCCACTGCTGTGATGCTTTGGGCTTCCTTGCGACAAGCGGCTCTCTGCTTCCTCTATCCGCAAATTGCAGACGTACCGAAGAGAAGTATTCCCGGCGCTCTCGAGAAATGCCCGCGGGAAATGCCGGCAGTCAGGCCAGCGAGCCTCGACGATTCGACCAGCGTGATCGTCTCTGAAAGGTTCGAGCGGGTGTAGTCCTGACGCGGGCACGGATTGTGGCGCTCCAGCGCACGTTATGTCGCTCCTGTGGAAGCCAACGCTTGTGCGGGGCAGTACATCGATCATCGACGCAAGCCGCGCGATGCCAAGACTGAAGCGGTCGGCTTTGAATAGGCAAGTAAGTGGAGAACACAACGATGACTGACGATCTTCAGCCGAGGTACCCGATGAATCGACGCGCATTCGTGGGCATGGTCGCTGCGGGGGCGGCAAGCACTCTTGTCCAGGGCAACGCCGCTGCCGCGCAGCCGACGACGAAGGCCCGGAATGTTGTCCTTGTGCACGGGCTGTTCGCCGACGGGTCATCCTGGTCCGAGGTGATCCCACGATTGCAGACAGCGGGGCTCAATGCCACATCCGTGCAAAATCCTCTAGCGACGCTGCCCGAGGCGGTCGCGTCGGCCGAGCGCGTGCTGGCGCGGCAGGATGGTCCAACGGTCCTGGTCGGGCATTCCTTCTCCGGAATGATCGTGACAGAGGCCGGGGTTCATCCGAACGTATCGGCCCTTGTCTATGTGGCGGCCCGGGCGCCGGATGCGGGCGAGGATTACACGGCCTTGGCCAAGACATATCCGACGCCACCGGCGTCCGCTGGAATTGTCTTCGACGGCGATGAAGGACGCCTCAGCGAGACTGCGTTCTTGCGCGATTTCGCGGGCGACCTGCCGGAAGCGAAGGCCAAGGTCCTCTATGCGGTCCAATGGCCGTTCCAAAAGGCTCTGCTCGAGGGCAAGACGACGCACGCCGCCTGGCGGTCAAAGCCCAGTTTTTATGCCGTTTCGACGGAAGACCGGACGATCAATCCCGATCTCGAACGCTTCATGGCCAAGCGCATGGGCGCGAAGACCATCGAAGTGAAGGCGAGCCACCTGTCGCTGATCTCTCATCCCGACGAGATCACCCAGTTGATCCTGGAAGCCGCCGGACAGCCCACCTAGCAGATGGGCTTCAGCGCAGCATGACAATCGTCATATAAAACCAACTCGCAATGGAGAATAGACATGCTTATGCTCGACCGCCGGATGCTTCTGCGTGCCGGCTCTGCCGCCGTCGGGGCCGCCGCACTCACCCCCAACGTCCGCGCCCTTGCCCATGCTCCCCAAGCTGCCGAGCGGCCGCAGCCTGGCTTCTACCGCTTCAAGCTCGGCACCATCGAGATCACCGTCATCAGCGACGGCACGCTCGTGTTCCCGGCCGAAACGCTGTGGCTCGATCGCGCCGAGGAAGCAAGGGGCCTGCTCACATCCACGTTCCAATTGCCCAGACCGGTCGGGCTGGAAATCAACACCATCCTCGTCAACACCGGCGACAAGCTGGTATTGATCGACGCAGGCTGCGGCATCGACAAATTCCAGAAAACGACCGGCCGGTTGCTCGGTAACCTCGCCGCCGCGGGCTACGCGCCGGGCGATATCGACACGATCCTGTTCACTCACTTCCACTTCGACCACCTGTGGGGCATCAGCGACCACGACAACGCGTCACTGCTGTTTCCCTCGGCCGAATTCGTCGCCAGCGAGACCGAGGTCGCCTTTTGGAGTGCCCCGGATCTGGCCGATAAACTGCCGCCTGCACAGCAGCCGCGGGTTACGCAGGCGAATCTGAAATTGGCCACCCCTCGTCTGCGCCTGATCAAGGCCATGGCGGAGGTAGTGCCGGGCGTCAACACCTTCGGCACCCCCGGTCACACGCCAGGCCACCTCGCGGTAAATATCAGTTCCGGCCGAGAAGAACTGCTCCTGACCGGCGACGTCGTGGTCAATTCGGCGGTCAGCTTCCTGCATCCGGAATGGCCGTTCGGGTTCGACATTGACGTGCCGCTGGCAACCAAGACACGCATGGCCTTCCTCGATCGCGCAGCGGCCGACAAGACGCTGGTCGGTAGCTACCATCTACCCTTCCCTGGTTTCGGGCACGTGGTGCGCGAGGGGGGTGCTTACCACTGGCTGCCGGCAGATTGGCAGTGGACGAGCTGATGATCACGCCGGGCGGGGGACGGTGTGCTGCTTTCCCGCCAACGGATCGAGCTCATGTCAATTTATCGGAAGAAAGCCAAATGCGTCTCCTGAACATCGTCACCTCACCAAGAAGTCACCAAGAAGGGAGCGATCCGCATCCATTGCTGTCATCGACTCATTCCTTCTCGAGTACCAAAAGAGGATCAAGGGAGTTGTGGTCGAAACATTGGACGTCTGGACTGCGTCACTTCCGGAGTTTGATGCAGAAGCGATGAGCGGACATCGCACGCTGTCTGAAGTTGGCCGCTGCCGCAATGTCGCCACTCGGCTGAAGAAGCCGCGCCGTTCCATAGGCAGCCGGCTGGACCCATATCGACCTTTAGCAGCTGACGACCGATAGCCGCACGGTTTCAACTCTACAAAAACATACGGCAGGAGTAATATCGATGATCCAGGAACTTACGGTAAACCATCATGAGCATATCAGCGACCTTCCTTACGAGGACGTGGTTGCGTTGTTCATGGAGGTGACGGGCAGCGTTGAGGAAGGCTATGACAGCGTCGCCTCGTCGGGCCCAAACCAAAGAGGATTTTGAACGGATCTTCAAGCGTCGTGAGGGATCGAGCGGTTTTATGCGCTTTCTGACAGTCGATCACGGCAAATGGCTCAGCAATTTCGGCAAAGCCCCTAAAGCCATGATGGTCGTCCTCGGGAATCCGCTGATCGCGATCACCATGATCAAGCACAACATCCGGGTCGGACTCAATGTTCCTGTCCGCATCTACATCTATGAGGGTGCGGACGGTCGCACGCGCGTGGCCTACGACTTGCCATCCACGCTTATGAGCGGCCTCGACGACGCCGATGTCGTTGAAGCCGCACGCAAGCTCGACGCCAAGTTGATCGCGGTCACGGAAACGATCTCCGGCGCCACCGTCTAAACTACCGTCATTGCGTTCGATCCAGCCTTCGTTGAAGCCGTCGAAGCATGCGCATGCGGGCCCGAGGCAAGCACCGTTTTTCTGAATAGAACCTTCGCACTGAACCGATCCCTCGGGCGCCACTTCGTCGACCGCCTCACGCCAGATCGCAGTAGGCCGACTGTGACAGCAATGCGGTCATTCCCATCAGGGCGATCTTGCTCTCAGCTTTTGCCGGAATCCTCGATTCGAACACCTTTAATTCCGGCCACCTCCGCCATGCCCGGACATGGAAGGCGCGGCAGCCCCCCGACCTGCCGTCACGTATTAGCGGTTCATCTCGCATTCGCCGAGTCCGCCCGAGGCGGTTGCGGCGCATTGGTTTTGGGTAGCATAAGAACAATCGATCTCGTCCGAGGAATAGTTGTGAAGACACCAGGAGTTTACGGTAACCCCTGCTCGATAGGTCGTCGACCAAACGCGCTCGTGTACTCCCGGCGATGTTCTCGAGAAAGTGGGCTTAGCCGCCGTCGCCAGTAAGACTGCCAGAGCGGCAAAAATCCGGAACGAAGTCATAGCGGTCTCCTGTTACTTTGGTGGATACCCTGGAGAGGCCCGCTTGGACCGTCACCTAGGTGCGATTGCATGTCGCCGATCCGGGTTACTCTGCACTGAACCGACCCTTCCGGCGCCACTTCGTCGATCGCCTCGCGCCAGATCGCGGTAAACCGACTGTGACGGCAATGCGTTGTGAGCGGCCATCGCCATCAGATGGCACCGAGCACCGTCTTCACTTTGTCAGGGGTTAGCGGCATCTCGCGCAAGCGGACCCCGCTTGCGTCCGCTAACGCGTTGGCAAGCGCGGCGGCCGTGGGACCCTGAGCGGCTTCGCCGGCGCCCAGAAAAGGCAAACCTGGCTGAGGCAGCACATGGACATTGACACCGCCGGGCACATCGCTAAATCGCGAAATCGGATAACCGCTCCAATCGAAGCTCGTGCGGTGGTTGGCATCAAACGCCACGGATTCGCGGGTCGTCCAGCTCAGCGATTGGACGATTCCTCCCTCAACCTGATTTCGGATGCCGTCTATTGAGGCCGGCTGTCCGGCATCGACGGCAGCTTCCACCCGACGGACGGTGATGCGTCCCGTCTCTCGTTCCAATTCGATTTCCATCACGACCGCGCAGTAAGCTCCGATATTTTTGTATCTGGCAAAGCCCATGCCGCAGCCATGGCGGCCGTCTCCAGGTACACGTTTGGCCCAACCAAACCGATTGGTGGCTTCTGTCATGACGTCGCGGGCGCGGGGGTCCTGCATATGCGCCAGGCGAAATGCCAGCGGGTCCTGCCCGCTGGCGCGGGCGAGCTCATCCATCGTGCTTTCGATGGAGAATACATTTACGTGCGCGCCAAGCGAACGAAGCGCCGATACGCGCAGCGGCATATCAGGGAGAAAGTGATAGATCACGTGCATGTTCGGCAGCGCGTACAGCGGATTGGAATTCCGGTCGCCGTCACCTTCGGGCATCGGGATCGGCTCGACGGCTCGGATGGGGAAAGGCGTCGTGACCTCCTGCCCGGCGAGATACCCGCCGGCATCGATCGGGCGGTTATTATGCGGATTGCTCCAGACCTGGTGTTTCCACGCAACGATTTTTCCGTCCGCGCCGATCGATCCCTCTAGCTCGGTCACCATGGCGGGTCCAAGAGGCTCCCAGCCGAATTCCTGCTCACGCATCCATTGCATCCGGATGGGCATATCCGGCATCTCGATAGCGACGAGCGCCGCGTCGGCGGAAACATCGTCGGCACCGTTTTGACCGTAGCAACCGGATCCCTGCACGTGGATACATCGTACCTTGTCGGGCGGAAGGCTGATCAGCTCAGCGACGGCACGTCGGACGTCGAAGATACTCTGGCTGTGCGACCAGATCGTCATTTCGCCATGCTTAAACAGCGCGACCGAACACGAAGGACCGATGGAGCCGTGGCAGATCCATGGGCGACTGTAACGGGCGGAAACGCTCTGTATGGCCGGCCCAGCTGGATCGTGCGTGTCCAGCACGACGATATCGCGCGCCGGCAAGCGCTTGAGCGCATCGACGAAACTCTCAACCGGCAGCGGTCGCTCGACGCGCTGCCAGGGTCGGCGCTGAAGAAACCTGAGCGCCGCGATCGCTTGCCACTCGCTGCGGGCGACGATAGCGGCGAACTTGCCGTTGCGCACGATCTTCACGACGCCCGGCATCCGGCCTGCCGCGTCGAAATCAGCTTCTTTCAGCGCGGTGCCGACACTGGGGCCGCGCACCACACGAGCGTGGAGCATACCAGGCAGACGCATGTCCTGGACGTAGATCGCACCGCCAGTCAGCTTTGCCGGAATGTCACGGCGAGGCAGGGAACGTCCCATTGTCCGGTATCGATTGGGATCGCGACGAGGCGCGTCTTCGATCGCCGGAACATGAAGTGACAGTTTTGAGGCAAGAGTGCCATAATCCGCGCGACGTCCATCGGGAGCGACGACCGCGCCGAGCCCGTCCGTCGTGATTTGGACGGCCTCGATCTCCCACAGTTTCGCGGCCTCTGCGACGAGCAGCATGCGGACATTCGCCGCGGCGTTGGCGATCGCGGTGCCGCTGTCCTGCATCGAGTGGCTCCCCGATGTCACGCCTTCGTCGGGAGTTCGCGCACTATCCGCGGTGACGATTTCGACTCGCGCTGCCGGCAGGTCCAGCTCTTCGGCGGCGACCTGCCACAAGGCGGTGGCGATGCCCTGCCCGAGTTCTGCTTTGCCTGTGAAGACGGTCGCGCGGCCGTCAGGATCAATTCGTATCCAGGCGTCGAGCAAAGGGAAGCTTCTGAGGCTTCCGGGCAGGTCGGGCGCCACCACTTTCGGCCCTGCTCCCCCCTCCCCGCCACCCGCCAACTGGCTAAGAGCGCGCGAGGAGGACAGACACGAGAAGGCAACAACAAGTCCCCCTGCCGTTAACAGGTCCCGGCGCGACCAGGACAGCGATTCAGAGCGCATCAGAAACCTTCCGTCGAAGGAAGACCGGCGGCCCGGCGGATCGCTCGAAGAATCCGCATGTGGGTGCCGCAGCGACACAGATTGGCGTCCATATGAGAACGGATCTCGGCCTCCGTCGGATGCTGCTTTTCATCCAGGAGCGCCTGCGCGCGCATGATCATGCCGGCGATGCAGTAGCCGCATTGCGCCGCCTGCTCGGTCAGAAAGGCAGCCTGCAGACGACTCGGCTGGTCGACGGTCCCAAGCCCCTCGACCGTGCGTATTTGCCGTCCTTCGAGTGCTGCGATGGGCGTGAGGCAAGAGAAAACCGCCCTTCCATCCACCTGGACAGTGCACGCGCCGCACTGTCCGAGACCGCAACCGTATTTGGCGCCGTTAAGTTCGAGATCGTCGCGGAGAACGTAGAGCAGAGGTGTCGAGGGATCCGCTTCTAAGGTATGATCGCGGCCGTTGACATGCAGCGTGATTGTCATGGTTGGCCGCCTTCCTCACGCGCCTGGGCGAGGGCTTCGTTCAATTTCGGCCAAGCGGGGTGATCGGTATACCTTGAGCGGAGATAACCGGCGATTTCCGCAATCTGAGAATCGGTGAAGCTATCGGCGAACGCTGGCATGTATGGGCCCGACCCACCCGTTGGGGATTTCAATCCGTGCAAAATGATCTGCACCACGTCGCGCGGCTCCGCCTCCTGTACAGCGCTTCCCAGCGACAGGAGGGGCCGTCCTTGCGTCATCATCGGAGCGCCTGGGCCGTGACAGCCCGAGCAGGCGCCGGCGAAAAGCGCGGCGCCAATGGGATGATCCTGCGCGGCGGCGTCGGGGTGCTGCGTAAGGGGCGCCATGCCCACCTCGGTGTTCTGCGTCTTACCCATCAGGGACGCAACATAAACTGCGATAGCATGGACGTCCGAAGCTGGTGCGTGAGCGAGATTGTAGGTGACGGGTGCCATCGGCCCTGCCGCAGCGCCGTGGTTCATGTCGATGCCCGTACGGAGGTAGGTATAGAGGCTGTCAATCGTCCAATCACGCGCGGCGGGATTCTGACCGTTGATCGGTGGGGCGTACCACCCCTCGGCCCAACCACCGGCATAGGCGTGAGCCGCCATCTCGGCGCCCGCAATGCTTCGCGGGGTATGACAGGCGCCGCAATGCGCGAAGCCCTCCACCAGATAGGCGCCGCGATTCCATTCCACCGAGCGATCGGTTCGCGGCTGCCAAATGCCGCCGTGCAGGAACAGCATCTTCCATCCGGCCAAGAGGGGGCGAAAGCCGAGCGGCGGATACAGGCGATTGACTGGTTGTGTTGTTGCGATGGCGCGACGAGTCATAAAGAAGGCGTAGAGCGCGTCGAGGTCGGCATCCGTGGCGTAGATGAAGTGCTCATAGGGAAGCGCCGGGTATAAATGCTTGCCGTCGCGAGACACGCCGGACCGCATCGCGCGCCGGAAAGCCGCAGGCGACCAGCTTCCGATGCCGGTACCTTCGTGCGACGTGATGTTGGTCGAAAACAGGGTGCCAAAAGGAGTTGCCAACGGGCGGCCTCCGGCGAACGGGCCGCCGCCGTCGGCGGTATGACACGTGCTGCAGTCCCCGATGCGGGCGAGAGCCGCTCCCTTCTCTACCGCCTCAGACGAGAAGCTTGCTTGTTCGGGGCGAGCGACGGCGGCGATCGGATATCGGTAGGTCAAGGCGAGCGCGAGGAGCGTACAGATGCCAGCGCCGACCAAACCGTAGACGAGTACGCGCTTATGATTAAGGTATCGCAGCCGTTCGACCGACGATCTTCTGACTTTCTCGGAGAATATCTTTCCACTAGTGTCCATGGCGATCTCACGACTCCCGGCAACAATGAGAACGGGTTGTCACGTTGCCGGGTTGCTTCGGGCGGCGGCTACTTACTTGCTCTCGGAGCCCGCTTCAACGTGGCGATGCACCCGCCTTCGTGCGTTGCTCGCTCCGCGTGCTCATAATGATTTCCCTCATCTTGCAGCGAGGTGTCTCGCGCCCAAGGGGTTTATGGCACCGGCCGCACCTTGATTTAAATGCCGTATTGTCAGATCATTCCTGATGAACCGTCAGGAATGATAAATTGTGTTTGCCGGGCGGGTATCTCGAGTAGGAGCGTGCCGGCCGCAGTGAAGGCGGCAGCTTGGTCAAAACAGCGTTCCGCTCCACAATTGTCGTGCAAGCTTTCTCTGCTAGATCAGCCGCCCAAGTCTGTGAAACTATTTTCATGAGATGTTGTTGGACGTTCTATTGCTTCGCGTCTTCGATCTCGACGGGAGTCCCGCTGATCATCGAGTCGGAGGGATCGACGATGACGTCGTCAGTGAATTGCAGGCCAGACAAGATTTCGACCCTCTCGCCGTAGTCTCGCCCAATCGTTACCGGAACCAATTGCGTATGGCCGTCGCGCACAACGGCGACGCGCAAGCCCTCTTTTCGAAAAAGCAGCGTATTGGCAGGAAGCGTGACGGATTGACTGGCCGCGGGCAGGCTAAGATGGACGGAAGTGTAAGCCCCCGGCAGAAGTCGGCCGCCGGGATTGTCAACATCGACCTCAACGAGCAGCGTGCGCGAGGAAAGATCGATTGCGTTAGCGTTTCGCACCAGCCTACCGTGGAACGACTCGCCGGGAAACTCATCAAGCGTCAGGGTCGCTTTCGCACCTGGCTGCGCGGCGCGGGAATAGGCCTCAGGAATCGCAACATAAGTGCGAAGCGTGTCGATCGCCGTGAGATGAAACAGCTCTTTCGAGGTCGAATTGGCGCCGGCATCGATCAGCGCACCGACATCAGTGTTGCGCGCCGTAATGATCCCGTCGAACGGCGCTGTGATCCGTTCAAAGCTGACAAGCTCTTCCAAGCGACCGACCACGGCGCGTTGGGCCGTGACGTTGGCCTCAGCAACCGCAACCGCTGCCGTTTGAGCTGTATAGTTCAGTCGATCTTGATCGCCCCTTTGCTGTGTATTCCAACCTTCTTGGACAAGCGTCGCAGAGCGGTCATAGGTCACCTTGGCGAGTTCGGCATTTGCCTGCGCCTGCTTCACCGCTGCCTCGTCCTGCGCAAGCTGTCCCTTGGCTTGGTCGAGCTCCTGATCGACCTCGGGCGAGTCGATCTTCGCCAGCAAGTCGCCTTTCCTGACGTGCGCGCCAATATCGAAGTACCAGGCCTTGAGATAGCCGCTGGTCCGCGCGGAAACCGGCGTATCCGTGAAGGCCTGCGTGTAGCCCGGCAGCACGATTTCCTCATTCGGGGCACCGGCCACCGGACAAACGACCGTGACGCGCGGAACGGCGGCTTCCAAGGTCGTGCGAGCGAGCTTCTCTTCGGCATCGACGCGATCGACGATGTTTGCGTAGATGACTCCACCCACGGCAACGACCGTCGCTATCAGCCCCGCGAGCCTCAGGCTGCGGCGCTTTCGCGTCGTGCCGCGGGGCAAATCCGTCGAGCCTGAGCCTGGCTTGTTTAAGTCGTCCATCAGCATGGTATCGATCTCCTGTGAGTGCTTCTCATCGACCGGCGATATTTGCCTCACCCGACCGGATTCGCGGACGCACGACGCCCGTGCAACAAGCTGAATATGGTCGGGACGAAGATAAGCGTGGCGACAGTCGCCAGCAGCAGCCCGCCGATGACTGCACGCCCGAGCGGTGCATTCTGCTCTCCGCCATCGCCTAGCCCCAACGCCATCGGCACCATGCCGATGATCATCGCGAGCGCCGTCATGAGCACGGGGCGGAACCGCGTATAGCCGGCTTCGAGTGCTGCCTTGACCGCGTCGCCGTGGCTGGCGAGCTGCTCACGAGCGAATGACACGACCAGAATGCTGTTCGCCGTGGCGACGCCCATGCACATGATCGCGCCCATGAGTGCTGGCACGCTCAGGGTCGTATGAGTGAAGAAGAGGAACAGAACGATGCCGCTCAGCGCCGCCGGCAGTGCCGTGATGATGATGAACGGATCCAGCCAGGACTGGAAGTTCACCACGATCAGCAGGTAGACGAGGAGAATCGAGAAGGCGAGCCCGCCCAGCAGACTGGCATATGAATTTTTCATCGTGTCGACTTGGCCGCGGAGCGTCACGAAGCTGCCGCGCGGCAGGAGCTTGGCATCCTTGTCGACAATTTTTTGGACGTCGCGGGCCACGGCGCCGAGATCACGATCCTGTACCGCCGCGTACACGTCGACGACCCGCCGGATATTGTAGTGAGAGACGACCTCCATCTCGTTCGCGCGCTTCACCGACGCGAAGTCCCCCAGGATTTGCGGGTTCTTTGGCTGGGACGAGGCCAGCGGAATATTCTCTATGTCCTGGATCGATCGTATGTCGTACTGGGGCGCCTGGGCGACCAGGTTGTAGTCCACCCCATTGCGGTAGTTCAGAAAAAACATCGGGGTGATCTGGAAGCTGCCACTCAGGGAGTTGAGAATGTTGCTGGCGACCTCCCGCTCGGTAAAGCCGCTTTCGGCCGCCTTGGTGCGATCGACCGCGATATCAAACTTGGGATAGTCGAAGGTCTGCTGAATCCTCGAGTCGACGATGCCAGGGACATGGCGGATCTCGCTCAGGATCTGGTTAGCGACATCGCGGTTATGGTCGACATCCGCACCGTCGATCTGGATGTCGATCGGGGCCGGCAGACCGAAGTTCAGGATCTGCGTCACCATGTCGGCTGGCAGGAAGGCGAAGGTGGTGGAAGGGAATTCGCGCGGCAGATCCTGGCGCAGCCGCCGGACGTAACTGGCCGTGGGATGATGGTTCTCCTTGAGCGAGACCATGATGTCCGCATCGCCCGCACCGATCAGGCCGGAGGTGGCGTGCATGAGGTTGATGCCGCTATAGGGCAGCCCGATATTGTCCAGGACGCTATCGGTCTCGGCCGCCGGGATCTCACGGCGGATCGACGCTTCGACCAGATCCACGAGCCGTGCCGTCTCCTCGATGCGCGTGCCGGACTTCGCGCGCAGATGCAGGATGAACTGGCCACTATCGGAGCTCGGGAAGAAGTCCTGGCCGAGCCAGGGGACGAGCAGGAAAGTCGAGACGCAGGCCGCGAGGAAAGCGCAGACGAAGGTGGCGCGCCGATTGAGCACCGCTGTCAGGAATGCTTGGTAGGAGTGCCGGAGCCGTTCGAAGCCGCGCTCGAACGCCTGCTGGAAGCGTGCCAGAGGATTGCGCGATGCCGTTTCGTGATCGTGCTTCGCGTTGAGCAGATACATCGCCAGCGTGGCCACCAACGTGCGCGACACGAAATATGAAGCGATCATCGAGAAGACCACGGCCTCGGCGAACGGCACGAACAGGTAGCGGGTAACTCCGCTGAGGAAGAACATCGGCAGGAAGACAACGCAGATGCACAGCGTGGAGACGAGAAGTGGGGTGCCGATCTGTTCCGAACCATTAAGAATGGCGTCCTTTAGCCCACTGCCTTCCTCCAGGTGACGTTCGATGTTTTCGATGCTGACCGTGGCGTTGTCGACAAGGATGCCAACCGCGAGTGCTAGACCGCCGAGCGTCATGATGTTGATGGTTTGTCCGACCGCACTGAGCGCGATGACCGAGCACAGGAGCGACACCGGAATGGAAATCGCGATGATTACCGTGCTGCGCCAGCTTCCCAGAAAGATCAGGATCATCATAGCGGCCAGAACGGTGGCGAGGACGACCTCACGAACGACCCCGTTGACTGCGCCCTTCACGAAGATCGATTGATCGGCGAGAGCCTTGATGTTCAGTTCCGGCGGGAGCGTCTGGGTGGCGCGCGTGAGCACGTTGCGGATGCCATTGACGACGTCGATGGTCGAGGCCGTTCCTGCCTTCAGCACGGTCAGGAGAACGCCGCGTCGCCCGTCTTGGCGGACGATATTGGTCTGCGGCGCATAGCCGTCGCTTACCGTCGCGACGTCCTTGAGGTAGATCGTAGCGTTGCCGACGACCTTGATTGGCAGATCGTTCAGCTCCTCGACAGTGCGCGGGCTCGAATTGACCGAGGTGTCGTATTCGAACTCGCCGATCTTGACCGTCCCCGATGGCAGCACCAGGTTCTGGTTGGTGACGGCGTTGAGCACATCGATCGGCGAGACGCCCCTCGCCTGCATCTGACGCGGCGCCAGATTGATCATCACCTGACGCGGTTTGCCGCCATACGGAAAGGGCACGACGGCCCCTGGCACGGTCACGAGCTGCGTTCGTAGGAAGTTCTGACCGAGATCATTGAGCTGTTGCTCAGACAAGCCGTTGCCCGACAGCCCAAGCTGAAGGACTGGCACGCTTGATGCGCTGTAGTTGATGATCAGTGGCGGCAGCGTTCCGGGCGGCAACTGGCGAAGGATGTTCTGCGATTCCGCCGTGATCTGCGCGTTGGCAGTATCCAGGCTCGCCCCAGGCTGCAGGAAGATCTTCACGATCGCCTGGCCGTTTACGGTGGTCGATTCGATGTGCTCGATGTTGTCGACTGTCGCGGTCAGCACGCGCTCATAAGTACTGGTTAGCCGGCCCTCCAGTTCCTCGGGATTGAGGCCAGTATAGGTCCAGTCGACCGCGACGACGGGAATGTCGATGTTGGGGAATATGTCCATCGGCGTTCGCATGATCACCACGCCGCTCATGATGAAAATGATGAGAGCGAACACGACGAATGTATAAGGTCGCGAGAGAGCGATCCGAACGATCCACATGATTAGGCTCCATCCTGAGGAAAAATGGAAAGAACGCGTGGAGTGGGATGGGCCCGCCCCTCAAGGACAAGCCCACGGCTTACGGTTCCGATCGGACGCGTGTTCTGACGAAATTGCGTACCCTGATCGACTTACTGCAGACGTTCAGGGCACGGGGGGCGAGGCCGTTTGGATCGGTCAGCCTCGGCTACGGATGGCTGCCTGCCCTTGGGCGATAACGCCCATATAGTTTTTTCCGGGATACCAAGGCATGTTGCCCAACGTCGCGAAGCCAGGAATGGTCTCCATGTAGCTGACCATGCGCTTCCGCATCGCGGCGTCTGGCAAGCGGCCGCGCATGGCCGCCACGTTTTCCGTAAGATGATCAGGATTTGTTGTGGCCGGTAGCGCCACCGTGACCGCGGGATTGGAGATCACCCATTTCAGAAAGAAGGCCGACCAGGTCTCGGCCCCAAACTCCTTGGCGAAGTCAGGCAGCGGACGGCCTTCGACGAGCTTGTGCAGCCGCGCCTTCTCGAGCGGCATGTTGATCGCGACTGCCGTGCCACGATCAGCCGCGGCGGGGATGATGCGGTCCTCTGCCTGCCGAGTCGCGATCGAATAGTGCACCTGGACAACATCAAGATTGCCCTTCTCGACCCATTGAGCGAGGGCCTCGAAATACGGTAGTTCGTAGTGGGTTACGCCGAGGAAGCGGATGCGCCCCTCCTTCTTCCACGCGTGCATGAGCGGCACCATGATGTCGACATTGACAAGGCTGTGGCACAGCATCACGTCGATCTTGTCGCGCCACAGACGCTCACGGGAGAGCCGCAGGCTATCTTCGCCTTGCCGATCGTCGGCGAGATACTCGCCCGTAGCCCAGACCTTGTTGCTGACGAACATTTTGTCGTTAATGCCGAGCACAGAAGCGAACTGCCCGACGTTCACTTCAGCCATTCCGTAGAGGGGCGAGGTGTCGATGACCCGGCCGCCGGCCGCCCAGAAACGACGGGTTACTTCGAGCAAGTGGTCGCGCCGAGCACCAGGGACGAGATCGAAGGTGATGAACGTGCCGAGCCCGATTGCGGGTAACACGACCTCGCCTTTGGGGATCTTGCGGACGATCAGATCGTCAGTGGCGCCCCCGCTTTGCCCCGTGGTCGGAGCAGCTTGGGCAACTCTCACTGAGCCTGCAACGACGCTTGCTCCCGTTGCCTGAATCAAGGTGCGTCGATCAATCAAGTTGGACATTTTCGCCTCACTCATGTTTGAAAATCGGTTTCTGAGCCTGGATGCTGCCGGGCATCCAGGATGGTTGTCCGCCCTCCCGTTTGGGGGCATCCGTCCAGCGGTCATCCCTAAGGGGTGCGCTTGGAACGAAAGGGACTGAAGTTACTCGCGTCGAGGTCGAGCGCGGCCCCAACGAATGCGCAAGCCGAACCGAGCAGATAGACCGCCGCATAACCGAACTGGCCGGCCACGAGACCGGCGACAGGGCCGGTCAGGCCATAGGCGATGTCGAGGAATGCTACAAAAGCGCCCATGGCGCTGCCACGATTGGCCGGCAGCACACGCTTCAGCGCTTCCACGCCAAGCGCGGGAAAGATGAGCGCGCAGCCGAACCCCGTAACCAGTGCTCCCGCTAGCGCGACGCCTTCATTCGACGCGCCCCACACCATGGCCTGACCAATCGCTTCGGTCACAAGCGACCATAGCGCGACGCGGTAACCGCCGATCTTATCCGGCAAATGGCCAAGCACGAGACGCACACCGATGAACCCGGCGCCGAACGCCGTCATCACGAGACCGCCGTGAGCCCAGCCTCCCTTCAAAAAGTAGATCGAAGCGAAGGTCGATAGCGCCGCGATACCAACGCCTTGTAGCATCAGGCCGAGCCCCTCGCGCCAGATCTGACCAATCACGCGGTAGAACGGGAGCCGTTGTCCAGTTGGCGTAACGTAGGACCGTTCCCGGAACGCGATGGCCGCAGCGACCAAAGGCGCAACGATGCAAGCGATAATGGAAGCTTGCAGACCGTACCGCTGATAGAGCGTCATGCCGATAGGTGCGCCGACGCCAAGCGCGCCGAATATGGCGATGCCGGTCCAGGACATCGACATTCCGGCGCGCTGCGGACCGACCGATGCGATCGACCAGGAGACGCAACCCGTGACGAACTGGCTCTCGCCGAAACCGGCAGCCAGACGCGCCAACACGACGATCGTCAGGCTCTCTGTCGGCGAGAGGCCAGGCAATGAGGCGACGAGATATACAACGCCGCCTAATGCACACACGGCGGCCCCTTGAATAGCGGAACGTTTCCCACCGAGTCGGTCGGTCACCCGGCCCGCATAGCCGCGTGTCAGGACTGTCGCGAGGAACTGAATGCCGACGACAAGCCCGACCATGAAGCTGTTGAAGCCAAGCTTGTCGTGGAGGAACAGAGGAATGACCGGCAGGGGTAGACCCACGCAAAGATAACCGAAGAACAGCGCCGCGATGATGCCAGGCGCCGGATACGAGAGATGAATTGGCGCCCTTTGCGAAGGATCTGCGCCATCAGCGATGGGAGCCGACATGACAGTTTCCATGCGTTGCAGTTGGGAAAAGGAAGATATGCCGCCCGAAGTCCAGATGGCGTTTCGCGATCACGCTGCTGCCTTCGCCGCAGCCGGCGCACCGAAGAGATCCGGCCGATAACCGCTCATCTCGAGCAGATGGTCACGCGACGCGATCGCGTCCGCCGTCAGCTTCGCAAGATCGACGTCGACCAACCTGCCCGCACGCTTGCGGATCGCGCCGGCCACCATGACCGTATCGACGTCCGAGCGAGCCACCGCCTGCACGATGGTGCCGATGGCGTTCGTGACCGGGAAGACGCCGACGCCGTCGGTGCGGACCATGATGATATCGGCCTGCTTGCCCGCCGTCAGCGAACCGATCGTAGTTTGGAGGCCGGCCGCGCGTGCGCCGTTGACGGTCGCGGCTTCGAGCACACCCTTCACCGAGATCGGCGCCGGCACATCCTTCTCGCCCCGAAACTTGCGATAGCGCATCGCGGAACGCTGCTGTCCGAACAAGGCGTGCATTTCTCCGAACATGTCACTGCCGAATGCCGTATCAAGGTCGATGCCGATCGCCGGCGTCAAGCCATGGTCGATGGCCTGCTGATAGGCGAAGCGATCGTCGTCGAAGCCGAACAGCGCGTCGGAACGGGGATTGACGGTCACGTTGACGCCGGCATCGGCGAACAGCCGCCAGTTCTCGTCCGGCATACGCGTGCAGTGATTGAAGATGTTGTGCGTCCCAAGCACGCCCTTTTCGGCGAACTCCGGCCCAAGGTTGGCGAGATCGCCGATGAACTCGGTCAGGATCCGCATATCCAGGCTTCGAGCGACTTTCCACCAATCGAGCTTGAGCTGGCCGAACAATCCGACTCTCACCAGACCGTCATCCTGATTCCAATTGAGGACGAGACGCTCGATGTCCTTCGGAAGATGAGCGGCGGACGCCATCTTGTCCGTGGCCGCGCCGACCATGTGCAGCGCCCGGATTCCCGTCATGTCGAGCGCATCGAGCGCCGCATCGGTATGCTCGGGGCTGCGCGAATTGTGACAGGCATCGATGATGGTGGTGACGCCAGCGTCAAGCGAAGCCACTGCCGTGAGTTTCGTGCTGACATACATGTCGACAGGGCGATAATGGACGCCCAGCGTCTCCGCGACGACGTCGAAATAGGCGAAGAGATCGTCGACATCTGGCATCAAGCGACGCATCACGCCGAGCCATGCATGGTGATGGGCGTCGATTAAGCCCGGCATGACAATGCAATCGGTCGCATCGACGATTGCGGCCCCGTCAGCCTCGATGTTCGTGCCGACCGCAGCGATGCGCTCGCCTTCAACCAGCACATCTCCTTTTGGAAGATTAGAGGTCTGCTCATCCATGGTGACGAGAGTGCCGCCCTTGAAAAGCGTGCGCTGTTTGCTGTGGGTGCTCATATTCGATTTCCTTCATCGTGCGGCGACGGGTCTCGCGCCCGGAGGCTTATCGCACCGGTGCAGTCTTGATTTAAGTGTGGTTTTGTTAGATAATTCCTGACATATAGTCAGGAGTGAATGATGCTCGACGGGCGGATATTCTCGGGTGTGAGCGTGCTGGCCGCGGTGGTCGAAGGCGGCAGCTTCGTCAAAGCCGCCGATCTGCTCGGACTGACCGACTCCGGGGTCAGCCGCGCGATCAAGCGCCTAGAGACTCGGCTTAACGTCAGACTGTTGGACCGCACCACGCGTTCGGTTGCACTGACGGATGAGGGACGGCGATTCTACGGGGAGGTGAAATCCCATCTCGATGCGATCGAGGATGCGGCTGCGATCGCTTCCGGCGCGACCTCGGCCGTCCGTGGCCGCCTCAGGGTCAATATCGATCCTTTCTTTCTGCCGCAGGTCCTGGGGGGTCGGCTCGGCGCATTCTGCGAGCGCCATCCCGAACTCGCGATCGAGTTCGTGACCAGCCTACAGGTTGGCGATCTGGTCTCAGAGGGCATCGATCTCGCCATCCGCTTCGGTCAGTCAGGCCGATCGAGCCTGGTCTCACGCAAACTGATGGAGGCGCCGATCCTGACGGTCGCATCGCCGCGTTATGTCAAACGGTATGGCAGGCCAAAGCATCCGCAGGAAATGACGAACCACCGCTGCCTGCTGTTCATCGATCCCCATACTGGCCGGCCCTACGATTGGGCCTTCATGCGCGGCGACGAGACGATCGAAGTACCGGTTAGCGGTCCGCTCACCTTCACCGATCCGAAGACGATGGTGGAGGAGTGCCTTGCCGGCACCGGCATTGCCCAGGTCATCGGTTGGGGCTTTGGCCAATTGCTGGAACGCGGAAAGCTGGTCGACCTCTTCCCGAACTGGCATGGCGAGCGCTTCCCGCTCTTCGCCTTCTATCCGTCGCGCGCACACCCGCCAGCGAAGGTTCGTGCCTTCATCGATTTCTGCATCAAGGCCGCCAAGGAAATCTGACTTCGGCTGGCGGCAGCGATCCCACCCGGGCGTGATGCCTGACGGGGCCTATCACCTGGGCGATCGCCGATCTGCTTCGTGCTTTTGCTGGCGACTAAGATTGACACACTGTGGATGATCCTCGGCGCGGCAAAGCGTGCCATATCGAACAAAATCGTAGAGCGGCGTACAAAATCGGAGCGGGTGAAGCGCTCCGATTCAAATTTTTCTTTCGATTTTTGTCAACGACTCCAATTACTTACGCCTACGGCCTATTTTCGTGTTGGACGTTTCGTTCGACGCTCAACTTGGCTCGCCTGCCACTCAAACGTCGTTCTGCCACCATGGAAATCCGTGGAGAACTGGCGGTAACGCCATTATCAGCAACACGGCGCTTCCCCCCAACACGCTGGCACCCACGACGAGCAGGGACAGGACGCGCTCCCAGAGCATCTCGTTGCTGGCGACGTCGTTCGAATTCGGCACCTGTGTGCACCCGCATTTTTCGTGCGACGAAGACGTCACCCTCCCGCCGGCCGTAGCACATGGCTTCGTCAATGCCATGCGTGACTTCTTCGCCGAAAAAAATCCGACCAAGCGCGACGCGATCGCGGCCCATCAGCTTAGCGTGCTTCGCGATCACCAAGGACCGCGCGAAGAAGTACGATTGGGACATCGACCCCGAGGACGCCAACCACCCGACCATCCACGGTCTGCGCGGCACCGGCATTCTGGCGCGCGCCGAGCAGGGCTATGAGGCCGACCAGATCGCCAACAACATCGGCATGTCGCGCCAGAACGTCGATCATTACATGCGATTCCGCGACCAGGTGAAGACCGCCGACGCCGGCCAGAGGCGGCTGAAGCTGGTGTCAAAGGAAGACTAGACCGTGAACCAAATCACCGCTATATCGCCCTCGCCGCAGCGGCAGTTTCGCAAATTTGCAAGACCATTGGGAAATCTTGCAAGACTTTTACGAAAAGCGCAGCAAAATCAAGCGCTTCGGTGGGGAATGGTGTAACGGTAGCACAACAGACTCTGACTCTGTTTGTCTTGGTTCGAATCCAGGTTCCCCAGCCAAACCGGATGCGCCAGCGAATTTGGGCCTCCGTCGCCCTCTTCCCCTGATGCCGCTGCGGTAGCTTCTGCAATCAGATTAAAGGGTTGCCGGAAAGTCACGGTGAGCGCGCCTTCTTTCCAAATTGAGTTCGATAGTACGAAATTCAGGAGCCGTCGTTGTTCCTGGGCTTCCTGTTTCGCAAAGACCCTTTGCACGCCATGCGCGAGCTCAATCAGTTTCGCACCCTGTGCCTGTCGAAAATCAAATCCGAACATATTCGTGGTGCAATCCGCCGAGGATTGGGCGGCAAAGAATGCGCCCTGCCCTCTTCACGGTACGCGATAG
>Ga0210387_10000958_pt1 | contig 21281 bp, 21 predicted proteins | sample IncBWC7OmetaG_FD_160108 | JGI IMG/M metagenome (GOLD analysis project Ga0210387, IMG submission 160108) | Forest soil microbial communities from Barre Woods Harvard Forest LTER site, Petersham, Massachusetts, United States - Inc-BW-C-7-O ...
ATGTTGAGGCGCGCCATGATTTTGAGGCGCGAGATGATGGCATCCTGGAAGCGGAGGAGGTTCTCCGGCACCGGCACGGCCACCAGGAGGCCGTCCACGCGGTAGCGGATGCGGAGCTGGCCTTCCTGCGGTTCGAAGTGGATGTCGGTGGCCTCGTCGGCGATGGCCTGGCTGATGACATCGGAAACGAAGCGGACCACGGCGGCGTCTTCGTCCACATCGGCCTCGGCTTGCTGCGCCGTTTCAGGCGCGACATAATTGTCGTCGCCGCCTTCGAGCGAGCCGGAGCCGACGCCGAAGTGCTGCAGGATGAGATGGTGGATTTTTTCGGCGACGCCGAGGTGCCAGATGAGCGGGCGGGGCGTGAAGGTGTGCACCCAGTCTGCCACCACATCGTTGGGCGGCCAGGCGGCGGCGAGATGGAGCGGGGTGGCGGTGGTGGGAGCCTGGTCGCTGGGCTGGACTTGTTTGATGGCGATGGGCACGACTTGGAAATCGTGCACGAGGCGGGCGGGGAAAAGCCCGATGGCGGTGGGGTCAGCCTCGAGGTCGGTGGCGACATCGAGCTGCGCGTCCTGGGCGAGCGTCGCCAACGCGTCGGGCTCGGACATTTGGAGGATGCCCGCGAGCACTTTCACCCGCTGGCTGCGCGCGGCTTCAAGCACGGCTTGGCGCTGCCCGTCATCAAGGTGCGCCGCGAGCGAGGGAGTCAGGGTTTCCGTAGTGAGTGCAGGCATGGCGGGCGGCGGCCATTATTTATAAAATCGATCGAGCAGGGTTGGCTTCTTGGGCTCTTTCGTGGGATCCCGAAGAAAATCGTTAACCTGTTCTTTGCTGGAAAGTTCGTTGATGTGCTTGTTGGCGTCCGCCGTACCTTCCTTCGGAGGAATTACGTGCGGGCGGACGAAGAACAGCAGTTCGGTGCGGTCTACTTCATTGTCATGCCGGCCAAAAAGATTGCTGAGAATCGGAATTTCATAAAAGAATCCGAGCTTGGTGCGGGCCAGCGTTTTCTTGCTTTGTTGCAGGCCGCCGAGCACGACCATCTCGCCGTCCTGGACGTTGACGTAGGAGGTGGCTTCGCGGTGGCCGATGATGGGCTGGCTGTTGCCGTCGATCACAACGGTGCTAACAACATCATCCACTTTCTGGTCGATGGTCAGATAGATACTGCCGTCGTTGCCAATGAGCGGGGTGACTTTCACTTCAATGCCGATGTCTTTGTAGGTGACCGAGGAGCTTTGGGAAAAACCGCTGCTCGCCACGGTGCTGGTGGTAGTAGGGGTGGAAGTCGAGCCGGTGATCACGGGCTGCTGTTGGGTGACTTGGAAATCAGCTTCCTTGGCGTGGGTGGTGGTGATGGAGTCCGCCGAGAGGATCTTCACGTTGCTTTTGCCGCCGGTGTTCTGCAAGGCGGCGCTGAAGGCGAGGGGGCTGACGGAGGTTGCCGTGACGGCCCAGCCGGCCAGGCCGTTGACGGCGGGGGAGCTGTTGGCGCCGGTGTCGAAATTGGTGATGTGGGTTTCGCCATGGTGGTCGGTGGCGGCGTTGAGGTTCAGCGCGCTGATGCCGCTGGTCTCGGAGTCGGTGAGGGAGACTTCGGCGATGATCACCTGGATGCTGACTTGGGCGAGGAGGATGTCGATTTTGTCCACGACGTTCTGGATGAGGCGGATGTCATCGCCCGTGCCCGAAACGACAATGGCATTGCTGCGATCATCCGGAACCACGGTGATAAAGCTGCTAAACTCTGTCGTACCCTCGTCTTTCAAGCCGAGGGCACTAAGTGTAGGGGGACGTGGCTGAGCCGGCTGGCCGGGTGTCACGGATGATTGGCCGCTTTTCTGGGCGGCGCTGGTCTGGCCGGAAATCAAGCTGCTGAGCAGGCTGGAGACATCCTTGGCCAGGGCGTGTTTGAGGTAGATGACTTCATTGTGGGTGTTGGGGTCGGATTTGATATCGAGTTTGTCGATGAGGCCGTCAAAAAACGCATACTGCCGCGAGTCGGAGATGAGGACGATCTGGTTGGTGCGATCATCGGCGGTGAACGTGGTGGCGGAGCCGAGTTGGTTTTGGAGCGGGCCTTGGAAGATGGTGTGAAGTTTGTTCACGAGGTCGCTGGCCTTGGCGTATTTCAGCGTATAAAACTTCGGCGTGATGTTGGCCGCGAGCGGCTGGTCGACATTCTTGATCAGAAGCTCGATGCGCTGGAGATTGGAGATGGTGTCGACGATGAGCGCCGCGTTGGCGCTTTCAAACAGCACCGGCGGGCTGGCCACGCCCGGGGACATGATTTGCTGGATCGGCGGGATGATTTCGTTTACGCGCAGAAACTGAAGCTGGAAAAGCTTGGCGGCGATGCGTCCGCTGGGGGGAAGGTCGAGCGTCGATCCTTCGATCATTTCCGGTGCTTCCCGGCTGGCCTGGGGCAGGGGAACGACTTTGAAAAACTTGTCGCCGAGCGGCACGACGCCCACGCCATTGAGGCCGAGCAGCGTCTCGAGGGCGCGAACGGCTTCATCCTTTGGGATCGTCCGGGTGATGCTGATGGTGTAAGTCGCGGCCGGCAATGCTTGGGGCCGGAGGATCGAGCGGCCGGTCCACGATTCGAGAAGCTGCAGCACCGAGTCGATGGGCGCGTCGGAAAGTGTGAGGCCGTTGATCGGGGCCTCATCGGTGCCAGCGGTGGGCATGGCCACAGGGTTGGGCCCCATGGCGGTGCCGGGCATGGCGTTCGGCATGCCCGGTCTCGGCATGGGGCCGGCGGGCCCGGCCGAAGGAGTTTGCGCGGTTGCGCAAAGCGCGGCGGACAAAATTGCGGTAGCAAGGCAAAGAAAACGCGAGCGCATGAAGGGTGGCGGGTTGGGATAAACGGGAAATCTTGGGAAGAGGAAGCAGAAGTGAAAAATGGCCGCTTGTAAACGGTCTTGTCATCCGTTGTGCAGCCGCGGCGAGGGTTCCGGATTTTGTCGCTTGCGACGTGCCACTGTCAACTCCACGCTCGTCGCTTGCGATGCCAAACAGTTGCGGAAAACTCTTCACCATCACCACCTGGGGCGAAAGCCACGGCCCTGCGGTCGGTGTTGCCATCGATGGCTGCCCGCCCGGGCTGCCGATAACGGTTGAGGAAATCCAGGCCGAACTCGACCGCCGCCGGCCGGGCCAGAGTGACATTGTCACCCCGCGCAAGGAGGACGACCGGGTGGAAATCCTGTCCGGCGTATTCGAAGGGCGCACCACCGGTTCGCCGCTCGCCCTGCTTGTGCGCAGTACCGACGCCCGACCCGGCGCCTACGACGAGATGCGCGAAAAGTTCCGCCCCTCGCACGCCGATTATACCTACCAGGCGAAGTTCGGCCACCGCGACCACCGCGGAGGCGGCCGCAGCTCCGCGCGCGAGACCATCGGCCGCGTGGCGGCCGGCGCCGTGGCAAAAAAAATCCTGCACCTGGCCGGCGCCGCGACCGGCGGCCCGGTGGAGATCCGCGCCTTCGTTTCACAAATTCGTGACATCGCCGCGCCCGCCGGGACACTGGATGGTTTTCCGACGCTGGCCGAAGTCGAGGCCTCGCCCGTGCGCTGCCCGCACGCCGCGACCGCGGCCCGGATGATCGAACTCATCAAGGCGGTGCGCGCCGAGGGCGATTCTGTCGGGGGTGTCATCACCTGCCGCGCGCGCGGCGTGCCGCCCGGGCTCGGCGAACCGGTGTTCGACCGCCTCGAGGCCGATCTCGCCAAGGCCATGCTCTCGCTGCCCGCGACCAAGGGTTTTGAAATCGGCAGCGGTTTTGCCGGCACGCTGCTCAAAGGTTCGCAGCACAACGACGCCTTCGTGATGCGCGAAGGCCAGGTGCACACGCCGACCAACCGCAGCGGCGGCGTCCAGGGCGGCATCAGCAACGGCGAGGAATTTTTTTTCCGCGTGGCCTTCAAGCCCACCGCCACCATCCTGCAGCCGCAAAAAACCGTGGACGTTCACGGCGCCGAAACCGAGCTGGCCGCCCGCGGCCGGCACGACCCCTGCGTGCTTCCGCGCGCGGTTGTCATCGTCGAAGCCATGACCGCGCTTGTGCTTCTCGACCACTGGATGCGCCACGTCGCGCAGAACAAGACGTTCAAGTTCTAGGTTCAAAGTTCCGGGTTCAAGGTTGGAGCCCCGACCAAGACGTAATTGGTATTTGGTAGTTAGCAGTTGGTATTTAGCGGATCAGCATTAAACGCTTTGACCAGTGGCCAGTGACCAGTAACCAAATACAAACTACCAATTACCAACTACGGCGAACGCCAAACCTGAACGTGGAACCTTGAACACGAAAAACGTGAAACCCCTTGTCTACCTGATCCTCGGGGCGGCCGGTTCCGGCCGGCGCGAGGTGGTCGCCGATTTGATCGAAGGCGGCCTCGCCGAGGGCGCCAAGCCCGCCGTGCTGCTTGCCTCGGATGAAGCCCCCAGCGAACTGGATCCAAAACTGCCCGGCCTCGCGCGCTGGACGTGGACCGGCGAGGCCATCGACGCCGTGCTGCCGCCGGGCGCGACGCAGCTGTTTTTTGTGGCGCAGGGCCGGGCCAATCCGGTGGAACAGATCGACGTTTTCAAGCCCTGGCTCGAAGCGCAGGGCGGCGAACTTGGCCGCGTGATCAGCGTGGTGAATTGCCAGCTCGTGGAGAAAAATCCGCCGCTGCTCGGGTGGTTCGAGGCGTGCATCCATTTTTCCGACATCGTGCTGCTGAACCGCCGCGAAGGCGTGGCCAACAAATGGCTCAGCGATTTTCTCGCGCACTTCCAGGATCAGTTTTATCCCTGCCTCTTCGAGCAGGTGAAAGCCGGCCGCGTGAAAAATCCTGCGCTCGTGCTCGAGCCGCAGGCCCGCCGCCTGTCGCACTGGTTCGACGAGGAACAGGATTGGGTCTTCACCAACACCGACGGCGAGGAAATCGACGAGGAGGAAGCAACCGAGGACGATGAGGAAATCGAGGCCACGCCCGCGGAAGATTTATACCTGGCCCGCGACGCCGCCGGCCGCCGGGCGAAAAGGATTCCCGACCTGGCCAAGTTTTTAGGCTGAGCCGCTAACCGGAGGCCGACTCATTTTGGCTTTCACCCTTTGGGCTGGGGCGAGAGCCGATGCCGGACCAGGCCAATTTGCAGACACACTCTAAAGCGGGACCTTTTCAGCCCGACCTGGCCGGGCAGAATTTATTGGTGGATGGAGCAGCTGGTGCACGGTTTCGAGAAGGGCCTTGGGCGCGAATGGCTTGAGGAGGCAGGCATGGGTAAGTTTTTTCGCTGCTTCGAGCGGTGAGTCGTCATTCTCTTCGTTGGAAAATCCGCTGATGACGAGCAGCCGGGCGTCGGGGCAAAGCTGGGAGGCGATGGTGGCGAGCGCGGCGCCGCCCAGGTAAGGTATGTCCACGTCGGTGATGAGGAGCGCGACCTCGGATTGGTTCGAGGTCAAGAGGCCGACCGCCTCGACGCCATCGCCGGCGCCCATGACACGGTAGTTGTGTTTGGTGAGAATGGCGGTGACCGTTTCCCGGATCGCGTCGTTGTCGTCGACGACGAGGATGAGTTCATGCTGGCCGATGGGCGCGGCGACCGCCGATGAGGCCTGGTCGTCGGCCGAATTTTCGTCGGTGGCCGGCAGGAATACCTGGAAGGTGGTGCCGCGGCCTAGTTGGGTGTCAACGGTGACAAAACCGCGGTGGCTGGCCACGATCCCGCGCACGGTGGAAAGGCCGATGCCGGTGCCTTTTTCCGCGCCCTTGGTGGTGAAGAAGGGATCCCAGATGTGGGTGAGCACGTCGGGTGCGATGCCGGTGCCGGTATCGGAGACTTCGATGACCAGCCACGACCCATGCCGTGCGCCGGGCCATGCGCCGGCCTGCTCCCGGTCGAGCCGGCGGTTGGTTGCGGCGATGCGCAGGGTGCCACCCTGCGGCATGGCGTCGCGGGCGTTGACGCAGAGATTGAGCAGCACTTGGTGAATCCGGGTGGGGTTGCCCTGCACGAGCGAGAGGTCGGAGGCGATTTCGTCCTGGAGGATAATGGATTTTGGAAAGGTCTCCTCGATGATGTTGATGATGTCCTGCACGAGGGGCCTCACCTGCGTGGGCCGGAGGTCACCGGTGGTGCTGTGCGCAAACCCGAGGATTTGTTTTACCAGGCCGGCGCCCCGGGCGGCGTTCTGCTCGAGTGTGTCGAGGATTCGCAAATCGCGCGGGGAGCTCATGCCCATGCGCAGCATCGGCGCGGCCAGCATGATGGGGGCAAGCACATTGTTGAGGTCGTGGGCGAGGCCGGCGGCGAGCATGCCGATGCTCTCGATCCGCTGGGAGTGGAGAAATTTTTCCTCGAGCAGCTTTTTCTCGGTGATATCGGTCGCGAGCACCAGCCGCGTGTTGCGCCCGCCGGACACCAGCGGGCTGGAAATGGTCTCCACCTGGATGATCGTCCCATCCTTTCGCCGGTGCCGCCATTCGCAGGTTTTCATGGGCGTGGCCCCCGCTTCCTCGACGCATTTCAGCAATGCGGGAATATCTTCCGCCAGGTAGAGATCCTTGATCGTCATGGTGAGGACTTCACCGCGCGAGTAACCGTAGTGTTGCACGAACGATTCGTTGACCGCCAGAAACCGCAGGGTCTCGGGATCGAAGAGCAACATGGGGAGCGGATTGCTTTCGAAGAGCAGCCGGTAGCGTTCCTCGCTCTCATGCAACGCGGCCTCGGCGCGCTTGCGCTCGTTGATGACATCGAAAACGGCGACAAAGTGATAGTGCTGCGCGCCGTGCTCATCCCGGACAACCTGGGCATCGACCGAGACCCAGATCAGGTTGCCGTCCCGGCGCCGCCATTGGATTTCATGGTTCACGGCCGCCGCGCTCTCCTGCAACAGTCGCTGCAGCTCGGTGCGATCGGCCGCATTAACATAAAAGCTCTGTATATTCGGCGCGCCGCGCATGAGTTCGTCGGCTGACTCGTAACCTAAAATTCGCGCCATCGCCGGATTCGCGGTGATGATCTCGCCGTCCGGCGTTGTCTGCAGGATGCCTTCGCGGGCGTGATCAAAAATGGCGCGATATTTGGCCTCGGCCTGCTTGAGCGCACTGGCGGCATCAACCTCGCCGGGCCTGGCTGGGGGGTACGATATAATATTCGGGCTGGCTCCGTTCTCGCGCATCGTAGTGGGTATATTTGCGAAACCAAGAGCGAGGGCGATGCGAAAGAGACAAATCCGTATAGAGACAAATCCTCATGCCGAACGACTTTTACTTGCGAAGCATAAAGCCATTTTGCGCCAAGCGCGCGTTCCTCTACTCCGTGCCAAGGATTATACAACGGCCGTTGAGGCCTCCTCTGCTAAAGCTTAAGCATCCAAGGCATCGGACAAGACGGAGCTCAGGGCCGCCTCGCTTTACCCAAAGGCCATTGGCAAACGGCGTGTGTTCAAGCTGCAAAATGGCATGGCCCTTCCATCTTGAATCCACCTGCTGGGCGCAGTTTATCCGCGTCCATCCGCCTGTCCGCAGGCTCCATGGAGCGAAGGAGGACGTGATCCGCGGCCGGGAAGTTTATTTTTGCGCGGCGCCGGTATATCTGCAGTAGAGGAGCTCGTGCTGTGCGGTGGTGGCGTCAACGACCTTGGGGTATTGGCAGTTTATCATGATGGTCTTGACGATCCTGGTATGCACGCCGATCCCCACGTAAACGGTCTGGCCGGGGCTGAGCGTGAAGCTGGCGGGCGGGCTGCCTTCGCCGGAAAGTTCGACTTTGTATGCACCGGCGGGCTGGTCGACGTAGAAAAATTCCTGCACCTTGGAAAGGCCGATGGGTTCGCCATTGAGCAAAACGGCCGGCCTTTTGGCGGGATTTAGAAGGGCGTCGCGATAAACTAGAATACGACCGGTCCCGGCGGCAAGCATCGGGAAGGTGTCTTTGACTGCATTGTAGCGAGGTCCCCCGGTGGTGGAACAGCCGGCGAAAAACGATGCAAGAACAACCGTGGCCAGGAACGTGAGCAGTTTTTTCATAATTGGATGCCTGCAGGCAATCATCTCGGACTGGGAAGGAAAAGCCTGAAAACACCTTCAACATCGAACATCGAACATCGAACGCCCAACATCCAAGGCTGCAGGTCAACCTTGAACCTTAAACCTTGAACTTTGAACCCGGAACTTTGAACTTTTGCGCCATGGGCGCACGGGACATCGCCACGATCAACCGCGAGTTCTATGACGCCCTTTGGTCGCAGACTTACTTCGAGCGGCCGGAGCGCTTCAACACCTGGCCGCTGATTTCCGGGTTGTTGCCTTCTGCCCCGAGGCGGCTGGAAATCGGGCCGGGGCTGCGTCCCCGGCTGCCGATTGCCGGCACGCATTTCATCGACATCAGTTCAACGGCGATCGCGAAGTTAAATGGGCGCGGCGGCATCGCTGCCTCCGGTGAAATCACCGCGCTGCCGTTTGGCGATGGGGAGTTTGACCTTGTGGGGGCCTTTGATGTCGTCGAACACATCGAGGACGACCGGCGGGTTTTCGCCGAATTGAGCCGCGTGCTCAAGGGCGGCGGCGTGCTGGTTTTGGCCGTGCCCTTGCATGCCCGCTTGTGGACGGAGTTCGATGATTGTGTCGGCCACGCCCGGCGATATGAGCCGGCGGATTTGCTGGCCTTGCTGGCGGCCCATCAGCTGGTGATCGAAAAGAGCGCGGTGTTTGGTATGCAGCCGAACAATCCACGGTTGTTGAAATACGGCATGAAGTGGCTCGCGCAACACCGCGCGGCCGCCATGCGCTGGTATAACTGGGTGTTTATGCCGCTCGGCATGCTTTTTCAGAAACGATTGAAGTTTGTGCCGGGCTTGGTCGACCCGGCCGGCGTGGCCGAGATCGTGCTGGTGTGCCGGCGGCGGCCAAGGTAGGAATTTTCATGCGCTGGCTGGCTGTCGTCCTTGGAACTTTTTCTTTCGGCGTGATTCTCGCCGTCCATAATATTTCTGACGGCGACCTTTGGAACAAACTTGCGATCGGCGCGCACGTTTGGAAATACGGGACGGTGCCGGTGCGCGACACGTTCGCCTTCACGCCCGTGCTGCCGACCTACGTCGAGCATGAATGGGGCGCGGGCGCGATTTTTTATGGCGTGCTCAGGTTTTTTGGCCCGGAAGGATTGATGGCGCTCAAAATCCTGTTCGCATTCGGCGCGCTTTGGGCGGCGATGGCTGCGGGCGGAACGATGGGATGTGCGGGGGAGACTTTGCTGGTGCTGGCGATCCCGGCGGCGGCGTGCGTGCTGCCCGCTTTTATTCCCGTCGTGCGCTGCCAGGTTTTCACGTATGGTTTTTTTGCCCTCACGTTGTTCGGCCTTGAGCAGATCCGGGCGGGGAAACGATGGCCGGGGTTTGTCCTGCCGGTGGTGATGCTGGTGTGGGCCAACGTTCACGGGGGGTTCGTGGCCGGGCTGGGGGCGATGGCCGTCTACACCGCCTTCGCGCTGTTGGCCCGCCGGCAGGTGAAGCCCATGCTGGCGGCCCTGTTCGCCAGCGGCGCGGCCACGCTGGCCAACATTTATGGGCTCAAATTCTGGCCGTATTTGATTCCAGCGCTGCTCAACAAACGCCCGCATATCGCCGAATGGCGACCGCTGCCGCTTTTTGCCAGCGACAGGTGGGACGTGTTTGCCGCGTTCCGCATCCTTTTTTGGCTGGTGGTTTTTCTCCTGCTCGTCGGCTGGCGGCGAACGGAGAAAAAAAGCTGGCCGGGCCTGGTCATGCTGGCGATCACGGCGGTGCTGGCCTGGCACAGCCGGCGGCACACCTCTTTTTTTGGCGTGGCCGCGCTGGCGTTTGCCGGCCCGTTTTTGCACACGGTGCTGGCCGGCCTCGCCGCGCGGCTGCCGCAACGCTGGCGGGCCACTTTTTATCCGGCGCTGGCCACGACCATGCTGTACGGCGCCATCGCCATTTATGTGGCGGTGAACTTTCTGCCCGATCTTTCACTTCAGGTGTGGGCACCGGTGAGTCACGACCCCGTGCGCGAGGTGGATATCCTTTCTCTCGCCCAGGCTGAAGGCAACCTGGCCATGCCGTTCGAGTGGGGCGGCTACTGCTCGTGGCGGCTCTATCCCCGCATTAAAATTTCCATGGACGGCCGCTACGAAACCACCTTTCCCGAATCCACGTTTGATTTGAACTTCAATTTTTTTTATAAAAACGGCCCCGATTGGGACCGGCTCATTCGCGATTACCAGGTGGATTATATCATCCTCGAGCTGGCGCGGGCGCGACTGCGGCCGGAGGATTTGGTGGGCCGCGGCTACGCCTTGATCTGGCTCGACCAAAACACCGGGTCCGCGCTCATGGCCTTGCAAAAGCATGCCGACAAGCTCAGGCGCACCGCCGCCACGCTTCCACCGACGACCATCGATCCACTCGACGCGAGCATCCCCGACCACTGGTGGCCTCCGGTGAGATGACGGATCAATTTTAACCACAGGGGCGCGGGGAGCACAGGGCCAGGCTTCGTTTGATCGATCCCCGTGCCTCTGTGGTTAAAATCGCGTTTCACTCACCGGCCCCATCTGTAAGCCAGTCCTGCGAGGTAAATATCGGCGTCGCGATTGTAATTGGTCACCACGCGGTGGAGGACGATGCGGAAGCTCCAGTGCCGGGAGAATTCCCAGGTCACCGCCGGTGAAACCAGGAAGGCGAGGGCGGACGAGCCGAACCTTCCGGGCCGCTGGACATTCTTGCGATCGATATAGCCGTAAAGGCCCAGGCCCATCCCGACGCCGATGCTTTGCGAGCCGAAGGCAAAGGTGTTGACCGGCCAGAGTTGGACGGCGACACCGTTGCGCCGGACGATCTGGGGGTCGCCTTCGTTGATCCAGGCCACGGTTGCATCAACATACTCGGCCAGGCCGCGCCGATATTCGATGCTCGTGGCGACGGCCTTTTCATTGCGGAAGGTGTTCACGGTGCTCTGGCCGTAGTAAACGGTCAGTTCGTTCTTCGTCGGGCCGTCTGCATCCGGATTGGAGAATCGCAAGGGCTCGGGACGGGTGCCCTTTCCCAGCCACACGCCCAATCCCACTGTTGCCGTGTTCACGCGGATGTCGTGGCTCGGCATGATCCGGTTGATCGTGAATCGGGCATAAAGGCGGTTATAGAGATAGGTCGTGGCGGACAGGCTGACGATCGGCGCGGTGCCGTGCACATCGAGCGAATCGCCATTCGGGAGCGGTTGCGTATCGAAAAAATTATAGAAACCGGCGCCAAGCGCGAAGGAGATCCGGTGGGCATCGAAGGGCAGGTTGAACCAGCCTTCCGTGGCATAGCCATCGCGGCGATGCCCGGTTACCTTGCCCTCGTTCAAATAGGCTTCGGAAAGGGCAAGATGGTTGGTGAGATAAAGGCGGTATTCCACCTGCCAGGCGAAACTGTTGCGTCGAAAAGTCGACGTGCTCATGTCGCCAACCGGCATGATGGTCGCTTCCTGGGCTTTGAGGTGGCCCAAGCTGGCGCAGGCAAGCAGGAGCAATCCGAAGACGCGGCGCGGGTTTTGCATGGTGGTTGGTGGAATTGAAATTGCAAAAGAATGGCGCCGTCAATGCCCGTGGTCATCAGGCAGTTGTTCGCAGCAATGGCGGCGAAGGGATGGAACTTGAAGCCGGGTTGGGCGGTCGGTGGCCTGGCCGGGGCTTTCCTGATGGCGGCCATTCTGCTGCTGGGCCGGTCAAGCCACGCGCAAAACCATGCCCTTATGTTGAGATGGCTGCTCATCTTTCTGGTTTTGTTCATCGTCGGCTGCGGCACGCCATCCGCACCGCGCGCGGCCTGTCCGGTGACCTATAGTATCCAGGTTGACAATACGCTGGCGCATTCCGACACCAGCCCGCAAAACCCGGGCATGAACCCGACGCAGGACGTCGCGGTCGCGAGCGGCCGGCGGTTGTATTTCCAGGTCGTTTCGCCCGTCGATGTCACGGTGTATTTTTTTGGGGTGGACGGGCAGGGCGAACGCGTGTTCCTCGGCCAGATGCAGGGACGCACCTTCACCTCGTCGGTCACGCCGAATGCGAACACCCTTGAATTTGTATTTGTCGCCACGCAACCGAACAGCCGCGCGACGGTGAAATTCACGCTTTCGGGCCAGCCGATCGCACCCCGGCTCGCGCTCTGATGGTGCCGCGGGCCGAAAAGCCGGTTCGGCGTCGCGAGCGATCGGCTGGCCGGCGGTGCTCATGGCTGTTGCTGCGGAAAGCAGCGTTGGAGAAACGCGGTGGCCTGCCCTGCGTAGCTGTTTGAGAGCGAAGCATGGGCCGGGCTGGTCAGGATGGGCGCGAGATCGGGCCGCGCGTTGAGCACGAGCAGGTCGTGGCCGGCGCAACCGGTTGGTTCATGGAGAAACGGCAGCGGGCTGCCGCGCGTGGGCGTGGGCGGAGGACGAGGCATCGTCCGGCCGGGCATTGGATGGCGGGTGTGGTTCATGAGGATGGCGGGTTGTTGTCCGCCTCCGCTGCTTCACCGGCCGGGGTAAATAAAAAACCCCCTCCGGTTGGCACCGGAGGGGGCGAAAGTGGCAAAACTTCACGTCCCTCGCAGTGCGCGAGAAATGGCGACGACCACGGCGACCACGGAAGAATATCCGAGGGGAGAAACTGGAAGTGTCGGGCCAGCGAGGTTCATGAAAGGAAGGTCAGCAAGACCGGGTTTGCGGCGCGTGTCAAGGTGTGGATCCCTTCTCGCGCGACCCATAATCAGTTTAGACAGATACGTATTTTATCGTGAAAATGATTTTTGTCATTCCGAGCGCAGCAAGGAATCTCGGTTTCAGTTTGTAACGTATTATATTACAAAGGAGATTCCTCGCTGCGCTGCCAATGAACTCATCCCAGTTAAGGCTCAAATTCAGCCTTCCAAGGTGGAGCGTGTCGTCCCGACGCGCTCAGAGCGCGCCCGGAGGGTCGCGCTCCACCCGCGCGGCCGCGCGAATCGGTTCATTGGCCTGTTACTACGCAAGCCGCACAGCGGCTTGCTCAGGGTCTCGGAATGACAGAGAAAAATGCATGCATGAAAAGCCTCCCCGGGGACAACATGTCCAATGATGCTTTTGCATGCCAACGATAGATCTACCTAAACAGAAATGCTCAAGCGTCTACCAATCGGCCAAGGGACAAGCCCTCCGCGTCTCACGTTGCTGGTGGTTTGCCGAAATGGGCCGTGTGCGTGGCGTAGGCTGCCGTGTCGGCCAGCATGGCGTCGATGGCCGCGATGAGGGGCGCCGCGGTGGCGAGCCCGGAGAACACCGCCCTGTCGCCGATCGGATCCTCCAGCACAAAGGCCGGACGCTGCGTGACCTGCAGCGCATGAAACTCGGCCGTGCTGGCGCGCACGCGGGCCTCGATTTCGGGCGACTGCGCGCGCTCCCAGAGCTTCTCACCGTCGAGGCCGGTGGCCTTAGCCGCGACGGCAATGGCCTCGGCCATGTCGCCGACCTTGCGGCCTTCGCGCAGCGCAGCGTGGGCCAGCGCCAGGCGCAGGCGGTCGTCAGTAATGCCGAAATCCCGGCCAGCCTCCGCCACGAGGTTTGGCGCGGAGTAGAGCCCCTTGCGCTCGATCTCGAACCAGCCCGAATTAAGCCTATAGGGCGAGCGCACGATCGTGCCGCTGCGCCGATAGAACCAGTCGCACTGTTCCCGCGAGGCGGGGAAATCGCCCGGGTTCATCAGCGCGATTTTCCAGCCAAATTCAACGCGGCCGGCGTAGCGCGTCTTCAGCTCGGCCCACGCGGGCTCGGCCCAGTGGCACCACGAGGAGAGGACTTCGAGGTAGTAGGTGATTTTCATGCGCGGGCTGCCATTTTAGGTAAAACTCCCGGCACGTCAACCGGCTGAAGGGAAAACGGGCCGTATCCCGTCTCGTTCCAATTGCTGCGGCCAGGCTTCATTCCCCGATGATTTTAACGAGCACGCGCTTGCGCCGCAGGCCGTCGAATTCGCCGTAGAAAATTCGTTCCCATGGGCCGAAGTCGAGGCGTCCGCCGGTCACCGCCACGACGACCTCGCGGCCCATGATGGTGCGCTTGAGATGCGCGTCGGCGTTGTCCTCGCCGGTGCGGTTGTGGTCGTAGGCCGAATACGGCTTTTCCGGCGCGAGTTTTTCCAGCCAGCGTTCGAAGTCCGCATGCAGGCCGGATTCGTCGTCGTTGATGAACACGCTCGCGGTGATGTGCATGGCATTGATAAGGCACAGGCCATCGCGGATGCCGCTCTCGCGCAGGCAGGCCTCGACCTGCGGCGTGATGTTGAGCAGCGCGCGGCGGCGCGGCACCTCAAACCAGAGCTCCTGGCGGAACGATTTCATCGGCGTTACTTTGGGGCATCGACCTTGACGTCATGTCCCAGCGCCTTGGCCAGCAACAGCTGTGACGTGGGGTCGAGCTTGCCCTGGGCCATGATCCATTCGCCGTAATTGCGGACGAGGGCCTGCTGCTTGGCGATGCTGCCCAAGGACCAGAGCGCGGATTGCAGGACAAGCTCCTTCATCACGTCGGGCGGAATGACGGCCGGTTTTTGGCCGCTTTTCTTCATTTCATCGAGGCGCCCGATGAAGGGGTAATATTCCAGGGTGCTGGCAATACGGTTGACCGGCTCAAACCAACCGGTGGCAAAAAACCGTCCCCACAGCACATCGATCTGCGCCGGATCGGTGAGGGGTGCCTCGGGATCGGGCCATTTTTCCCCGCGCGTCCCGACCAAGGCCGCCCAGTCGTCGGGAGTGACGCCTGCCGGCGGCTGGCGGGCGTTGCGCAGGGCATAGCCGAGCACGCGGGTGATGGCACGAGTTTCAGCTTCCGTTCCATGGTGCAGGCCTTCCGCGAAGACCGGCACCAGCCACGGGTCGTTGGCCAGCAGCGTGCCGTAAAAACCGATCATGAGCGGCCAGGCGCCATCGTTGGCGGGAAGGATTTTTTGGGCCATTGCGCGCAGCGCCGGCAGGGCCAGCGCAGGCTGCGGAATCCTGTAGTAATTCATCATCCAGTCATCAGGCGAGAAATTGTCCGGCGGCTCCGCTGGCTTAAACGGCACCACCTGTATTTTTTTTTGCACCACCCATTTTTCATGGCTGATCCGGTCATGCACCGTGATCATAAATGTATAGTCACCCGATGGGTCGCCTGGGATGGTGGAAAATTCCAGGACGTCCCTTGGAAAAGGTATGGTTTGTGGATCATCCATCTTGCCTTGATAAATGATGAGGTCGCTGCCGGCCTTTTCGTTTCTTCCGTCGGGACGCACGATGGTAAAGTCGAAGGTCAAATCCACGTCGTTGGCCGCGCTCACGGCGTAATTGCCGCACAGGACGAAGAGATGGACCTGCTGGCCGGCCCACAGGGTTGAAGCGTCCTGGAAGTCCGGGGCGACATCGCCCAGGGTGTGGATATAAAAATCGTGATAGGCCGGTTGCTTGGTGATTATCACGACGGGCTCGAAGGGCCGGGCGGGGTCGGCCCGGTGGATTCCCGTGGTGGAGGCGTTGATTGCGGGGGCCAATGCCAGGGCGAAGCAGGCCAGGGTTTTTCGCAGCATGTTGACCTAATAGCAGGGCTGGCATGACGACGGCCAGCGCGTAATCTTCGCGCCGGCCTGCACCGGAAACGTTTTATCGCTTCGCATTCTTTCACGGGTTGGTTACCTTTTGACCATGGCTTGCGTTGGAACGAACCCCTCGTGTGCGGCGACGTGCCGCCAGGCTGCGCTGTTGCTCGCGCTCGCGCTGGCCCCGGCCCTTCTCACGGCCTGGCTGCATCCGAAGCGGCCGGCGTGGAGCTGGACCCGCCCGGCCGTGACCGAGCTCCCGCTGGCCGATGCCGAGCGTCTGACCCCGCCGGTCATCTGGTTGGATGCGCGCCCGGATGAAGAGTATGCCGCCCAGCATGTGCCCGGCGCGCTTTCCCTCAATGAAGACCGCTGGGAGGATCTCCTGCCAAAATTCATGGCGGTGTGGCGGCCGGGCACGCGCGTGGTGGTTTACTGCAACAGCCAGCGGTGTGACGCGAGCCGGGCGGTGGCGGCGCGGCTGCGCCACGAATATCAGATCGGCAACGTGTTTGTGCTGCAGGGTGGCTGGACCACCTGGCAGGAGGCGCATAAAAAATGAAATGGCTCAAACTTTTGCTGCGGCTTCTCGCCGTCGGAGTTTTCCTCGTGGCGGGCGTGCTCAAGGTGCTTGATCCCGCGCATTTCGCGGCGGACATCGACCACTTCCGCCTGCTGCCGTATTTCATGGTGGCGCCGCTCGCGCTTTATCTGCCGTGGCTGGAAATTATCTGCGGCCTGGCGGTGTTCACGGGCGCGTGGCGCCGCAGCGCGCTGGGGCTGTTGTTCGCGATGAATGTCGTCTTCATCGCGGCCATCACTTCGGCCTGGATGCGCGGGCTCGACATCCGGTGCGGCTGCTTCGGTGCGGCCAGCACGGCTCCGCTGGCCTACGACCTGGCATTCGATGTCGTTCTCTGCGGTGTGCTTTTCTGGCTATTGCGCGCGGAACGCCGGCCTGGATCGCCACCTGCGCAAAATATTTGATTGAAGCTTATGATCGAAGACCCCGACATTGCCGATGCTTTCAAAAAAATGGATCTTACCGGTGCGCGCCGCCACGTCTTCCTGTGCGTCGGGCCCAACTGCTGCGCGACCGAGGCCGGCCTCGCCACGTGGGACGTGCTCAAGGCCCGGCTGAAGGAAATGAACATCCCCGCGCTGCGCACGAAGGCCGCGTGCTTCCGCATCTGCCGTGGCGGGCCGTGGATGGTCGTCTATCCCGAGGCGGTGTGGTATGGCGGTGTCACGCCCGCACGCTGCGAACGCATCGTGCGCGAACACATTGTGGGCGGCCAGCCCGTCGCGGAGTGGGTCGCGCAAAAGCACCCGCTCATTGAACATCCAACGCCCAACTCCGGACGAGTTTCTTGAAACCGCTGATTGCCGCTGATTTTTTTCAGAGGATAAGCTTTTTCGCCCTTCGTGTGAAGACATCCATCCGTGTTCATCAGTGGTAAAACCCGATCGGAAATCCGCATCTGCGCACTCTGCTTGCAGATCAACCGGATGTCGGTCATCCTTCGCATCACTACGACATGAACCGGCACGATACCTCGGACGACAATCACCAGCCGATAATATGGCTGCGGGGCTATCCTTTTTATGCGGCGCACTTGCTTGTGCTGGTCTTTGCCGTGTCGATGCTCGCCACCACGCTGGCGATGGCCTTCAATCTCCCGTATGTCCTGGATTGGCTGGCGTTCAGCAGCGCGCGTGTGCTCAAAGGTGAAGCCTGGCGCATCTTCACCTACGGGTTGGTGAATCCACCCAGCGTTTTGCCGTTCGTCGTCGATATGTTCATGATCGCTTGGTTTGGCCGGGAGGTGGAGAAATTTTTTGGACGCCGCAAATTCCTGTTCCTCTACGGCGGCATTTATTTTTTATCACCGCTCCTTTTGGCGCTCATCGGGGTGTGGAAACCGATGCAACTGGCGGGAGAAACCGGCGCCTTTGCGCTCTTCATTGCTTTTGCCACGCTCTATCCGGACGCCGTGATGCTGTTCAACCTGCTCGCCAAGTGGGTCGCTGTGATCCTGGTCGGCATCTCCACCCTGGCTGCGCTGGCCTACCACGATTGGGCGGCTCTGATTTCACTTTGGGCCACGGTTGGCTTCGCTTTTGCCTTTGTGCGCTACGAACAAGGCCACTTCGCCCTGCCGGGGATCAGCCTGCCAAGGATCAACCTGTTCCAGAAAAAACCGAAACTGCGCGTGCTGCCTGATCCCAAGCCGCAAAAAAACTCCGGGGCCAAAATCCCGAAGGAAACCCCCATCGGCGAGATTGATGTGCTGCTGGACAAGATTGCCCAGTCGGGAATGTCCAGCCTCACGCCCAAGGAGCGGGCCAGGCTTGATGCGGCGCGCGAGGAATTGCTGAAAAAAGGCCGGTAGCGCATTTTCGATTTAATTGGCATTATCGGCATGAAAATTTCGCCCACCATGGGCCTGTCTAAACCGAAAAAGCTTTAGCCACAGAAGGACAAAGAAAAATCAGCGGTCGAAAAGATAAGCTTTCTGTGTGCTCTTTGCCCTTTGTGGCTACCTATTCTTTAAACTGCTGTAGCGGCGTCGACTTCATCCTTGGTGAGCGTGCCGGGCACGTGGCGTTTGCCCCATTTCACCAGGGCGGCCAGCACCGGCTTGAGATCCAGGCCTTTCGGCGTGAGCGCGTAGTCGTGCCGCGGCGGGTTCTGCTGGTACGGCGTGCTCTTGATCACGCCTGCCTGCTCCAGCCGCGCCAGCCGGTCGGCCAGGATGTTCGTTGGAATGCCTTCCGGCGAGACGGCAAACGCGCCGTAGCGGGACTTGCCCCAGAGAAGATCGCGGATGATCAGCAGCGTCCAGCGGTCGCCCAGCAAATCGAGCGAACAGGCGATGGGGCAGGGTGAGCGGCGGACAGCGGAGGAACGGCGGGTGCGGGTCATGGCGCCAAAATGAACTTACGACTTGCAAAAAGCAAGTCACTGGGTTCACGTTGTCACTTGCAAAATAAAAGTAACTCAATCCTCCGCGTCATGAAAACACCCTCTCTTCCTCGTTTTTTGATTCTGCTTGCCGTCTGGGGCCTGGCGGCGGTCGCCGCCGGCAGCGTGCATTTGCTTCTCCACCTGCCGCCGTATGCCGTGCCGGTGGTGGTCGCGGGCCTGACCGCTGGCTTCACCCTCGCGGTCTTGCGAGTCGGCTGGATCAGTGAAACCGTCCGGGAAATCAGTTCGCGAACGCTCCTCGCTTTCCATTTGATCCGGTTTGTCGGGGTTTACTTTTTGTGGCTTCACGCGCAGGGCCGGCTGCCGGCGGAGTTCGCCCATCGTGCGGGTTGGGGCGACGTCATTGCGGCGGCGGGAGCACTTGTTCTGTTATTCTGGCCGGAAGGATCGGGTTTCAGGCGCGCCCTTTGGCTGTGGAATGCGGTCGGGCTGGCCGATTTGTTCGTCGCCGTGGGCACGGCGGGATGGCTCAATCTCACCCGGCCCGGTTCGATGATCGAAGTGGCCGGCCTGCCACTTACGCTCGTGCCGCTCTGGGGCGTGCCGATATTGATGGCCAGTCATTTTGTAATCTTCCGCCGGCTGTGCGGCGAAACGTGCGCCGCCGCGGACGACCCATCAGGCCGCACCCAAGCTATGGCCAAAACCTGATTCGAGGTTCATCGTTCAAGGTTCGAAGTTGGCGGTTGCCTCCGTCCTGTCCGTAGTAGTCCTGAGCGTGTCGAAGGGGCGAAGGAGGATGTTCAACGTCCGGCGTTGGATGTTGGATGTTCAGCCCGCCGCCGGCGCGCAACGCGTCTGATCGGGTATTTGACGCCGACATGGTAAGTGCCGATCAACGCGAGCATGCCGGCCAGTGCATAGACGAAGCCCTCGCCGGTCGTGGGCACGGCGGGCTTGAAAATCGTCCACGTGGCGTGCGCGATGGAGGGATCGAGATACCGCAGGAAGACAAACGGACGATTCCAAAGCGAGGCGTGCTGGATGGCCGCCTGCGCGGTTTGCAGCGCATCGACCCGGGCGACGGTGGACGTCATCACTCCACCGAGCTTGGCCACGGCGGGGTCGGCATTCGCGCTGGCCTGGCCGATCAACCGGTCGAGGGTGAGGCCGGATTGTGCGGCGGCCTGCTGGAATTGCTGCAATTGGCGGCGCGCCTCGTCGAGGTGCCCGCCGAGCCGCTGCAAATATTGCTGCATGAACTCGGGCACCTGGGAAAAAATCACCGCGCCGATCACGCACAACGCGCGATCGAGCAGGCCTTCCACGGCGCCCAGCAATGTTCGAGCGGGGTTCATGCGACAAAGGTGGCGACGAAGGAAGGCAACGCAAGTCCCTCGAACGTCCAACTTCCTCCTTCGCCAAGGCTACGGAGGACAGGTCGAACATCCAACGTCCAACTTCGAAGTCCGACCGGCGCTGATGTTTAACCACGGAGAACCCGGAGCGCGTAGGGGTCGATCAAAACAGCTCTATGACTCCGTGATCTTTGCGATCGGCGGCAAATCCTGATTCTATCTTGCTTCCGTCATCTGGTCTCTTGCCGCTGAATTTCCTTCACCCAGGCTTTTCGTGGTGCCTGCCAGCGCGGGCACATACTCCACGCCGAGGGTTTCACGCACGGCGGCAAGGATGATTTGGGCCAGCTGTGGTGAATGAATTTCAAATGTTTCATCGACCAACTGGAATGAGCGGATTTTCGCCCTGTGCAGCAAGTCGAGGGGAACCTTGAGAAAGACGCGGTAAACGGCGAGTTGGCCCGTGGTGCCGCCACCCGCCTGCTTGACGATGAAATCAATCAGGGGCTTGAGCCGCAGTCCGCCCGATGTCGCTTTGGCCATAGCCGGCTCAATCGTGCTGGGATTGGTGCCGAGCACGAATTCCTGCACCTCGGTCTGATTGATGGCATTGGGTGCTGTGGTGACTCCCGGGCCGCTAAGGTGGGCCGTGGCACACGAGATGGCCCCGGACACGGTTTCCTGCCAGAACTCGAATTCTCCCGCGAGGGAGCGCAAGCGCTCCTCCAGCGCCTGCTTCTCTTTGGAAAGCTGGGCGATCTGTTTGTTCAATTGCGTGACGACGAGGGGCATGGCCGGCAACAACGAGCGGACGCGCCCCAAAATGTCGGATTCATTGCTGGCCTGGAAGAAAACATCGGCAATGCGCATGCGTATGCCGTGAATGACCGAGAGCAAGTCCACGTTTTGCGTCACCACCACAATGGGAGTAAGCGCATCCGCCCGCCGCAAAACTCCGAGCAACGTGGTCACCGAGGCCAGCGACTCGGCTTCGACGAGCACAAGGGCAAATGGCGTCGTGGCCACATGCCCGGCCGTTTCATGGGCCGTGCCGGTTGTGACGATCGCGTAACCGGTTTTGGCCAGTTCGTGGAGAACGTTGTCGAGCCGGGAAGGTGCCCGTTTCTGCACGAGGATGGAGTGGGCGATTTTCATATGACAACGTGGGTGTAAGGGATAGCACAAAGTGTGCAAATCATCCCTGCAATCCACGTGAATTTCGCGTTCATGAACGATAAAAGGCGGTCACGCCAAAACCTTGCATCTGGCTCGGGGCCGGGCGCGTCCTCGTGCAAACTATTCACGATGAACCCGTCGAATGGGCGAAGGAGGGCGTGATCCGCGGTGAAGGCAATTTGGGTTCTCAGTAAATTTATTCGGGCGGTTGCACGCTCGTCCATAC
>Ga0210387_10000964_pt1 | contig 21223 bp, 16 predicted proteins | sample IncBWC7OmetaG_FD_160108 | JGI IMG/M metagenome (GOLD analysis project Ga0210387, IMG submission 160108) | Forest soil microbial communities from Barre Woods Harvard Forest LTER site, Petersham, Massachusetts, United States - Inc-BW-C-7-O ...
GCGCTCACAATCGGCGCTGCATCTGGAATCGTTCGCGGCGGCCGAGGACGGCTCGTTGGGCTTGGTCGTCGCCGATCGGCGTGGGCGCGCGCTGATCGTCGTCGACGAACAAGGGCGCATGCTCTCCGCCTCGAAGGCGCCAGACGAGCGCGCACTGGTCGCAGCAGTGGGCGCGCGCGCGTTCGCCTTGACGCCAAGCACGCGAAAAACGTGGGAATCCATGGACGGCGGAGTCACGTGGCAAGCCCTCGGGCGTTTCCCAGTCGCGCTCTGCACGGGCGACTCCGAATGCTACGTCAAGGTGCGCTGCGCGCCGCTCGGATGCGTCATCGGCAGTGAGGTCTCGCGCATTGGTTGGGTCGGGCAGAGCGATGAGGACGTGGACTCCCTGCCCCCACCGGGCCTCGACGCGAGTCCGCCCAGTGAGCGCAAGCTGCGCGCGCCCGTTGCCTGCACGCTAGAAGACACCCCATGGCAGACACTGCCGGGCGTGCGCGAACTCCCGACCTCGCACCACGCAGCCTTCGGCAAAGCCGCCTTCGTCGTCACGGCAGAGGACGCGGCGCACGCGTCGGTTGCCTCCATGCACGGCATTGGCGGCCCACGCCCACACGTCGAAACCACCAGCCTATTGGCGCCCGTCAGCGAGCGGGTCTCGACCTATGCATTCGTGCTGCTCGATCAGGTCGAGGGTGCGGCCGCGCTTCGCTATCGGGTGCCCGACGATCCCGCGAAAGACGATCACATCCGCAACGTCGAGATCGCCTGGGACAACGCGCTCGCGGGTCAGCTGGCGCGCGTCCGGCTCGCGGACGGCGGCCTCGCTGCGCCCGGTGACTACGAGAGCGGCGACGGCGTCGTGCACGCGGATCCGGATTTGCTCAGCATTGGCGAGGGCGGGCTGTATTTGCGATTGCATCACGCCGCCGCGGACCGCCAAGAAACCTGGTATTTCGACGGCCATTCGAGCTCGCGCATTCCGAAAGTTCAATGGCCGGCATTGGGCAAAGTGCGGGCGCGCTCGGAGATGGCGCGCATCGACGGCGCGAATTTGCCGTTGCTGGTCTTCGACCGCGGCATCGCGATTGCGCGGGCGCGGCTCGACGGGCAAGACTTCGTGTTCGACGCGGAAACGACCGCGCTGCCGGAGCCGAGCTTCTTCGGCCAGAACGTGACGAGCGACATCGCTTACCTGAGCAAGAACTCGGGTCTACACGTGCAGACTCAGAGCCTGCTCGGAGCGCGCGCCAGCGCCGTCTTCTACCCATTTCGCGCAAGTGGTGACGTGATGGGCGCGCCGGTCCCCGTACCCACACAAGCGAACCTCGCTGACCGGCCAAGCCGCTGCGCGGCGAGCGATCTGACGAGCACGCCGCGCATCAACGCGCCCTTTTTACCAGGTACACGGCATCCGATCGTGGTGACGGACAACTCGGACGCGCCACGGCTCTTCTTGAGCTCGGGCTTCGTGCTCTACGGCACACCGGAAAACGCCTGCAGCACCGCCTTCGACGGCGACGAAATCCCAGTCGACGCCGCAGCGCCCCGCCACGAACGCGTGCTCATCCTGCTGGACGACCTGGAACATAGCTGGCTCTTCCGCCTAGTCGGCGACTCGAACGCCACCCCACCCGCGCTCCAATACCGCACGCTCAAGTGCCACTTCGAACCTGACCTCGACGTGCCCAGCGACGTGTATCGCGCGCCAGGCACGCTAGTGCCGCGCGGAGGGTGACTGGTGTCAACCAAACCGCGGAGCTCCACACCCTCCGCGATGCGAAATCTGATGTTTAGGTGTAAACTTCAGATTTGAAATGAAATCGGGGCTACCCGACCATGAAGACGCGATCGGCTCCAAGCGGACCCGGACCGGATTCACCGCAAGCGTCGGTTCAGCCGTTCATGTTCGCGCGCGACGCAACGTGAAGAGAGCGATCTCTGGTGGGACTGCGAGGCGCATCGGGGGACCTGTCGTGCCCAGGCCGGCGTTGACGTACATCGTCGTTTTGCCGGAGTAGACGGGGCCGCGGGAGCGTTGATTGGTGAGCCGAGCGAAGTTGAAGCGCTGACTGAGGAATGGAATGCCGAGTTGGCCGCCGTGGGTGTGGCCCGTGAGCACCAGATCGGCGCCGGCCTCGACTGCCGCGTCGAACGACGTTGGATAGTGTGACAAGAGCACGATTGGCGCACCTGCTGGCTGGCCACGCAGCGTGCGTTTGACGTCCGCGGGGTCGGCGTGGCGCGCGTCCATACCGGCCACGACGAGCTCGGCGTTGCCACGGCGCACGGTGCGCGAGTCGTTTCTGAGCACGGTGGGGCCGAGCTCGGAGATCAACCGGGCGAGCTCGTCATTGGCGTGCAGGTCGTGATTGCCCATAGTCACGAACACGCCGTCTTTTGCGCGCAGTGTTGCGATCGCTTCGGCTGCGTCGTGGTAAAAACCGCCGCCACTCGTCACCAGATCCCCGGTGACGACGGCTAGATCCGGCGCGAGCGCGTTGCTGAGCTCGGCCCATTCTAGCGCGCGCGATTTCGGATCGAAGCTGCCAACATGTAAATCGCTCAGCTGCGCTATCGTGTAGCCCTCGAGCTCCGGCGGTAAATCCGCGATCTCCACGGTGAGCCGGCGGATTTGCACCAAGCGCCGCTCGACCCAAATTGCCCACGCCGAAACCAGAAGTCCGAGCGCGTAACAAGCGCCCACGCCCACCCGCCAAAGTGCCGCGACGCCAGCCACCGTCGAGCCTTTGGCGAGCCCGACGAGCAACGCACCGGCGAAGCACACCGGGCCGAGCATGAGCGTGAAGACCGTCGCTCCGAAGTGCCAGAACAACGGCGTGTCGATCAGCCGTGTGATCCACCGCGGCCGTGGCCGATCGCGCATCTGCGCCATGAAGCGGCGCGCCGTCGCCCAATACAGCACGCCCACGACGGCCAGTGCCGCCGGCAGCGGCATCAAGCGCGACAATGCCACCGCGAACAGCGCCTCTGCGCAGCCGATCACGCCCACCGGCAGCCAATACAGCCGCCGACGGCGTTTCATCGACGCTGACGAGCCCGAGCGGTAACCAGAGCTTGAGCTGGTTTGGCTCGGGCTCGGAGCCGCTCCGCTCAGGCCTTCACCAGGTCGGCGAGCTTGGCTTTAGTGGTGAGGCCGACATGCTGGGCAGAGCGCTCACCGTTCTTGAATACCATTACGGTGGGTACGCCACGCACGCCGAGCTTGCCGGCCGTGACGGGCGAGTCGTCGATGTCGAGCTTGCCGACCTTCACTTGGCCATTCAGATCCTCGGCCAGTTGATCGACAATCGGCGAGAGCTGTTTGCACGGTCCACACCAGGTCGCTGTGAAATCCACCAAGACCGGAACGGTCGACTTCAGAACTTCTTGCTCGAAGTTAAGATCGTTGAAAACATGAACCTTATCGGATGCCATTGGGACCGCTCTCCTACGCTGCTCTTGGGGTAATCGAGCAGCAGGCAGCAAGATAATGCTTGTTCTGAAGTCAGGGAACCCCCCTGCTTCGAGCACGCCGGGCTCCGCAGCCTGGCCGTGCATCCCCACCCCCTGCGCTTTGGCGAGGAAAAACCGTTTTGAGACGCGCGAGTGAAGAAGTCGGGGCAGGTTCTGCCGAGAGTTTGCCAGGCGAGCCGTGGTCGGCGGCGTGGACGGTCGAAGCGGTGATCGAGACGCTCGAACCGTTGGCGAGCGATGAGCGACAGGCGCGAATTCAGTCGGTGCTCGAGCAACGCCTGGCCAGCGTGACGGTGCTGCTGGACGCACCGCACGATCCTCACAACGGCTCGGCCGTGATGCGCTCCTGTGATGCGTTCGGCATTCCGACGGTGCACGTCGTGCCACGTGAAGAAGCCTTCTTGATCGCGCGCCGCATCACCAAAGGCACCGAGCGTTGGCTCGAGGTGCACAACCACGCAAGCCCGGAAGCCGCCGCAGAGTACTTGCAGCGCCAGGGGTTCGAGCTCGTCGCCACGCACCCGCAGGGTGAGCTCACTCCGCCTGACCTCGCGCACATCCCTCGCCTCGCGCTGCTGCTCGGCAACGAGCACGAGGGCATCTGCGCGAGCTTGCAGCGCGCAGCGAGCCGAGCCGTACGCATCCCGATGCGCGGCTTCGTCGAGAGCTTGAACGTGAGCGTGGCCGCGGCCGTGCTGCTCGCTGCAGCGACGCAGGGGCGTCCTGGCGATCTAGCGCTTCCAGAAAAGCGACGCCTGTACGCGCGCGCCCTATTCCGCTCCGTGCCGCGCGCTGGCGAGATCCTCGCGGCTCGCACGCCGCTCGCGGCCGAGCCGCGCCGCGCTACGCCGCGCGACGGAGCCGCGGAAGCGCCCGCTCCACCCGCGAAATCCGAGGGATAGTTTCCAATTTCGACGCGCAAGTACTAGCTTCCCGCTCGCATCTCATGACTCGTCCCCAACTCGGACTCAGCGTACTCGGCCCCGCCACGCGGGTGACAGGTCGCATCAGTGGCGACGGCGCGTTGCGCATCGAAGGCCTGGTCAAGGGCGACGTGAACGTGCGCGGCGAGGCGGAGATCGCCGAAGGCGGTAGCCTGGAAGGCAACTTGTCCGGTGAAGCGCTCGACATCGGCGGCACCCTGCTCGGTGACGCGCGTGCCGAGAGCGTGATCGCGGTTCGCTCCGGCGCCCAGGTGCGTGGCGAGCTGCGCGCCGCCGAGGTTTCGATCGAAGCTGGAGCCCGCATTTCGGTGCGGCTCGAAACCGAATTCGAGCTCGATTTTGGCGCGGCCCAGCGGCGGCGCTAGACCCCAATTTTCTCGAGATTTCTGGAGAGGCGACACGGATGGCAGGCACGGTGATAGGCGAAGGGCTCACGATCGAGGGCGACATCACGGGCGACGAAGAGATCGTGATTCACGGTCAATTGCGTGGTCGGCTGACGACGACCGACGCCGTGACCGTGACCGGCACCGCAGTCGTCGGCGCGGACATCACGGGCTCGAGCCTGAGCGTCGCGGGTCAAGTCACCGGCGACGTGACGGCGACCGAGCGTGTCGACATTCAAGCGGGTGGCAAGCTCGTGGGCGACATCAAGGCCGCTCGCTTCACCATTGCAGACGGTGCCTCGTTCAAGGGCAACGTCGACATGGAGGTTTGAGACGCATGGCCGAAAACTCGGTGATCGGCGCGGACACGGTCGTGAGCGGCCACATTCGCGGTCAGGGTTCGCTCGAGATTTTGGGCCGCGTCGAGGGCGACGTGACACTCACCGGTAACGTCGTGGTCGGCGCGACGGGCCGCGTGCGCGGCAACCTGAGCGCCGCGCAGCTCACGGTGGCCGGCCAAGTCCAAGGCGATTTACGAGGCACCGAGGTCGTGCTCGTGGAGCGCGGCGCACGAGTGGCCGGTGACATCGCGAGCCCACGCATCGGCATTGCGCCCGGCGCGTTGGTGCGTGGCCACGTGCAGACCGACGGCGAACCAGCGCTCGCGCCAAGCGTGGCGGCGCGTCGGCCCGCCGTGCAACCCCGCGTCGTGGCAGCACAACCTGCCGCAGCGCGTGTCGCCGCTCCGCAACCCGCCGCGGCGCGCGTTGCGGCGCAGCCGATTTCCCCCACGCTGCTCAAGGCACCGCACAAAGCGGAACCGCGCAAACCGGAGCCCGCGCGACCGCCGGCGCCGCCCGTTGCAATCGAAACGGAATCCGCGTCAACGCGCCCGGTGAAGGTCGAGCCGCGTCGCCCGCCGCCACCCGTCGTGCCCGTGATCAGCAAGGGCACGAAGGCAAAAAAGAAGAAGGGTCGCGACTGAGCGCGCCCAAGTGTCGTAGCGTCGCGCCATGATCGATCCGAAAGGGCGCGCGCGTTTAATCGACCTGCTGCGGGAGCTCAGTTTCGAGCGTCGCCGAGTGACGCTCGCATCCGGGCGCGAGAGTGATTTCTTCATCGATTGCAAGCAGACGATCCTCACGGCCGAAGGGCATGCGTTGGTCGGAGAGCTGATGTTCCAAGCACTCGATGAGTTGCCTACATGCGACGCCATCGGCGGCGTGGAGCTGGGCGGCTGTCCACTCGCTAGCGCCGTGTCATTGGTCAGCTTTCAGAAGGGCCGGCCGCTGACCGGCTTCTACGTGCGAAAAGAGCGCAAAGACCACGGCACTGCCAAGCTCGTCGAAGGCGACAAGTCGCTCGAGCCGGGTACCCGCATCGTGCTGCTCGAGGACGTCGTGACCACGGGCGGCTCGAGCCTCAAGGCCGTCGAAACCCTGAAAAAGGCCGGTGCGGTGGTGGTGGGCATCATCGCACTCGTCGACCGTCAGGAGGGCGGCGCGGAGACCATTCGCGCGGCCGGTTTGCCGCTCTTGACCCTGTCGACTCGCGCCGACTTCATGGAGTAGCCTGAAGGTCATGCGCGCGATCCGCTCGAGCTCCGGTCGCCAGTACCTGGAGGTTTCGCGCTGGACCGCGCTGCTCGGGGCGACTGCAGCGCTGCTATTGAGCCCGCACGCTCACGCCGCGGAAGAAGCCAAAGAGCGCGCGATCACGCCGGGCGAGGTCGAATCGTGGCTCGACTCCAACGGCAAGCCGAAGCCCGACGCCGACACGGGCGCCGGGGATGAAGACCTCGCGCCGCCACCACCACCGCGGCACAGAGGCTTCGTCGTCGAATCGAGCGTCGGCGCCTTCGGCCAGCTCGGCGACATGAAACACATTTCGCCGATCGCGCCCTGGTTTCGGCTGCAGTTCGGCTACGAGCCGCTGCGCTTTCTGATGGTGTTCGCGGAGGGCGACTTGATGGTCTCGAACACGTCGTACGCCGCCCAGCCGCCTCCCCCGCGCACTTACGCGCTCTGGGGGTTTGGCGCGGGTGTGCGTGGCACGGTCAAGCCCAGCGATCGCGTTGGCTTGTACGTGCAAGGCAGCCTGGGCGGCGCCGAGATCAGCGATGACGTGCTGGGCATCTATGGCTACCCGAATGCCGACAAGTTCAACTTGTACGTAGGCGGCGAGCTGGGCGTCGAGTGGTATCAAGTGGACCCGCACCTAGCGCTCGCGCTGCACGGCGGTGTGCGCGACTACACCGCCGCTTTCAAGCGCGATGAGAGCACGGGCCCCCCCCTGGCCTGGGTTTCAGGCGTGGCCTTGCGCTACACGTTTTGAGCCTTTGGGCCGAAAGGGCGCGTTTCGTGCTTGCCTTCGCGGCAGGGGCGAGTACAAAAAAGCGTTTTCTTTGGCTCTTTTCCGGGCGAGATCTTCTGTTCTCGTTCCGCGCCCGGCTGGTCTGAAATCACGATCGGCCCGGCGGAAGGTTCGCGAGTTTGGATAGCGATCTGGCCGAGTCGATTTCAGCGCTGCGTGACGCGTTCAGCCAGCGACACGTGCGAGCCAAGTTCGGCAAAGCCGAGCCCGCGCGTGTGGATCAACTCAAGGCTCAGCTCAAAGTGCCTCGGCGCTTCCGCGAGTTCTTGTTGGCCGCGAACCCGGAGGACGTCGAGACCCGCACTCCCGCCGAGCGGGTGAAGCTGATCCCCGCTGAACGCTTGGCCGAAGAACAGACCGGTTTCGCGCTCGCCGAGTCCGGCACGCTGCGCTCCGGCCCGGCCGCCAACGGCTGGCGCGCGGGCTGGATCATCATCGCGCACAGCTCGCTGCTGGGTGACCCGTATTTCCTCGATGTGTCGAGCCCGGATCCAGAAGGGGACTGCCCCGTGTACACGGCCATGACCGGCACGGACACCTGGAAGCCGCGCCTGTGCGCCTCCAGCTTCGCGATGTTCCTTCGCATCTTGGCGGTCGGTATGGTCGTGGCGAAAGGCTTCCCGGAAGAAGACATCGACATGGACGACGAGCAAGTGTTCCGTGAAGCGCTCGGGCCGAAGATCCGCGAGTACGACCCGGCTGCGCTCAAAGCCGGGCATTGGACATGAGCACTGCCACGCTCCGCTCCGCGACTCAGGGCACCGCCGAGTACGACTCTCTCCTCGCCCGGCTCGCCCGGCGCGGTGAAAGCGATCTCGATCGCGTCGAGCCGGCCGTGCGCGAAATCTTGGCTGCGGTCCGCAGCGAAGGGGATCGCGGGCTTGCGCGCTACGTCGAGCGCTTCGAGAAGCGTTCACCGAGCAGCTGGCTCGCGCGCGACTATGGCGGCGAGGCCGCGCTGCGCAGCTTGCCGGCGCCAGTCGCCGAGGCGCTGGTCGAGGCCGCCGCACGCATTCGCCGCTACCATCAAAAACAAGCCGACCACTTGGGCGGCTTCGAGTACGTGGAAGAGGGCGTGACGCTCGGCAGTCGTGTCACGCCGCTCGAGCGCGTGGGCGTCTACGCACCCGGCGGCAAGGCGCGTTACCCGTCGAGCGTGCTGATGTGCGCGGTGCCCGCCCAAGTAGCGGGTGTCTCGGAAATCATCGTGGCTTGCCCCGATACCAGCGCGGAAGTTCGAGCCGCCTGCCACTTGGCCGGCGTGCACGCCTTGCTGGACGCCGGCGGCGCCCAAGCCATTGCCGCCCTCGCCTATGGCACCGAATCGGTGCCCCGCGTCGACAAGATCGTCGGGCCAGGCAACATCTACGTCGCGGCCGCGAAGCGCCTCGTGTTCGGGGAAGTCGACATCGACAGCATCGCGGGTCCGAGCGAGATTTTGGTGGTCGCAGACGAGACCGCGGATCCAGTTTTGGTTGCCGCGGATCTGCTCTCCCAAGCCGAGCACGACGAAGCCGCCTACCCACTCCTCGTGACCAATAGCGCTAAACTCGTGGCAAACGTACAGCGCGAGCTCAGCCAACAGCTCAGCTCACTGCCGCGCCAGGCGATCGCCGAAGTATCGGTGCGGAGCAACGGTTTCGTATTGCTGGTCAACGACCGAGCTGCGCTGATTTCAGTCGCCAATGCACTTGCCGTCGAGCACGTCGCAGTGCACACCGCGGAGCCGCGCGCGCTCGCGGATCGTATCTTGCGCGCCGGCGCAATCTTCGTGGGCTCGATGACACCGGAGGCCGCGGGTGACTACCTCGCTGGGCCGTCGCACGTGTTACCCACGGGTGGAGCTGCGCGTTACGGTGCGCCGCTCGGCGTGTACGACTTCGTATCTCGCACCTCGATCATCGGTTACGACCCGAGCGCGCTGCTGGCGCAGGGCCCGAAAATTACCGCGCTCGCGCGCGCCGAAGGGCTCGAAGCGCACGCGCGCGCCGTCGAAGCACGCACGCAGCCGAAGCGTAACCAGCAGTAACTGCTGAACAATTGGCAACCACGCAAGTTGCGTGACCCGCGTTGTGAAAGGCGCCGCGCGTAGGCACGCAGGAGCTCAGCCGCGTTTGCACGACAAAAACAAACGCAGGCGACGCGTTCACCTGAATTCGGCACGAGCGCCGCGCACCGAGGCACTCAGCAATGTATTCTGAGCGCGCCCTTTACTGGAGCATGGAGAGTCGATGACCTCGAGCTTTATCAGCAGGCTTATGGTGTGTGCATCCCTTGCGTTACTGGGCACGTCGAGCTGCGCGAGCGAACGCGCGCCGATCAATCGCGTCCAGCCGAACGCGCTGAACAAGGCGTTCTTCGTCGGTAACGATTTGCAGAACCCAGACGACGATCCGGAGTTCTATTATCGTCCCACGATCGTGAACGTCGACTACGGCGCGTCGCAGGACGGCCTGTTCACGGCCAGCTACGCGCAAACGATGGCCCGCGTGAAGTTCGAGATCACCGAGGACTTGCTGGTCGTGCGTTTGACCTACGAACGTATCGCAGACTCGACGGGCAACGGCACGCCGAGCTCTCCGGATCAGAACAGCGGGCAAATCGTAGCCGCGTTCAACATCGAGAGTCAGTTCGACATCAAGCGCGACTACAACCCGACCACCGGCGAAGAGCTGAATATCATCGACGAAAATACGACCGATAGCCCCTGGTACGCGCGTCAATACATGCGTGTGGATTGGTCGCAAAACTTGATCACGGGCGCGTACTCGCTCGACACACTGGCGGCCTTGGTGCCGCTCAGCGGTGAGACGATTCAGTACCAGCCAGTGGCCTATTCCGTGACTGATCCGACTGATCCGGATGCGCCGGTGTTCGACGCCGACAGCGGTTACTTCGACATCACGAACAAGGTGTTCGTCACACCGCAGACGCTGGACACGCCGTTCGGTCCCATCCCCGCCTGCTACCTGTCGCCCGACTACTTTGGGGGGAGCGCGCCAGTCGGCAATTGTAACCCGACCGAGCTCAAGGTGCGCTTGTCCTTTCGCCGCGTCGTGAGCGACGACTACGAGCCGGTGAATTGGGACGGCATCCGCATGCAGATGTTCGGCATGTTCACGACGGGCACGACCAACCCGGACGAGCTCGGCTACGACCGCAACTACGGCGTGGTGGACAACTTGTGGTACCGCTTCGTGCAGCGGCACAACATCTGGGCGCAAAGCCACTACCAGGACGCGCAAGGCAACGCGATGCCCTGCTACACGGCTCAAACCACGCCGGAGGGCGAGCTACCGACACGTGACGAAATCGCGGCCGACGGCAGCAACACTCCCGACGGCACGGACGACGAGTGCGAGGGCGCGGGCGCGGGCTCGCGCTGCGACCAGTTCAGCCACGCGTGCACGCTGCCCTACGCGCAACGTCAAACCAAGACCAACCCATTTTACTACGCCTCTGATAGCGATCCGACGCTCTTCGATTCATCGGCACAAGCCGTAGCGCAGTGGGACCAAGCCCTGCGACACACCGTACAAACGGCGCGTTACACCGAGTGTTTACGCGTCTCGGGGGGCGTGACTCGAGCCGTGATCGCCACCTGCAAAGCCAAGTACGATCCGAGCATCGACGCGGCGGTCGCGAACGTGGGCAACATCTTCGTGCTTTGTCACAACCCGGTGATCACGGGTGATGACCCGTCTTGCGGCGCGCCCGGCCTGCTCGCGCGCGTGGGCGACCTTCGCTACAACATGATCGACGTGATCCAGCCCCCGCAAACGGGCTCACCTTGGGGCATCATGGTGGACGCGTGCGATCCGGTCACCGGTGAAACCGTGGCGGCCAGCGTCAACGTGTGGAACGCGGTCACCGATCTGGCCACCCAAAACACGATCGACACCATGCGCTGGTACCTCGGAGAGCTATCGAACTCCGACATCAGCAGCGCGAACTACACGAAGGACCTGGTCAGCGCGGACGCTCGCTCGGTGCAAGCGACCAGCTCGAGTCCCCCGCTGCTGGATGCCACCGCGGTCCAAACGCGCATCTCCGCGCTCGATTCTCGGCTGAGTGACGGCAAACTGGCCAGCGTTCCGACGGGCATCGGCGCGCAGGGGTTGTCCGACTGGGCCGAGGCGCAAGTACGGCAAAAATTCGGTAATCAGGTGCTGGGCTCGGGCAACGCGCCGATTGACGCGCGCATGACGTCCGCGCGCGGCTCGACCGTCGAATCGCAGCTCATGACCTCGTCCTACCTGCACCTGGCTGGCCTCGACCCCAGCGTGCAGCCGGACGCCACCGCGACCAATTTGGCTTCCCCGTTACGCGGCAACTACGCACAGTTCTTGCTCGACTTCGAGCGAGAGCGTCAGAGCGCGATCGCCAGCCTGGGCGCCGCCATCGAGGACGCGCCGGAGCCGAGCAGCTTGGTCGACTGGGCCACTATCATGAGCCAGAAATTCCCGCTCCATGACGATGACCCGAACACGCCCGGCGTGCAGGCCACGTCCGCGGAAGTCGCGGCGCGCAACGACCAGTGGCGCGACTTCATCCGACGCCGACTGAATTTCGGTGTGCTCATCCACGAGCTTGGACACTCGATGGGCCTACGCCACCAATTCACGTCGTCCTTCGACGCGATCCACTATGACCGGCAATATTGGCAGCTACGGACTCAGAACGGAGCCCAGACCGCGCCCTGCACGAGCGCCACCACGGACGGTTCGACATGCACTGGCCCGCGCTGGTACGACCCCATCACTCAGGCCGAGCGGGACGGCTTGATCTATCGCTGGCAGCACACTTCCGTCATGGATTATCCGGGGGATCTGACGCAGGAGTCGGTCGGGCTGGGCGCTTACGACCGCGCCGCAGTGCGCCTCGAATACGCCGACGTGGCTGATATTTGGGATGATCCGAGCGTCAGCTGCCAACCGGAAAACCCGACGACGGCCGTCCCCGCGCCGCAAGCCAACTGCTCCAACAATGGCACGACCGTGCACTCCTTGCTCGACGGTTTCGGCGGCATCGCCGGTCCGTTTTACGAGGACAAGAGCGCGTTTTTTCACTACTCGCAGCTCAATCAACGCCTCAATCTGATCCGGAATTGTACGACCGCCAACACCGCGCAGCCGCCCAACTGGGACACCGGCGCGGACGGCGTGTACAGCCCGGTCTTCGACGGACAGATCGTGGCGGGGACGACGTGTGACGGCATCCCCACGGACTACGTGCCGTACCGCGAGCTCTTGCCCGACAACAGCACGACCTTCGTGCAGGAGCCCGCCATCGGTGACGGTCTGCAGCGCAACATCGACGCGCTGGGGCGCGTGCGGCGACCCTACATGTTCGGCTCCGACGAGTTCGCCGACATCGGCAACTTGCCCGTGCTGCGCGGAGACAACGGCGCGGACGCCTATGAGGTCGCGCACTTCCTCATTAGTGACTACGAGGACCACCACGTGTTCGACAGCTATCGTCGAAACAGGACCACGTTCAGCTTGCGCAACGCTTACCTGCGCGGCTTCAACCGTGACAACTCGAAGCTGATGGAAGTCACCAAAGGCTTTGCGCTGTTCAACGAGGAATTTCAAGGCACCGACACGCTCGCCCAGCTGACTGCCGCTCCGACTGCCGCGAACCCCAATGAGGGACCCTTGCGAGCAGGAGCGCTCGGGGCGTCCATGGTGTTCGACCATTTTGCGCGCATTCTGACGCGCCCCGCTTCCGGCCCACATTTCAACGACACCTCTCAAGACCCGGCCCAGACGCTCATCCTGCGCTCCACGGATCAACTCCCCAATGTGCCGCAACCGGTCGGCATTGGCGGCATTGCGCCGCCGAACACCGTCATCCCCGACGGCTCGACAGGTATCGGCATCGACGTGGCGTGGGGCGGCAGGCCGCTCAACAACGCGCTCGACCTGACCCAGGGCTACTATGCCGTACAGTACGACGCGTTCGTTGGCTCTTATTACGACAAGACTCTCGCGGTCGATCTGATGACCGACTCCGAAGATCGCTTCGTCAGTCAAGCTCGTGATGACTTCATGGACGGCCGCTATCGCAACACGAGCTTCGCTACTCTGTTCCCGGACGGCGTCCGCCGCTTGCTCGCGAATGCCCTGACCGAGGACGACAGCATCAAGGGCTGGCGCTTGGCGTCCACTGGCGGTGTGCCGAACGTCAATCCCGACGGCAGCCTGACGCAGGCAATGGGCTTTCGCGCCTGGTGGACACCAAACGCGCCGCAAGTGTGCTGGCCAGTCAGCGGCCGACTGATCTGCGAAGAGTTCCCGAACGGGACGACGTTCACCAGCAACACGCCCAAGGAGTCGACCGCCGTCGACCCAGAGATTGGCTTCGAAGTTCAGAAATTCGTGGTGTTCTACGCCATGCTGAATTTGCCCGAGAGCTGGAAGTTGAACTGGGTGGACATGATGCGAATCTGGGAAATCGGCTCGGACGCGCCGCCCGATTTCCCCGCAACGGAAACGGTGTCTTGGCGCGACCCATTGAGCGGTGAGCTGTTCGAGGCGCACAGCTACGGCACGGAGGTGATCGACGGCAAGACCGTACAACGCGGTATCGCCGCGCGCGTCTTGGAGTGGATGAATACCCTGACAGCGCAGGCCTATGCCATCGACCCCACCGTCGTGAATCCGACGGGCGAGCTCACCGTGCAGCGCTATGCGGACAACACGGCTTGCCCCGTGGGCGTCGAAACCTGCCAAGGGCAACCGGTGCAGCTCAGTGAGCAGTTCGTGCTGCGCGTCACCAACTACAAGAGCATCCTCGACTACATGCGGCAGGTCTCGGCGCAGTTCGACTTCGGCAATCCGACGACTCGAGGCGTCGAAAACTGACCCGCTCGAGCCTGGCCAGCGACGGAGCCCGCTTCGCGCTGGCCGCAGTGCTGTGCGTCGAGCTGTGCGCGTGCAAACACAGGCACGCGCCCGCCTCACTCGCCCCGGCTCCGGTGGACAGCGTCGCCGAAAGCCGCCGTCAGGCGCGCTTCGGTCTCGAGCTGCAGCGCGCGCACACGCTCTGGCAAGCGCGACCAGATCTAGCCCATTGTCCGGACATTTTGCATGAGAAGGCGGACGTCGAGCTGTGCCACGCGGCCGCGACCGCGCTCGACGCCGTCGAGCAACTCGACCCCGCAGCCGCTCCCGACAGCGCGCTGCCCGTGCTCGCGAACGGGTCGCTCGCGTTGGTGCGGCTCTTGGACCGCGCGCGCTACCTGAACTTCGAGGACTTTGGGCGGCGTCAGTTGGAGGCTGATGGTGGCGCGCCAGCCGCGTCCGGGTCTGTGCGGCCAGTTGCCGCTGCCGTACCGAGCGCCTCGCTCCCGAAAACGCCGCAAGCTTTGCACGAGCTGCTGCGTCAGCGGCAGGTGCTCAAGCTCGGGAACAGCCCGCTCGCACAACTGGTCGAGAGCACCGCACGCCTCGAGCATGACGTGCTCCGAAACCTCTCGGCGTATCTCGAGTACGCACCGCTGCCCGCGCGACAGGCCGCGTTCGAGAGCGTGAAGCAGCTGCAAGCCCAGCACCCACGTTGGCCGACTCTCAGTCACGTCCTCCGAGAAGCGGCCGTGCTCGAAACGGATAGCGCGCTGAAGCAGAAGCTGACCGCGCTGATGAACCTCGGACTAGCGCGAGGCCCCGAGCCCGCTCAGCCGACGGGCTCCAAGTAGCCGCGCTGCAACAGCGATAGCACGGCCTGCCCGCACTCCAGATCCGTGCCCGTGGTCAGATCGAACACGGCTTCGACCGAGGGCGCATTGATTGCATTTTGCAGCAGCTCCAGCTCGGTCGGGCTCAGATCCTGCAGCTTCGGCTCGAGCGGCATTTTCAGGCCGAGACGCAGCTCCAGAGCCGGCAAACGGCCGCGTAGTGCGTTGAATTCGTCTTGCTGACGGAAGCCTTCCATCAGAATTTCTTGCGCGCTCACGTCGACCGGATTTTCGAACTCACGTGTGTCCGGCGGATCGAGCGCGAACATGCCCTTGTGCCAGTCGAGCATGCGGTAGCAGGCCTTCAGCGGGCGCACGTTGGGCGAGCCCTCGATGTCGGCGAAGCGCACCTTACCCTCGGTCAAATAAATCCGGCCTTCACGGCTGTCGGTGCGCAGCACCAAAACGCCGTTCTTGCGCGATGTGCCAAAGAGCTGCAGTAAATCCGGGAGCGGGATCTCCTCCAGGCTCCCCGACATGCGCGGCGCCTCTTCCACGGCCTTGCTCATGCGCTGGCGCGCCGTGACGCGACCTGCGGCCACGGATTTCAAATCGTGCTTTTGCTCGGAGTCCTGAGCCGTCGCGATCACCTTCAAGATGTTGGTGCCGATCAGCACACGGTCGCCCTCGTGCAACGTACCGCGCTCTACCTTTTCCCCGTTGACGAAGGTGCCGTTCGTGGAGCCCAGGTCCTCGATGTTGATCACGCCGTCGCTGAGCGCGATGCGGGCGTGCTTGCGCGACACCATTTCCTCGACCAACACCATGTCGAGCTCGCTCGAGCGCCCGATCACGATTTCTTGTCCCTCGCCGATCGGGAATTCTCCGCCCGAGTACTTGCCGGAAATGAACCGCAGGCCGAAGCGGAGCTCGGGGGAGGGCTCGGAGCCGCTCGGTTTCGGCGCGAAACGCTTGGTCATGATCGAGGGCGAAGAATGGCTCGGGGCTCCAAGTCGGCAAGCGCCGAACATTGGAGGGAAAAATCATAGGTCCCCAGGGAAGAACCGGTCAAGCTCGGCCCGGTCCAGGCGGCAGAGACAGCACCGGCCCGACGCCGACACGTGACGAAGTCGGGGTCTCGTCGCGCGTGAGTCCCGGCCCGGGACGCTGGGAGACGTGTGCCTCCATGACCGCCGGCAGGACCAGAGAGAACGTGGACCCTGCGCCCGGACGGGACACGACTTCGATCCGGCCGCCCATTTCCTCGACCACGCGCTGGCTGATGGCTAGCCCCAAACCCGTCCCGCGATCCTTCGTGGTGAAAAATGGCACAAACAAATTCTTCTGAACCTGGGGAGCGATGCCCGGCCCTTCGTCACGCACGGCGATCTCCACCCAGTCGGTATGACTCAGCACCGCGTCTCGCACCTCGGACGCGCGCTCGCTGCGACGGCGAGTGGTCACCTGCACGGTACCGTGTCCTCCCATGGCCTGCACCGCGTTGCGGATCAGATTGATCAACACCTGTCGCAACTGCTCGGCATCGGCGCGCACGGCCGGCAAGCTCTCCGTGAGCTCGGTGCGCAGCTCGCACTCTTCGGTGCGGTCGGAGGCGAGCACCGTGAGCGTGCGTTTCACGACCGCATTCACGTCCACAGCGCCGGCGTCGCCCTTCGACGGCCGCGCGTAGTCGAGCACGGAGCCGACCACGCGATCGAGCCGTTCGACCTCTTCCAAAATGATGCCCACGAATTCCATGTCGGCGTGACCAAGCTTGGTGTCGTGACTCGGGTCGCCCAGGAGCTGGGCTGCGCCTTTGATCGCACCGAGCGGATTTTTGACCTCATGGGCCAAACCCGCCGCCATTTGGCCGAGCGCGGCCAGACGGTCGCGCTCCTGCATGCGCCGGTACTGCCGAGAATTCTCGATCACGACGCCCACTTGAACGGCGAGTGACTCGAGCAACGCCACTTCATCGGGCGAGAACGCGTCACGCACGCGGTCGTCCACGAGCAGCAAAATCCCGAGCAGATCTTGGCGTTCGCCGTGCACACCCAAGCACACGGCTTGTTTGAATGGGCCGAGCACTTCTGCGGCGGTGAGCAAGCGCTCGTCGGCCTCCAGCTCACGCGTCCAGCCCGTGCGCCGGCCCTCGTGGAATTTGTAGCTGACCTCTTCGAGCACGATCGAGGAGCTCTTACTGAGCCGTTCGATCAGCGGCCGAGCCGTGACCACGTCGATACGCGGCGAGGCCACCGGACCGAACGACGACACCAAAGCGAAATCCGAGCCGAGCGGATCCGGGAGGTACAGCGCGGCTCCCGTGGCACGACGCGACGCCTCGAGCGCGGAGATGACGACGCTCTGCAGCTCCGACACCTGCAGCACGTGAACGAGCTCGGCGCGCGCGCGGCCGATCGCGCGCTCCAGATCGACGCGCTCGCGAAAGAAGACCTTGTGCGTGTAGTTCTCGGCCTTGGTGCGCAGCGGCTCGAACAAGACCAAGATCACGATCGCGGCCAAAATTGCGCCGAGATACATGGTCTCGAAGCCGCCAAACAGCACCACGAAGACGTAGAAGATGCCGGCCAGCGCGAACGCCAACGCGGTCGACACCAAGAGCTGGCCGAGGATGTCGTACAAATCCACCAGCCGCTCGCGCGTGAGCGATTCCGACAGCACGAACAAAAACACGATCGAGAGCACCGCGCTCACCGGCGGCAACGGCGCGCCAATGAACCACAAAAAGTCGGCCAGGCTGAAAGCGGCCGCGAGCGCGCCAATGAACACCAAGAAGCGCACGCGGCGCTGCACCGCACGCGAACCGCTGCGCTCACCACGCATCACCAGCGTCCACAGCGCGGCCGCAATCAGACCGAACACGTACAAGATCACCGCGCCGCGCACCAAGCCGTGCTGGCGCTCCGTCAGCACCAGCACGAGCATCGGCACCATCAGGATGCCGGCGATGCGCTTGAGCGGCGACGGCCGATCCGGCTCGGGCACGATAGACTCGAACAAGTGCACCGCGAACTGCGGCAAGAGCACGGCCAGCACGGCTGTCCAGCGAGCCCACAGGTCACTGCGACCCACGTGATACAGCCACTGGGCCAAGTACCAAAGCCCGATGTCGCCGGCCAAGCCCGTGAAGAAGAGCTGCGGCAGCCGCGGCTTGCCCTTGAGCAACACGGAGACGGCAATCGCCAACGCGAGCACCCCGCAAAAGAGCGAGGTGCGCGTTCGGAGGTCCATGCCGCCCATCGCGCTACCTTACCGCGGCAGCACGCGCGGACAAGCTCGCAATCTCGCGGAAACCGCGCTCAATCGCGGCGCGGCCGCGCAATCTGAGCTGGATTTGGCTTTTGGGCGTGGGCGGTGTGAGCTCGCGGGCAAGCCGTGCGCGGCCGCGTGTCACGCGCGATACAGACCGTGCTCGTCGATATACGCGAGCACACTGCGCGGCACGGACCCAGCGAGCAAGCCCTCACTCTCGGCCGAACCGCGCCGCGTGAGTGCGGCTCGGATGCGCGTAGAGGAAACATCCGGCAAGAGCGCGGCGTGTGCGTCCGGGTGCTCGTAGCCCGGGCGCGCCACGATGTACGGCGGCGCGAGCTCGGCAATGCGCTCGAAGGCGTGCCACTTGGAGGTGTCAGCGAGCACGTCCGAGCCCACGAGTAGGCGAAACGCGCACTCCGGCTGCTCTCGCACGAGGTGCTCGACGGTGCGCAAAGTCAGGCTGGGCGTCGCCAGCTCGCGCTCGACCATCGACACGAACACGCCCGCGATACCGGCAAATGCCAGCTCACAGAGCCGCACGCGGTGCTCGAACGGGCTCAGTTTCTTGTGGAAGGCATGCTCGTACACCGGCACGACGAGCACTTGCTCGAAGCCGCCGACCTTGAGCGCATAGACCGCGGCCAGCACGTGCGAGATATGCGGGGGGTCGAAGCTTCCGCCGTAAATTGCGATCGCTTTTCGCATCCGAGGCCAGGAGTCTATAGTGTTTCGCGGGCCAGGCCCACGGCCTCGACCCGCCCTTCGCGAGTCCGAAACGAGCACCGTGACCGACGCGTCGAGAATCAAAGCACTCAGCGACCCAGTGCAAATCACGCACGACGGCGAAACCGTCACGCTGGAGCGCGGAGAGCGACTCGCTGGCGGCCTGATCGCCGCCGGTCGCTTGCTCTTGGCGCGCAGCCCGAAGCTACACCGCGCGCGCGGGCCGTACTGCCTGCGCGGAGCCTGTGACGGCTGCACCGCGCGCGTGAACGGCGTGCCGAACGTCATGACCTGCTTGGTGCGCGCAGAAGCCGGCGATCGGGTCGAGACTCAGAACGTGCTCGGTTCGCGCGAGGTCGACCTGTACGAGGCCACGGATCTGCTGTTCCCGCAGGGCTTCGATCATCATCGCTTGTTGGCAGGCGCAGGCACCTCTCGCTTGCTCACGGCGTTCGCGCGGCGCATGAGCGGCCTTGGCACGCTGCCGGATCGGGCCCTGCCCACGGCACCCGCGGAGCGGCGCGAAGTCGAGGTTCTGATCGTCGGCGGCGGCGCAGCCGGACTCGCCGCGGCAGCGCTGCTCGGCGCACGCGCGCTGCTCGTGGACGACACGCTCTCCCTCGGCGGCTCATTGGCCACGCTGCAGCCTGCACGCGCGGTAGAGCTGGTGCAGCGCGCGCGCGCTGCGGGCGCCGAGCTGCATCACGCGACCAGCGCGCTCCTGCTGTCACGCGAGCCCGAAAACGGCCGCGGGCGGATCACCGCACTGCTCGAAGGGCCCGAGCGCGCGAGCTACATCCGAGCTCGGTTCGTGCTCGTCGCGAGCGGCGCGCACGACGCCACCCCGCAGTTCGGAAACAACGATCTACCCGGAATTTTCTCGGCGCGCGCGGCCTTGCAGCTGCTGCGCGCGGGCATCTCCATCGGCAAGCGCGTCGCGCTGGTCGGCAACGGTCGCTTCGCGCACGCCTTCGCCGAAGAGCGCCAGCACATCGGCGTGTTCCGCTTCGAGCCGCAGCAGGTGTTGCGGGCCAAGGGGCAGCACGCCGTCTCGCGTTTGGTCTACGAACAGACGGGCAAGACGCGCGAGCTCGTGACCTCTGCGGTCGCGGTCGACGGCCCCGCCTCTCCCGCAGTCGAGCTGCTGGGTCAGCTCGGCGGAAGCCTCCGCTTCGACGCCGAGCAAGGCTACATTCCGGAGCTGAGCGCGGAAGGCCAAGCCGCCGACGCCGTGTACGCCGCCGGCTCCTGCGCCGCGAGCTCACGACCGAGCGCGGAAGACGGAGCACGAGTCGGCCGAATCTTATTGGGTGCGCTCGGTTCGAGCTGAAACGCTCGCTTCGCGGTGTGATAACCTCGCCCGGATGACCAGCGCCGCCGTGACGCTGCCGGAAGCCGCCGAACCGCCCGCAGCGAGCGCCTCAACGCGTCGCCTGGCGAGCAGCGTCGAGTTCTTAGCGGTGGGCGGCGCGACGCTGTTTCTGTTTCCCTTGCTTTGGCTACTTCGGAAAGCGCTGGGGCTCGACACCGCCGAACTCGCGGTGGGCTTTCTGATGTTCCATGGCGCGCATCTGCTCAACGACCCGCATTTTGCCGTCACTTATCTGTTATTTTACAAGAACTTCCGGCAGCGCGCCTTGGGCGCCGCATTCACGCCCGCGCAACGCGCGCGCTATTGGCTGGCGGGCATCTTGGTTCCGGTCACGCTCGCGGTTTGGTTGACGCTCGCCCTCTTGAGCAACTCGGCGGGCGCGCTGGGCGCGCTGATCCAATTGATGTTCCTGCTCGTGGGTTGGCACTACGTGAAGCAGGGCTTCGGCGTGCTGACGGTACTGTCAGCGCGCCGAGGTGTGCGCTACAGCGTGCTCGAGCGGCGCGCGCTCCTCGCGCATTGCTTCGCGGGCTGGGCCTACGCATGGGCGAGCCCCGCGACGCCCGCAGCCGAAGCCGAGGAGAAGGGCGTCCTCTACTTCGCGCTCGCGCATCCGCTCGTGCTCGAGCGTCTGACGCTCGCGGTCTTCGCGCTTAGCACGGTCTTGCTGGGCGCCGTGTTGATTCGCAAGTGGCAGCGAGAGCGGCGCTTGCCGCCGGCTGCGCCGCTCATGGGTCTGCTCGTGTCGATCTGGGTGTGGTCGGTGTACTCGAGCGCCGACCCACTGATGGTCTACGTGATCCCCGCGCTGCACTCGCTGCAGTACCTGTATTTCGTGTGGCTGTTGACGCGCAATCAGGCGCGCGCGCGAGAAGGCGCGCCGTTCTTCGGCCCGCCCGCCTGGCAGCGCGTGCTGCTGTTGGTCGTGTCGTCCGTCGCGCTCGGCTGGCTGCTGTTTCACGGTTTGCCGGACGTGCTCGACGGGGCGCGCCTGGCT
>Ga0210387_10000967_pt1 | contig 21216 bp, 18 predicted proteins | sample IncBWC7OmetaG_FD_160108 | JGI IMG/M metagenome (GOLD analysis project Ga0210387, IMG submission 160108) | Forest soil microbial communities from Barre Woods Harvard Forest LTER site, Petersham, Massachusetts, United States - Inc-BW-C-7-O ...
TCGGAGCAGGCGCCGCGTCAGGATCAGCCCCCGCGGCAAGAACAGGCCCCGCGCCAAGACCAGCCGCGCCAAGAGCAGGCACCTCGTCAGGATCAGCCGCCTCGGACGGATCAACCGCGTTCCGACCAAGCTCGCGGCAACGAAGGCGAGCGTTCCGGTGGCGAACGCGGTGAACGCAGCGAACGCGGCGGCCGCAGCCGTCGGCGGCGCGGCCGTGGACGTGGCCGTTCCGAGGGCGGCGAAACCGCGGGAAATGGCAGCGCATCGGGCGCAGCTGAAAACTCGCCGCCGAATCATTCGAGTCAGGCGCCTGCCTTCGATGCAATGGAACCGCAGGCACCCCGGGATCAGGCACCTCAGGCGCCGCGCGAACAAGCGCCCCAGGCACCGCGCGAGCAGGCGCCAGTGGCCTCCTCGAGTACCGGTACTGACAATAAATACGTTGTCTGGTCCTCAACCCCGAGCGATGTTCAGCGCCCAGGTCCCGAGGAGCGCTGACGCAGCGCGCGCAGGCGAGAATCCAACGCAAGGCTGACTGTCAATAACGCGGCCGCAAGGCCGCGAAGCGTTGCGACGGCAATCTGCGAGGCGCGTACGATCACCGAATGTGAGACCGGCTCGCCAAGGTGCGACCAATAGTAGAAGCCGACGCTGATGAGCACTGTGGCGCCGACATAGGCGAGCACCCACCAGCGCCGTTCCACAGGCGACACCAGCCTGTGCGGCCGTGCCGCGTGGCGGGCGGGCCGTAGCGTATACGCCAACAGCGCCAGCACCACCGCGAGTCCGACCAGGGACCCCAAGTCTTGCATGATCCGCAGTGCGTCCCAGTGGTGTCGGCCCAGGTCGATGGGGTCATCGAGAAACGGGAAGATACGCACGCCCCGCCCGCCCTCGTGCGTGAATCCGTCCCACACAAGATGCGTCACCGCGCCCGCAAGTACGCCCAAGGCCGCCAGCAGCCATTGACGCAGACTGCCGAATTCGCCCGGTGCCGCAAAGGGCTGCCATCGCGCATAGGCACCATCCGGCAACACTTCAACGAGGGGCGTTTTGATCAGCCCCTGAAACACCCAGTAAGTAATCAGGCCCACCGGCAAACAAAATGTGAGAAGCGATATCGCGCTATGAGTTTCAAAGCGCTGCATCTCCCACGGGAGCAGCAGCCTGAAATCCGGGACCATGGCGCCGATGACGACGGCAGAGAGCATCTGCCAGCGGGCCAGTAAGCGGGAAAACGGGAGGACAACTGCAGTATGCGAAATGGTGAAAGGCATGAAAAGCTGCGGGTGTCATCCCATTGTCATTTACAAACTATAAGTTGGCGGCCGCGTCGTAGTTATTACAATTGGATATCAAATAAATGGCTAACATGTCTTCCGCCGTGAAACCCGCACCCGTAGGACTGAACACGGCGCCGACGCCATCGCGGCTGATAGCGGAAAAGCCCAATCCTTGGTTTAACGTGCTCGCCCTCGTCGTGGTCATCGCCGGAATCATATACGCCGGCGTGCATTTAGCGGACGACTTGTCCGTGGTCCACGACACGCGTGCGTATCCATACATATTACTTGGCATTGCTCTGGTCATTGCGCTGGGATTCGAGTTCGTCAACGGATTTCACGATACCGCCAATGCCGTCGCCACGGTCATTTACACGAATTCAATGTCGCCGAACCTTGCGGTGGTGTGGTCGGGTACGTTTAATTTCTTAGGAGTGCTGGTCTCGACCGGCGCTGTGGCTTTCAGCATCGTGTCGTTGCTGCCGGTGGAATTGATATTACAGGTGAGCAGCGGCGCCGGATTTGCGATGGTGTTCGCGTTGTTGATTGCCGCGATCCTGTGGAATCTGGGCACCTGGTACTTCGGCTTGCCTTCATCGAGTTCGCATACGCTCATCGGCTCGATCATCGGCGTCGGCCTGATGAACCAGCTGATGGCGGCAAATCCGTCCGGCACCAGCGGCGTGGATTGGGGACAGGCAACGAAAATCGGCGAGACCTTGTTGGTGTCGCCGTTGATCGGCTTCAGCTTCGCGTGGCTGCTGCTGACCATTCTCAAGGCAACCATCAAGGTCCCTGCCCTCTACAAGGAACCTGAAGGCAACAAGCCGCCGCCCCTGTGGATTCGCGGACTGCTGATCCTCACCTGCACCGGCGTCAGTTTTTTTCACGGCGGCAACGACGGTCAAAAAGGCATGGGCCTGATCATGCTGATTCTCATCGGCACCGTCCCCACCGCCTACGCCTTGAACCGCACCATGCATGAGCAGGACGTCGCTACTTTCATGGCCGCCTCGGCGCAGGCACAGACCGCCCTCTCGCACTACAGCGTGGGTCCCGCTCCGGCCGATCCGCGCGCCGCCGCCATCGATGTGGTGCGCAGCCGCGCCATCACGCCCCAGGGCGTCGCAGCGCTTGATGCATTGACGGGAACCATCGCCGCTCAAGTGGGCCAGTATGGTTCCATGGCCAAGGTCCCGCCGACCTCCATGGTGAACATCCGCAACGATATGTATGTGGTGAGCGAAGGACTGCGCTTTCTCGGCAAGGACAAAGCGTTGAAGGTGTCGGACGCCGACAAGAAGTCCATCGCGGCCTACAAGACACAGCTCGACCATTCCACGAAATTCATCCCGACCTGGGTCAAAGTGGCCGTGGCCATCGCGTTGGGATTAGGCACGATGATCGGCTGGAAGCGCATCGTCGTGACTGTCGGGGAACGAATCGGCAAAACGCACTTGACCTACGCGCAGGGTGCTTCGGCAGAGCTTGTTGCCATGGCAACCATTGGCGCGGCCGAAATGTACGGTCTGCCGGTGAGCACCACGCACGTGCTGTCCTCGGGCGTTGCCGGAACCATGGTTGCGAACCATTCCGGCCTGCAATGGGTGACCGTGCGCAATCTGTTGATGGCCTGGGTATTGACGCTGCCCGTGTCGATTGCACTGGCGGGCGGTCTTTACTGGCTGTTACGCACGGTTCTGTAAAGAGTCGAGCAGTCCGCGCGACGCCGCGGCGGTGAGGTCAAGTACCTCGTCAAAAGCGGCGGCGTCGCCAAAGTAGGGATCGGGCACTTCGGCCCTCTTCGTGTCGGGCGCATAATCCATGAACAGCTGTAACGAGGCCGTCGCGCGCTGAGGTTGCATGGCCTGAAGTTCGCGCAGGTTTTCGCGATCCATCGCCAGAATGAGATCGAATCGCGTGAAATCCGCGTCGCTTACCTGGCGCGCCCGCAAGGCGCTGATGTCGATGCCGCGACGTAGCGCCGCACGCTGACTGCGCATGTCCGGCGGCGCGCCGATGTGATAATCGCCGGTTCCCGCCGAATCTATCTCGAGACTCAATCGCGGCGCTTCTCGAGCAGCCAAAAAACGCAACATGCCCTCCGCGGTCGGACTGCGGCAAATGTTGCCGAGGCAGACCAGCAGCACGCGGACCGAGCGCGGCTTCAAATCAGGCTCTGAGCTGAATTATGTTCATCGAAGCAGTCTAGCCGAGCGTCCGGCAGCCGGTCATTGCAAAGAGCTTTCAATCTCGCCATCATCCCCATGCCAATAATAAAAAAGCCATGGAGGCGGGATGTCGTTACAAGCCAATGTGTTGTGGAGTATAGCCCTTGCGTCGCTGCCGCTGCTGTCGCCTGCTCAAGCGAGCTTTGATGCGGCGAAGGCGTTTGGTGCGCGTCCCAGCGTTGCCAACATAAGCCTGTCGCCCGACGGGATGAATGTAGCGTTCGTTGCGCCCGCGGCGGGCCAAGGGTCGGTCGTCTATGTTCAAAGCGTTGCGAAAGGCGCACCGCCTTCGACACGGCCGGTCTTGAGCGCCAGCGGTAAGCCCGATCGCCTGGGCGGCTGTAAATGGGTGTCGAATCAGCGTCTGGTGTGCGTCATTTACGGTGTTGTCCCCAGCAGTTATCTCGAACCCCTACCCTTCACTCGCCTGTTTGCCGTGAACACGGACGGCAGCAACGCAAAGATGCTCAGCACCCAGACCAATGAATATACTCAAGGTATGCAGCTTTACGGCGGCCAAATCGTCGACTGGTTGCCGGATGAGGACGGCGCGGTGCTGATGAGCCGGGTGTACTTGCCGGACGAACATTTAGGCAGCCGCGTGGGTTCCTCGAAACGCGGGCTTGGCGTCGACTGGCTCGACACGCAAACTCTGACGACTCGAAGTATCGAGCCGCCGCGCGAGGATGCCGTCGAGTACATTAGCGACGGCCGCGGCACGATTCGCATCATCGGGGCCAGATCAAGGCGCGGCGCTCTCGGGGACTACCGGTCGGGAAATATTGCATACTCCTACCGACTACAGGGATCGCGCGAATGGCAATCGTTCGGCGATGTCGTGGGCGAGGGCCACCAGGGCTTCAGGCCGGTCGCCGTGGATCACGACCGCAACGTCGCATACGGCTACAAGAAGCTCGACGGTCGCGAGGCGTTGTACGCAGTCGCACTCGACGGGTCATTGAAGGAAGAACTCATTTACTCACGGCCCGATGTGGACGTGGGCGCACTGATTCGCATCGGCCGCCGCGGTCATGCGGTGGGAATCATCTACAGCGACGACTATTCGCATTATCATTTCTTGGATCCCGATTTTGAAAAACTGATCAAGTCGCTGGGAAAAGCCTTGCCCGGCGCGACGGTGAATGTCGTGGATTCGAATCTCGACGAAAGCAAGCTGCTGATACGCGCGGGTAGCGATCAGGATCCTGGCGTGTATTATCTATTCGACAGAAAGTCGCGCCAGCTGGACACATTCCTCGTTGTGCGCGGCGAGCTGGAGGGTGTGAAGCTGGCGAGCGTCAAACCCATCAGTTTTCCGGCCGCCGACGGTACTTTGATTCCCGGCTATCTAACGCTGCCGCCCGGCGTTGAGTCGCCGAAGAGTCTGCCCGCCATTGTCATGCCGCATGGCGGGCCGAGCGCGCGTGATGTCTGGGGGTTCGATTACCTGGCGCAGTTCTACGCTGCGCGCGGGTTTGCGGTTCTGCAGCCGAATTTCCGCGGCTCAACCGGGTACGGCGATGAGTGGTTCAAAGAAAACGGCTTTCGCTCGTGGCCTACCGCGATCGGCGATGTGCTGGATGCCGGCAAGTGGCTCATTGCACAAGGCATCGCGAATCCGGACAAGCTGGCCGTCGTGGGCTGGTCCTATGGCGGCTACGCCGCGCTGCAATCCGCGGTGGTCGACCCCAGCCTGTTCAAAGCAGTCGTCGCCATCGCTCCCGTGACGGACCTACCGGAACTCAAGGAAGAACACCGCCAGTGGACCGATTTCCTGGTCGTGAGCCGGGAAATCGGCGAAGGTCCGCATGTTCGCGAAGGCTCCCCGGCACTCAACGCGGGCAAAATCAAGGTGCCGGTTCTGTTATTTCATGGTGAATTGGACCGCAATGTCTTGATTCGGCAATCGCGCGAAATGAACGATCATCTGGCCAGCGCGGGCGTGCCGCACGAACTCATCACATGGCCCGATCTCGACCATCAACTGGATGACTCCGCCGCGCGCGCCGAGATGCTGCACAAGAGCGACGCGTTCCTACGCAAAACTATGGGGTTGTAAGCGCCGCCCGCAGCCGCGCTAGATCTTCGGGGGTATCCACGCCGCCGGGCGGGGGCTGCGGCAGCGCCAAGAGGTATATACGCATGCCGTTTTCCAGCGCACGTAGTTGCTCGAGTCTCTCGGTGAGCTCCAGGGGCGTGGGCGGCCATGCCGCAAACCGCAGCAGACTGCTTACCCGATAGGCGTATATGCCGATATGCCGCCATGCGCCGTCGAAGCGCGCCGGCTGCTCGCCCGCAATATTGTCGCGCGGCCACGGTACCGGTGCGCGGCTGAAATACAGAGCCTGGCCGTCCAGCGCGCGAAGCGCCTTGACGCAATTCGGATCGAGAAACTCGCGCTGCGATTGAATGGGCGCAACCGCCGTGGCGATATCGGCGGCGGTGTGCTCTCGAAGCAGTTGCGCGAGGCTCGCCACCACTTCCGCCGGCATCATGGGTTCATCCCCCTGCAGGTTCACCACGATGTCGTCGTCTGCGAAATCGCCGCCACGCACCACCTCGGCGATTCGGTCGGTGCCCGAGGCGTGCTGCGGCGAGGTCATCTGGCACTCTCCGCCGAAGGCGCGTACCGCGCGGTAAATCCGCTCATCGTCGGTGGCCACCCGCACCGAGGCCGCGCCACTCGCGATGGCGCGCTCCCACACCCATTGAATCAGCGGTCGATCGCCCAGCATGAGGAGCGGTTTGCCGGGAAGGCGCGACGCCGCAAAGCGCGCCGGTATGATGACGTGGAACACCGTTTTGCTAGCTTTCCAGCAACGGATCGTCGGCGTTCAGCGCGCGCGCTTCTTCGGGCAACATCAGAGGAATTCCGTCGCGCACCGGATATGCCAGCCGATCGGGGCGGCACACCAGTTCGAGTGAACCTCCCGTCCCGGCCGTGCGCAATGGACCTTTGCAGATCGGGCAAACCAATAACTCGAGTAGTCGCTTATCCATAGTGTCCTAGTGCCGCAAGGGGTTTCCCAGGCTGTTCGTGACGATCTTGAGGAGAGCGCCGGAATCATCGCCGTCGAAGGCGACACCAACCGGCACATACCAATGCTGCGCGCCCGCCATGTTCCCGCATTTTACGGCATCTTTCTCGGTCATGAGCACCGGGCGATCATCGTTGAAGCATATATCGGCCGCCCGCAAAGGCGCGTGGTCCGGCAGCGGATGAGCGATCACCTCGATGCCATACGATCGCAGCAAGTTGAAAAATCGCTGCGGATTCCCGATGGCAGCAACGGCATGCACCGGCTGACCGGCAAACTCCTTCAAGGCTTTGCTGCGCCCGCCGCTCAGGGCGGTTGCATTGCACGCCTGTAAATGCATGCGCAGCGCACCCGCCGTCAGCAGCTCGTCCGCCGCGTTCAGCGGCGGACCGCCGTTGAGGACGATCGCGTTTACCGAGCGGATGCGTTGCGGCGGCTCACGCAGCGGCCCCGCCGGCAGCAAATACCCATTGCCGAAGCGCCGCTCGCCGTCGATGACCGCGATTTCGCAATCGCGCGCCATCGCATAATGCTGCAGCCCATCGTCGCTGACGATGACGTCGCATCCCCGATCCACGAGCAGTTGCGCGGCGGCCGGCCGATCGCGGCCGATCGCCACCGGCGCCTGCGTGCGGCGTGCAATCAGCAGTGCCTCATCACCCACGATGGCGGCATCGTCGAGCGTTTGAATGATTCTCGGATGGCGCGACGAACCGCCGTAGCCGCGGGTCACCACGCCGGGCTTGCGGCCCAGCTGCTGCAGCTGTCCTACCAGCCAGCAGACCAGTGGCGTCTTGCCGGTTCCCCCCGCGGTCAGATTGCCGACGACGATCACCGGCTGCGGCATGCGCGTGGAGCGGCGCAGGCGCTTGGCATATGCGGCACGGCGCAGTTGCGAGGCGGCTCCGTAGATCCTCGACAGAGGTACCAGGCCCCATGGCGGCCGCCGCCGCTCGTACCAAATCTTATTGAACCATGACTCAGCCGACATACCGGTAGCGCCGCTCAAGCGTTGAACTGCATCCCATGCAGCGCCGCATACAGACCATCGCGCGCCAGCAGCTCCTGATGCGTGCCCATCTCAACGATACGGCCCTGGTCCAGCACGATGATGCGATCCGCGCCCTCTACCGTGGACAGTCGATGTGCAATCACCAGCGTGGTCCGTCCCCGCATGAGGAGCGACAATTCCTGCTGCACCCGCCGCTCGGATTCGTTATCGAGTGCGGCAGTCGCCTCATCGAGCACCAGCACGGGCGAGTCCTTGATCAAGGCGCGCGCGATGGAGATTCTCTGCCGCTGGCCGCCGGAAAAATTTTGCCCCCGGTCCGTGAGCAGGGTATCGAAGCCTTGCGGCTGCTGTTCCACGAATTCCATGACGTTGGCGGCCCGCGACACCGCCTCCAGCTCGGCATCCGTTTTACCAACAGCATTGAAGGCGATGTTGTTGCGGATGGTATCGTTGAACAGCACCACATCCTGACTCACCAGGCTTACCTGCGAACGCAGATCGGTGAGCCGATACTCGCGCACATCGACGCCGTCCAATAACACCGCGCCCTTCTGTACATCGTAGAAGCGCGGCACCAGGCCGACGAGGGTGGTCTTGCCGCTGCCGGATCGGCCGACGATGGCGACGGTTTCGCCCGGACGCACGCGAAAGCTCACATCCTGCAGCACATCGCCCTTATCGCCGCCGTAGCTGAAGGAAACATTGCGAAACTCGATCTCACCGCGGGCGCGCGCGATCGGCAAGGAGCCGCCGCTGCCTTCCGTCGGCTGATCCAGTATTTCAAACACGCTGTGGCCCGCGGCGATGCCTTGCTGCAGCGGGCCGCTCATGCTGACCAAGGTTCGCAGCGGCGAGGGTATCAGCATCAACGCGGTGAAAAAGCCGAAAAAATCGTCGACGCGCATGTGCTCGGCCAATATCTGATGTATCGACACATACAGCACACTGGCAAGCGCGAGCGATGCGATGATCTGCACCACCGGTGCGCTGATGGCTTTGGCACGCGTCAGCTTCATGTTCGAGCGCCGATTGTGTTCGTTGACCAGCTCAAAGCGCTGCGTCTGATGGTCCTCGGCATTGAATATCTTGATCAAGCGATGCGCATCGATGGCTTCCTTGGCGACACGCGTGATGTCGCCCATGGAATTTTGAATGCGCTCGCTGTAGCGGCGGAAACTGCGGTTGGCGATTTTCATCAGCCACGCGATGACGGGCGCCACGACGATGCAAAACAGCGCCAAACGCCAGTTCATGAAAAACAGTATTCCGAGCAGTACGACGATGCTCAAGCTGTCGCTGACCAAGGAAATTGCCGCCGTGGTGGCGGCTGCGGCCACCATCTCGATGTTGTTGGTCAATTTGGAGAGCAGATGTCCCGATTGCTGCTGGTCCAGGTACGCGGTGGGCAGCCGCACGTAATGCGAGAACACATCGCGCCGCAGGCTCTTGATGACCTGGCGGCCCACCCAGCTCGGAAAATAGGATTGCACGTAGTCGCCTATGCCGCGCAATGTGAACAAGCCCACCGCGCCCAGGGGCACCGCCCACACGATCCGCGGATCCGGATGGATGAATGCGCCGTTCAAAAAGCCCTTCACCAGGTACGCCAGCGCCCCGTTGGAGGCGGCGAACAATATGGCGCCCACTACGCCGACGAGAAAGACGCCGGTGTAAGGCTTTGCATACCTGAGCAGCCGCCAGTAAACCCCCCACGAATCGCCCGCAGGTTTTGCAGCCTCGCCGCGCTTTGCGCTCAAGGACTGGCGTCCTCGTGTACCGTCGCGATGTTGAGCTGGGCAAATCCCAAGCGTCCCGCCACATCCATGGCGGTGACCACCGCTTGATGCGTGGTCCGCGCATCGGCGCGTATGGTGATGGGGCCACGATCGGTGCCGGACTCCTTGAGCAGTGCGGCGCGCAGGGTATCGGGGCTCGAATTGATCAGGGTGCGTTCGTTCACCCGGTAACTGCCCTCCGCAGTGACCGTGATCACCAGCGGTTCATGCGAACCGCGCGGGATGGGCGTATCGCTGGATTGCGGCAGCTGCACCTTGACACGTCCCTCTTGATTGAACGTGGTCGAGACCATGAAGAAAATCAGCAGTACGAGCAGCACGTCGATCATCGAAATCAGATTGATCTCGGGGTCCTCGCGATGGCGCGGCCGTAAGTTCATCGCTCTACGACACCGCCGCGCTCATCCAGCGCATCCACGAGCTTCATGGCTTCCTTCTCCATTTGAATCACCAAGCGCTCCACTTTGCCTCTCAAATAGCGATACGCGATGAGGGAGGGAATGGCCACACTGAGGCCCGCGGCAGTGGTTATCAATGCTTCGCCGATGCCTCCCGACAGCGTTCGAGGATCGCCGAGGCCGCTCGCAGTAATGGCATTGAACGCGTGAATGATGCCGGCGACCGTGCCCAGCAAACCCAACAGCGGTGCTACCGCGGCAATCGTGCCCAGGGTATTGAGGAATCGTTCCAAATCGTGGATCACATGGCGGCCGCCGTCCTCGAGACGTTCCACCATCAAGGCCCGCGGCTTATTGCGATTGGCAAGTCCAATGGCGAGCAGCTTACCCAGGGGCGAGTTCTGCTCCAGCGCGGCCACCAGTTTGTCGGTCATCTGATCGGCTTCTATCCAATTCCAGACTTTTTGAGCGAGATCTCGCGGAATGACCCTGCTGCTCTGCAAGGTCCAGAGACGCTCCAAGATGATAGCGACCGATATAATTGAACATAAGATAATCGGCCACATGAAGCCGCCGCCGGCGCGGATGATCTCCCACATTGCGTCCTCGTTTAAGTCAAATATAAAGTTGCGGGCATGATACGTGAGCGTCGACTGTTCAGACAGCGCTTTTGGCAGCAGCCTCAACTCGTTGATTTATCAGGTCGCCTTCCCGGCGCGTGCTTCTGTGATGAAAACGGCATAATGCGGCCTCGGGAGGAGCGAAACTAAATCCATGCGGCGCTGGCTACAACGCATTACACCGGACCGGCACACGCTGGAGAAACACTGGTGTCTGAAGCATTTCGCCACCCTACTCTTGAATCGCGGCTGTTGGACGTTTAACCGGTCCAGCGTCACCCGCGCCTTTGCCCTGGGGCTTTTTATCGCCTTTATTCCGCCGACTCCACTGCTTCCGGTGCATATCGTGACGTGTGCCCTGCTCGGCATGTATCTTCGCCTGAATCTCCCGGTGCTCCTGACCACGGTGTTCGTCAGCAACCCGCTGACTTGGTTGCCCCAAGTGGCGGGATCCATCTGGGTCGGCGCGAAGCTCATGGGTATGGACTTGATGCCCTTTCTGCACACCATCAGTCATCAATCGTTTTGGGCCGATCTGGGCGAGCTGTGGGCGCCGCTGCTGCTCGGCGCGCTGGTGCTGGGCCTGATCGCCGCTGCTGGCGGCTACGTACTGGCACAATGTGTCTGGCGCGCCCGGGTTATTTACCAGCTGCGCCGCCGCCGCGCGCGATCAAGCAGCCGCAGCGCCGCGCTCAACTAAGGTCCCATCCGCCAAGGTCAATACCCGGTCGAGCCGCGCGGCCAAGCGTTCATCGTGGGTGACGATGACCAGGCTGGTGCCGAGTTCTCGATTGAGCTCGAGCATCAATTCGAATACTTGCGCGGCGTTTTTGCCGTCGAGATTTCCGGTGGGCTCATCCGCCAATACCAATTTCGGGCGCGTCACCAAGGCCCGGGCGACGGCCGCGCGCTGCCGCTCGCCGCCTGAGAGCTGCGAGGGGCGATGGTCGAGCCGTTCGCCCAGCCCGACCCGCGATAGCAGTGCGGCCGCTTGCTGCCGCGCCTCCGTAGGGTGGGTGCGGCGCACCAGCAGCGGCATGGCGACATTCTCCAGCGCGGTGAATTCCGGCAGTAAATGGTGAAATTGATATACGAACCCCACGGCGTGATTGCGCAAGCGTCCGCGTTCGGCGTCGTTCAATTGATTCATGGCGGATCCCGCGATGTCCACCGTGCCGCGCGTCGGCAGATCCAATCCGCCCAGTAGCTGCAGCAATGTGGTCTTGCCCGAGCCCGACGCCCCGACGATGGCGATGCGCTCGCCGGCCCGTACCATGATGCTCGCGCCTCGCAGTACCTGCAGCGTCACGCCGCCTTGGACGAATTCTTTGACGAGGTCCACGCCCTCGAGTACCGCGTCATTTGGCTTCACCATCTTCACATCCTCAGTCGTTTCGCAAAGATTCGGCCGGCAACAGGCGCGCCGCGCGCACCGCCGGATACACCGTCGACAGGCACGCCAGCACGAACGCGAAGCCGCAAATGCGCAGCACGTCACCCACACGCACGTGCGCCGGCAGATCGCTCATGAAATACACGCGCGCATCGAGGAACTTGAACCCGACGATGGACTCCAGCCCGTGCACCAGGCTTTGCAAATTCACTGCGAGGAGCACGCCGATGAGCACCCCTAAGCCGATGCCGAGAGTGCCGATCAAGCTGCCCTGCACGACGAACACGGATAGGATGCTGCGGGGCGATGAGCCAAAGGTGCGCAAGATGGCGATGTCGCGGCGTTTATCCTTCACCACCATCACCATGGTGGAAACCACATTGAAAGCGGCAACCGCGACCATCAATGACAGAATCACGAACAGAATTCGTTTGGTAATGGCGATGGAGCGGAAGAAATTCATGTGCTCTCCGGTCCAATCCTGGATCGCGACGCCGCCTCCGATCGCGATGGCGGCGGCTCGCGATATTCGGGGTGCGGCGTACATGTCGGTCAAGTTCAGGCGTATGCCCGTGACGGCGTCGCCCATGCGCAGCAGCTTTGCCGCGTCCTGCAGGGCCACGATCGCGATGCGGCGATCGTATTCGTACATGCCCACGGAGAGAATTCCGCTGACCTCGAACGCGCGCATGCGCGGAATCACGCCGAGCGGAGTGACATCGCCGAGCGCCACGAGCAACACCACTCGATCGCCCACTTTTGCGCCCAGTTCCTCGGCCAGCGCCTGGCCCAATATCACGCGATAGCTCCCGGCCGTCAGATCCTGCAGCCGGCCGCTCTGCAGATGCGAACTCAAATCGACCACGTGTGCTTCGTCGTCCGGCAAGATGCCGCGCAACAACACGCCGGAGGACTTATCGGCGTGAGTCAACAACCCCTGTTCCTCGATGTACGGTGCGGCCCCGACGATGCCGGGAAAACCTTGGAGTTTGGCGATATCGGCGTGCCAGTCGGGCAGGCTGCCTTCCAGCCCGGAAATGGTGGCATGCGCCGTCAGGCTCAAAATGCGCGAACGCAGCACCTCTTCGAAACCATTCATGACGGAGAGCACCACGATCAAAACGGCGACGCCAAGCGCCAGGCCCACGATGGCGATGCCGGCAATCAAGGACACGAAGCCGTGATGTCCGGATGCGCGCAGATACCGCAGACCCAAAAATCCTTCGTACCAGTAGCGCATCATTCGTAGCGCAACGCTTCGGCGGGTTGGGTCCGCGCCGCTTGAAATGCCGGATAGATCGTGGCAATGAACGTCAAAATCAGCGCGGCCGCGGCAATCCTCACGACGTCGGGCCGATGCAGCTCGCTCGGAATCCCGGAAATGTAATACACATCCGGGTCCATGATGTGAAAGCCAAGATTGCTCTCCAGAAACGGCACGATCACGTCCACGTTGAGCGCGAGCGCCAGGCCCAATGCGACTCCAAGCGCAGTGCCGATCCAGCCGATGAGCACGCCCTGCGTCATGAATACCGCCAGCACGCCGCGCGGACTCAATCCCAACGTGCGCAATATCGCAATATCGGTGCGCTTGTCATTCACCACCATCACCAGCGTCGCGACAATGTTGAAGACCGCGACGGCCACGATCAGCATCAAGATCAATCCCATCATGGTTTTTTCGATGCGGATCGCGCGAAAGTAAGCTTCGTTCTCTTCGGTCCAGTCGCGCACCTTGAGACCGGGTGCAAGCCGCGCTGCTGCACTGCGTGCGAGGTCCGGCGCCTTGAGCACGTCGTCGAATTTCAGACGGATGCCGCTCGGACCCTGCAACTCTCGAAAGGCCTCCGCGTCGCTTAGGTTGACCAATGCCAATACGCTGTCGTGTTCCTGCAGTCCGACTTCGAAAATGCCCACCACGCCGAATTCCTGCAGGCGCGGCGCGAATGCGCCGCTGCCGGAAGCTGCGCCACCCGGAATCATGACGACGACGCTGTCGCCAACGCCCACCTGCAGCTGATAGGCCAACATGCGCCCCAGTACGATACGGTTCGATCCGGGCTTGAGGTCCTCGATCTTGCCCTCGCGCATGGAATCGGCGATCGATGAAACTTCAGGCTCCAGCGCAGGATCAATGCCACGTACGATGGCGCCGCTCATCGAGGATTGACGGCTGAGCATGGCGTCGGTGTCCAAAAATGGCGCCGCACCAATCAGTCCCGGCGCGCCTCGCAGTTGCGCCACTCGCCCCTGCCAATCGGTAATCGCTGCACCGCCCGCACTCAAGGTGGCATGCGCCGAGAGGCTCAAGAGCCGGCCGCGCAGCTCGGACTCGAAGCCATTCATGACCGACAGCACGGTAATCAGGGCGGCGACGCCCACGGCAACCCCGAGCAAGGATACCCATGTGATAAAGGAGACGAAAAAGCTGTGCTCCCGGGCCAGCGAATAGCGCAGGCCCACGAAGATCGGGAGGGGTTGAAACATGCGTGGCGGCTAGCCCTCAAACGTCGCGGTTAACGGCATAAGATTCAGAGTGTTAATTGTGTCAAGTATTGGGCCCTCAAGGCGGTGTTATAGTTTCACGGGGACCAAAGTGGCCCTAGGATATCGGTTACATATGAGGTACGCCATGAGGTATCGAATTCTGCTGCTTGCCGCGGTGCTGGCGAGCGGCCTCGCGGGCGCCGAAACCATTGCGGTCGACAACGGTATTGCCGTGAAGGAGTCCGATGTCGCGACTCCCAGTCGCGGCATGACCATGGACCAGGTCGCCAGTAAATTCGGCGCGCCCGCCAGCAAAGTGCCCGCGGTCGGAAATCCGCCCATTTCTCGCTGGGAATATCCCGGGTTCATCGTCTATTTCGAGCATGAGCACGTCATCCACAGCGTCGTTGCGAATTCTTGAGAACAAATACGCGTAAGCGCATCGACTTGGCGTAACATCCTTCAATTGAAGCCATACCCACCGCGACTCGTTCGCGGCGGGCGCTTTTTTTCTTTTTGGCGTTGATGTCCCTACTCGAACCAATCCTGCCCGTCGCCGCTGAACGCGTTGTCAAATGGGGCAAGCTCTACGGCGCAGCGCCCGCGCTCGCGATCGCCGAGGCGGCTGCGGCTGCCTCCGGTCCCCTCATCGTCATCGCTCAGAGCTCGCGCGATGCGGAATCGTTGAGCGACGAAGTCCAATTCTTCGCCGGCCCGCAGCTGCGTGTCCAGGTGTTTCCCGATTTGGAAACGCTGCCGTACGACAGCTTCTCCGCCCACCCCGATATCACCTCCGCGCGGCTCGCCACCCTGGCGGAGCTGCCGCGCGCGCGCCACGGGGTATGGTTGGTGGCGGTCGATACGCTGATGCAGCGGCTGGCGCCGCGCAGCTACATCGAGGCTTACTCGCTCAAAGTGCATGTGAATGAGACCCTGGATCTCGATGCGCTGCGCGCCCAACTTAGCCTCGCGGGATACGCGGCGGTGACGCAAGTCGTGGCGCACGGCGAATTTGCCGTGCGCGGTTCGCTGATCGATGTCTTCCCCATGGGCTCGGACATGCCCTACCGCATCGATATGCTGGACCGCGATGTCGACAGCATCCGGCGCTTCGATCCTGACAGCCAGCGGTCTTTAGAGAAAATCGATCGCGTGCATCTCTTGCCGGCGCGCGAAACGCCCCTGAATCCGGAGGCGGTGCGCGAGTTTCGACGCCGCTACCGCCTGCGCTTCGCGGGGGACCTCACGGAACAGAGCATTTATCGCGATGTGAGTTCCGGGAGGGCGCCCGGAGGCATCGAATTCTTCCTGCCGCTGTTCTTCGAGCGCACCTCGCATTTGTTCGAGTATTTGCCGCCGAATAGCCTGTTGGTGGACATGAACGATGCCACTGCCGCGGTCGATGGCCTGTGGAACGGTATCGTTGAACGGCACGAACAGCTGCGCCACGATCGTCACCGGCCAATTTTGGACCCGGCGGAACTCTATTTGAGTCCGACCGAATTTCAGGAGGCAAATTCAGCGTGGCAAAAGATTGAGCTGCGCACCTTCGAATGGCCTCCGGAGACCGCCGGGCCATTCCAGAATTTTCCCAGCAGCGCACCCGCCACGGTACGCATCGATGCGCGTGCCGAACAGCCGGCCGCCGAACTGGTGGCGCATATCGGCGCGAGCAACGCGCGGATTTTGTTGGCCGCGGAATCCGCGGGACGCCGCGAACTGATTTTGGATTTACTGCGCGGCCGCGATGTCCAAGCGAAGGTCTTCGAGAGTTTTGCGGCGTTCCGCGCCAGCGGGCTGAAGCTCGGCGTCACGGTATCGGCGAGTGCATCGGGACTCACGCTGGATGCCCCACCGCTTGAAATATTGACCGAATCGCAGCTGTTCGGCGACCGCGCTCGGCAAGAGCGGCGTCGACGCAAAGCCGACCGCGATCCTGCGAAGATCCTCAAGGAATTAACCGACCTGCGCATCGGCGCGCCGGTGGTGCACGAAACCTACGGAGTGGGCCGCTACGTCGGATTGCAAACCATGGATATCGCCGGTTACACGGGCGAGTTCCTGGTGCTGGAATACGCCGACGGCGACAAATTATATGTTCCGGTTCAAGCCCTGCATCTGGTGTCGCGCTACACCGGTGCACCGGCCGAGACGGCTCCGCTGCACAAGCTGGGCGGCGAGCAGTGGCAAAAGGCGCGCCGCAAGGCCGCGCAGCGCATCCGCGATGTCGCCGCCGAATTGCTGGATCTATATTCACGCCGGGCGGCCCGCCAAGGTACCCAAATGCGGGTGGGCGAAGCCGAATACCGCGCATTCCAGTCTGGATTTCCTTTCGAGGAAACCGCCGATCAGGCCGCCGCCATCGAACAGGTGCTGGGGGATCTGAAATCCGACAAGCCCATGGATCGCGTCATTTGCGGCGATGTGGGTTTCGGCAAGACCGAGGTCGCACTGCGGGCCGCCTTCGTGGCGGTGCAAGCGGGCAAACAGGTTGCGGTACTTGTGCCCACCACATTGCTCGCGCAACAACACCACACCAGCTTCGTCGACCGCTTCGCCGACTGGCCGGTGCGAATCGAGAGTCTGTCGCGCTTTCGCACCAACAAGGAAGCCGAGTCTGTCATTGCGGGTGTCGCTGCCGGCACCGTCGATATCGTCATTGCGACGCAGCGCCTGTTGCAAGGCAAGGTGCGCTTCAAGGACTTGGGCCTGGTGGTGATTGATGAGGAACATCGCTTCGGTGTGCGCGACAAGGAGAAACTCAAGGCGCTGCGCACCGAGGTCGACGTGCTGACCTTGACCGCGACACCCATTCCCCGAACGCTCAATATGGCCATGGGCGGGCTTCGCGATTTATCGCTGATCACCACGCCGCCCGCCGAGCGTCTCGCGGTGAAAACTTTCGTGCTCGAGTGGAATGAAACCATCGTGCGCGAGGCGGCGCTGCGCGAGATCCGCCGCGGCGGACAAATCTACTACGTACACAACGCGATCGAGACCATCGAAAAGACCGCGCAGGCCATCCGTGAACTGGTGCCGGAGGCAAACGTCGCCGTAGGTCACGGTCAAATGCGCGAGCGCGATCTCGAACAGCTGATGCTGGATTTCTATCACCGCCGCTTCAATGTTCTGGTTTGCACCACCATCATCGAAAGCGGTATCGATGTGCCGACCGCCAACACCATCATCATCGACCGCGCCGACCGCTTCGGTTTGGCGCAGATTCATCAGCTGCGAGGTCGTGTGGGACGTTCGCATCATCGCGCCTACGCCTACCTGATCACGCCGCCGCTGAAATCGATGACGGCGGATGCCGTGAAGCGGCTCGAAGCTTTGGAATCCCTCGAGGAGTTGGGCGCCGGATTCACGCTCGCCACCCATGATCTGGAAATTCGCGGCGCCGGCGAACTGTTGGGCGACGAGCAAAGCGGTCAGATACAGGAGATCGGCTACAACTTGTACATGGAACTGCTGGAACGCGCCGTCTCAGCGCTCAAGTCTGGAAAACAAGCGGACCTCGAGCGGCCGCTCGATGCCGGCCCTGAGGTCGAATTGCACGTGCCGGCATTGATTCCCGAGGATTACGTGCCGGACGTGCATTTGCGGCTCATGCTCTACAAGCGCATCGCCAGCACGCCCTCGCGCGAGGAACTCGATGAGTTGAAGGTCGAAATGATCGACCGTTTCGGCCCCATACCGCCTTTCGCGCAATCCTTGTTCCGCGCGACCTATCTTAAGCTGCGCGCGGGTGCGCTCGGAATCCGCAAAATCGACGCGGGCGCGAGCAATGGCTATATCACTTTCGAGGAACAGAACAAGGTCGATCCGAAGCGCGTGCTCAAGCTCATTCAGGGCAAGCCCAAGGAATATCGTTTGGACGGACCCCTCAAACTGCGCTTCGCCCACATCGCGCGCACCGAGGATGCGCTGTTCACGCGGGTTGAGCAGCTGGTCGACCAGCTCGCCTGAGCGCTACTGGATGGCGCCCAGATAATCGCCCTTGCCGACCTCCACGCCGCCCTTGCGCAACAAGGCGTAAACCATGCTCTCGTGAAAGTAAAAATTCGGCAGAACAAAATCGGTCACATAACCGAGCGCCGTAAACTTCCATGCACCGTTCGGGAACTTGATTTCGATCGCGCGCTGCTCATCGCCCGCTGTCTGCGCCGGGGTGATGGTCTTGAGAAAATCGATGGTTTTGGCAATACGCGCCTTGAGCTCCGGCAGCGTCGTTTCGGTGTCCTCGTGCTTGGGAACCTCGACTCCGGCCAACCGCCCGGCGGCGCCCTTGGCCGTATCGCAGGCAATTTGCACCTGGCGTGCGAGCGGGTGCATGTCGGGAAACAACCGCGACTGCGCGAGATTGATCGAATCGAATTTCTTCAACGTCGCATACGCGGCCCCTTTGTCGAGCAATGCCGACATGTTCGTCAGGCCGCGCACCAATGTCGGAATCGCAATATCGTACAGGGAAATCGCCATCGAATATCTCCTCAGCAGCCTGTGGCCAAACGGGTCGTCACTGTAGCGAAACTTCGCCTACTTGAATAGCGAGGCGGCCGGTGCGCTATTATTACCCACCATGCTGCCGCTTTCAGAAGCCTGCGAGCGAAACAAGGCACCCATTTTGGCCGTGCTGCGGATAGCATTGGCCGAGCGCGTGCAAGTCCTCGAGATCGGCAGCGGCACCGGCCAACACGCGGTGTACTTTGCGGCGCAGATGCCGCACCTGACATGGTATCCCACCGAACAGTTGGCGTATCTTCCGGACTTGGCCGCGCGCGTGAAGCTCGAGGGCGGGCCCAATCTGCGAGCGCCCACGCTACTCGACGTCAACCAGACGGTGTGGCCGCTGCGCAAGGTGGACGCGGTCTTCACCGCCAATACTTTGCATATCATGTCCTGGTCCGATGTGACCGCGATGTACAGGGGGCTGGATAGCGTGCTGGCGCCTCGCGGCGTGCTGTGCATGTACGGTCCGTTTCGCTATGGCGGCGCCTACACCTCGCAGAGCAATCGGGACTTCGACACGATGCTTGGGGAGCGCGACCCGTTGTCGGGCTTACGCGATATGCAGGCACTCACCTCGCTCGGCTTGCAGCACGGATTGCGGCTGCAAATGGATCACGACTTGCCGGCCAACAATCGATTATTGCTCTGGATCAAGGATTGATCTTGCGCATCAGCGCCGTCAGCAAGGAGGACTTGTCCACGGCGCCGTCGTAGCGTTCGCCATTGATGAAGAAAGTGGGCGTACCGGCAACGCCGTTGCGCATCCCCCCCATGAAATCGCTCTTGATCCGGCTGCGAAAGCGGCGAGCGTCCAAGTCCGCATCGAACCGCACCAAATCCAATTTGAGCGCGCGCTCCAGCTTGTGCACCAAATCCGTACCCAGTTCGGACTGGTGCTCAAAGATCGCATCATGCATTTCCCAAAACCGGCCCTGCGCGCCGGCGGCTTCGGCGGCTTCGGCAGCGAATTGCGCATACGGATGCGCTTCGTTGGCCGGCATGTGGCGAAAAACAAAGCGTAAGCGAGGACCCATGGCATTGATGATGTATTTGATGGTGCGGTGCGCATCCGCGCAGTAAGGACACTGATAATCGCCGTATTCAATCAAGGTCACCGGTGCGTTCTCCGGACCCTGCACATGATCGTGCTTGCCGACGGCTATGGACAGTCTCATGGCCGCTCGGCCATGAGAGCCGCGCAATCCGCATCTTTCGCGTGTCCCCGATCGATGAGCTTCAGCTTGGAATCGTGATCCTGGATACCCATCGATGGATGCTTCAACGTGCCGTGAATCAATACCGGGGCCTGCATGCGCAAAATGCGCGTGCCCTTCGGTTCGCCGTGCAGCGCCAATTCGATTTCCTCCGTATCCAGGCGCAGCGTGCCGTCTCCCGTGATGAGCACAGGATCGGTGTCGATGACGAGCGTCTGCGCGGTGAGTATGCCGTCATGCGCCTTGAAGTCGGCAACGCCGCAGCGCACCGCGGCTTCTTTTTTGCTTTTCGTGATCAAGAGCCCCAATCCGCGAAGATCCAGTCCCGTCAATTCCGCCAACGAGTCCCGCACCGTGCCGCTCGGAAGGCTTGCGGTCAGGGTGCCGTTGGCGCTCGCAGCCATCTGATGCAGCGATTTTCCCTGTCCCGCGAGCACCGCGTGCAGCGTCAAGGGACCCTCGATGGCCGGAGCCGAGCTGCCCTTTCGCGGCAGCTGCCCAAGCTGCATGCCGGCAATCTTGAGGTCTAGTTTAGCCGCGGGGATCTTCGCGCGAGCATCGATTTGTACGGTCACGTTCAGTTTGCCTCCGAGCGCGTCCGCCGCGAGCGGCTCCATGCGCAGCACGCCGTCGTCGATGGCCGCCTTGCCGGCAACCCCGTGCAGCACGACGCGGCCCACATCCAATTCCTGCACCCGGAAGTTCACGACTGCATTTTTATGACGCAACACCGCGGGATTCGGGGCGGCATCGGAAAAGACAAGCGGCCGCGCGTCCGGCGATTGCTCGCCACCGGCGGCACGCCGCAGATCGGACAGCCGCAGCAGCGGCGAATTCAAATTCGCCTCCACCTTCAACGAGGCGCCCTTTCTGTCCACCGCAATGTCGCCGCGAACGCTGCTCTGACCGGAGGTCACGAGAAGGTCGGTGATCATCGAATGATATATGCGGCGCGAGAGTTTGCCTGACAACTGGTAACTGCCCGTATCGATGAGCCCTATGCCGATGAGATAGCGCAGATCCTTGAGGTCCGCGCCATTGCCCTCAAAGTTCAAGTCAAATACTTTTAGATTGAAGGGCTGCAACAAGGAGCCGGCGCCCGACAGGCGCGATCCGCTCGAGCGCTCGCTAAACGTAAAATGATAGGGCTTATCGCGGGCGGCGGTCGCCAGCGCATCACCCCCGAGGCTAAAACTCACGGGCCTGCCGTTCAACTGACCGCTGCCCTCGAG
>Ga0210387_10000968_pt1 | contig 21215 bp, 18 predicted proteins | sample IncBWC7OmetaG_FD_160108 | JGI IMG/M metagenome (GOLD analysis project Ga0210387, IMG submission 160108) | Forest soil microbial communities from Barre Woods Harvard Forest LTER site, Petersham, Massachusetts, United States - Inc-BW-C-7-O ...
GGCGGTCTACGGCGTACTCGTTTTTGTGGTGATGAATCTGGTTGTGGTGCCGCTTTCCGCAAGGGCGAAAAGGCCTTCATCCTCGCAACTCATAATCGTCCAATTGATTTTTCATGTTGTTTTCGTTGGGCTGCCGATTGCCGTCGCAGCGAACCGATTTACTCTTCCTGAATACTAAGGAGAAAAATATGAGTGTCGCATCGGCCGTGTTGCCGGTTCCAAGACCGAAAGCGTTGCTGTCGATTTTCGCGGGTGGGCTGTTGGCAGGAAGTCTGGATCTAGGCTCCGCATTCATCATCTACGGAGCAAGGGTTCCGCGGGTAATCGCCGCCGGACTTCTCGGGCCGACGGCTGTGCATGGAGGCATAGGCGTCTACGTGCTTGGAATTGTGCTGCAGTTTTTTATCGCTACATCCGCGGCGGCCGTCTATTACTTGGCAAGCCGGAAGCTGGCGTTCCTCAAGGAGCACGCGCTGGTCTGCGGGTTGTTTTATGGCATTGCTGTGTTCTTGGTCATGAATTTGATCGTCGTGCCGCTCTCCGCGCTGCACGGGCGAGGCCCGTTCCAGCTCGCGGGACTCATCCAAGGGCTCTTGGTGCACATGTTTTTTATCGGGTTGCCGATTTCCTTCAGCGTTCGCCAATTTGCCAAGTAGAGGGAGTCTGAGAGTGCTGAAGGGTGCACGAAATAGTGGCGGACCGCGTAGGCACAGAGCGGAATCGAACGCCGCACAGCGAACTCGGAGTGTCAAATCAAGCTTCGACGATTTTGTTTCGAACGGCGTAGCGTACCAGTGCAGCTGTTGAGTGAAGATCCAGTTTAATCATGATCCGAGCCCGGTAACATTCCACGGTCCGAGTGCTGATATCGAGAATCAACCCGATTTCTTTATTGGATTTGCCATCAGCCAAATGTTGGAGGATCTGTCGCTCCCTTGGACTTGGACTGTTGCAGGCTATGGTATTCTCTTCGCGCGATTCTGGAGCCTGGATGGGGGCTGTGCCGGAAACAACACTGCTCTGAAGGCAAAAAACCCGTTCCTGTGGCCGGTTTGCGTTCATGAACAATGCATGCCTCACCAGTGCCGCTTCCAGTTGCATCTCCGATGTATAGAATCGGAGAGACATGGAGGTCCTCAGGAGCGTTACGGAGCGATTGACAAGCTCGAAAGTTCGCGTGGATAAGGCGGAAAATTCTTCTTCTAGAAGGTTGGGTTCACGCAGGAGGTTGGATTGGAATTTATCTTTGAGACGAGAGAGCTTAAGTTCCACGCGGCGTCCCCTGGTAATTTCGGAAAAGGTTGTGGCAACCAGCCGGACTTGTCTGGATTCGTCCCTTATGGGATAGAAGTTCACCATCCATCGACGCGGTTCCGTGCCGGGGGGCAATTGGGCCGTTAATTCGATGTTTGACAAGCCGTTGCCTGAATTCCATACGCTGTGCAAAGCGAGCTCCAGCCTCGGGATCCCTCCAAGGAATACCTGCTGTAACCTTCTGCCGAGATTCTTTTTGGCGGATACGCCCATGAGAGACCGCAAGGCGCCGTTGAACGCTCCGCAGTGCAAATTACGGTCGAAAAGAGCCACGCCAATAGTGGAATTACGAAGTAGACTGGCCAAAGATCTCAACGTTCCGCCCGAGGGATCGCCAGGTTCGTTCGCAGCAACGCCACAAGAGGCTCTACGGCGGCGTTCTAGTGCTTGATTGATGCTGTCCACACAATATCTCCAGACTGCTTCGAGCTTTAATCAATCATGCTTCTTCGGTTCGCCTATCAGCTTCGTCCGCCTTCGGGGCGTGCGGAACCCGTCGAATCGATTCTTAATCGAGTGAGATGCCACAGCGCAATCGCGCTATTTTTAGCAATGAGGCCGGCCAATCTTGCATGCGCGCTCCCCTAGGCAACGAGACGCGGGGATGTCTGGACCCTGATAAGACTCTTTTCACGAGTATAGCCACTAAGTTAAAGCAATGCAAAGCTATTATGGCATGGTAGAAGGCTATGTTTGGGTAGAGCGTGCAGGTTTCAGCCGAGAGAGACCGCCGGAAGGCTCTGCCGAGCAAAGCTGTAGCGAAGGCCATCAGTTTTTGCCGCCGGGGTAATCGGCAGTGATATCAACGATGGTGATGACCGCCCCATCAATTTTATTCTCCAGCGTCCTGTAGGGGAGGATTTTGAACTGGTAATGAACGCCCATACGGTCTGTAAGCTCTCGTTCGAGCGGGTGAAAATCCGAAACGACCTGCAGAACCATCGACTGCAGATCGGCAATCTCGATGGTGGGATTGATATTCGAAAGCGGACGGCCGATGTCGCCGGGAATCAGTCCGAGAAACCTCTGGGCCTTGGGCGTGAAGCGGCGGATGGTTAGGTCGCTTCCTATCATGATCACGGCGATGTCTATGCTGGAGAGCAAATTGATCAAGTCATTGTTGATTTGAGTGACCTCGAGATTGCGGCTTCGAAGTTCGTCGTTTACGGTCGTCAGTTCCTCGTTGGCGGATTGAAGTTCTTCCTTCGCGGTTTCCATTTCTTCGTTTGTGCTCTGCAATTCTTCGTTGCTGGAAAGAATCTCCTCGTTCGCGGACTGTAATTCCTCGTTGGTGGCTTCCTGTGTTTCGATGACGGATTGAAGATATTCCTTCGTCGCCGCCAATTCCTGTTCAAGCTTCACGGATTGTTTCCAGGCCGAAGCTGTTTCATCGCGCGGGCGCGTGCGGCGCGCGGCCGCTGAGCGCCCCGGTTCGGGAGTCGTCTCTTGAAACACAATCATGAAGTACAGCTCGTTTAGATTTCCCAGAGTGATGGGAACTACTTGGAAGTTCACTAATCGGGTCAAATCCGCCGCTTCCGGCTTCTCGCTATTTTCGTTTCCATTCTTGATTCGCAAATTTCGCTTTTCGACGACGGCGTTGTCTTTCTTCGCCCGGCTAATGGCGTTGCGCAGTTCGACGAGCAGCCCCTCCCGAGCCATCTTCATAAGACTCAAGCTGGCCCGGCCGGGGGCAAGTTTGAGATAACGGTTTACGTTTCCACGCGTGTGAATGATCTCCATCTCCTCGTTTGCGAAGACGGTCGCCGGGGCGTATTGCGTCAGCAGCCGGCGGTCGAATTCCTTCTGTGCTTCGGCATAGTTCCAAGCGGAATCCGGCTGCTTCACGGGAATCCGGATTGGTCCATATTCCTTGCGCTCCAACTGGGGATCGAGGGCGAGAGCACCGCTCTGGTGCGAGCTTCCGCTCTTTCTTGAAAAGATCTTGTGTGTGCGGTCTTCGACGGCGAACAAACCCGTTGTTGCGCCAAGACCTTCGGAACTTCCCAGCACCAAAAACCTGGCGGGCCTCAGCGCATAGTGGAAAAGAGAGATAACTTTATTCTGGAGAACCGGCTCAAGGTAGATCAGCAGGTTCCGGCAGCAAATCAAATCCATGCGAGAAAAGGGTGGATCGTTCAAGACGTTGTGCTGCGCGAAAATACACATATCCCGAATGGTCTTGCTGACACGGTAGCCGCCTTCCACCTTTGTGAAATACCTGCGAAGCCGCTCCGCCGACACGTCGCCCTGAATGTTCTCGGGATACACGCCGTTGCGCGCCTTTGTGACGCTCAGATCGCTCACGTCCGTTCCGAAAAACTGAATGGGAACTTGCGAGGCCTTGTCGCCCAGGAATTCCAGCAGCGCGATGGCAATCGAATAAGTTTCCTCGCCGGACGCACACCCGGGTGTCCAGATGCGAATACCACGTTCCCGCGAGACGCTTTTCTGGATCCCGGGGAACACAGTTGCTTTCAGGGCTTCGAAAACGCGCGGCGTCCGGAAAAAACTGGTCACGTTGATGAGCATGTCTTGGTAGAGCGCCTTGACTTCGGCGGGATGGCTCTGGACAAACTTGGCGTACTCCTCGATGATGTCGATTTTGTGAACCACCATGCGTCGCTGGATCCGGCGCAAGATGGTTGTTTGACGGTAATGGGTGAAATCCACACCAGTGGCCCGGCGCAAAACTTGGAAAATCGAGTGCATCCCCGCGCTAGGAGCCGGAGCAGCTTCGGCCGCATGCGATACTGTGTCGCGGGCGACATAGGGATGCTTCGCGATGCGAGCGAGTTCCTTCGCGATTCCTTTTGGAGAGAGCACGTAGTCCACATAGCCTGCAACGGCCGCGCTTCGGGGCATGCCGTCGTACTTGGCGGAGGCTTCGTCTTGCGCAAAAGTTACGCCGCCGTGGGCTTGAATCTCGGCCATTCCCAGCGTCCCATCCGTGCCCGAGCCCGACAGAATGACGCCGATGCCACGATTTCCCTTTTGTTCCGCCAGCGCACGCATAAAGTGGTCCACGGTCATGTGCATCCCGCGTGATTCTTCGCGCGGGCTAAGATGCAGCGTCTGGTTGGAAATGGTCATTGTGGCGTTTGGCGGAATCACGTACACGTGATTGGGCTTGACAGGCAGACCCTCGGACACCTCCGTTACCGTCATGGCGGTCTTCCTCCCGAGCAGCTCCGTGAGAATGCTGTGATGCTTGGGGTCAAGATGTTGCACCAGCACGAAGGCCATGCCGGTGTCGATGGGGAGGTAATTCATCAGCTCCGTAACCGCTTCAATGCCGCCCGCGGAAGCTCCGATAGCCACGATAGTGATGTCATTGCGCTGCTCCGCCGGTATTGGGCTGTCGGGCTTCGCGAGGTCTTGCCGAGTGTCTTCGCGCTCAGGTTTGGAGCTCATGAATTCCCTCAGTTTTCGGCGAGCAGCATGCCGGCCTGCCAGAAAATGACGGCGTCATCGAAATTCAAGAAGGCAACATCTGCTGATGAGCGCGGTTCCATTTGCCATGTCAACAAAAGAGGTCGATCGCGGTGGATTCTAATCGATTTGTACAATACGCCACAAGCCTTTCTTGGATATAAGCATTACTTTCATTGCCTAGTACGGGAATAGAAGCCCTTGGCCGCACCGCCTCGGACTACCTCTGTAAATGGAGCTGGGTGAACCCCTTAGAACCCAGATATCCTGTCTCAGGACCCTACTTCCCATTACTCACTGGAGCTGGTTCAAAACCCTTTTAAGGCCATTTAGAATCAACGACTTGGACTGGTCAAACGGAGGTTTTGAAATGGCTTCTACCTACTACCCACTGCTCAAACTATCAACTTCAGCCTTCTACCGTTAGCCGTTCGACCCCGCAAAACTACCATTCAACTCCCAAATTTGACCATTCCCTGTAAAACACTTTACCTTTCAATACTTCCCTGCTACCATTCCCTATGTTTCGCCCACACCCGCCCCAGCCGCGCCCCGATCTTCCATTTGCTTTTCTGCCCTCCCCACACGTTTGCTCCGACGCGGTCGACGCTATCTGCTTTAGAATCCGCACTTACGGAAAACGCGCCCGTAACCCCCTTAGAATCCGCACTTCCAAAACGCAGCACTTAAAACCCTTTAGAATGAACACTTACAAAAAAACCGGGGAGGGGGGGACCCACGACCGCTACCCAAACTTGTCATCCCGAGAGCACCGAGGGATCTGCTATTCGCCGTCAGGCGCCATCTCGCTTCCCACTATTCACTACCCACTATTCACTACTCACTTCCGCCCACCGGGATTACGCACTACTCCTGGATTTTGTGCTCTTCCATCTTGTTATAGAGCAGCCGCCGGTTGATCTGGAGGCGGTTTGCAGCTTCCGATTTGTTGCCGCCAGAATCTTTAATGGCGTTCTCAATCAAGCGTTTTTCCAGCGCCGAGATGGATTTGTGAAATGGAAGAGATAAGAGATCGATTTCCAGCTCTTTGGAGTTCCGGTCACCGTTGCGATCCGCTCTCGCCGGAAGGTGCTCGGGCATCACCACGCGGCCGCGCGCCATGAGCACCGCTCGCTCCACCATGTTTTCCAGTTCCCTGACATTGCCGGGATAGAAATAATTTTGAAGCATGAGAATCGCTTCGTCAGAGAACCCGACCGCGGACAACCCATTCTTGTCGCTGTAGAAACGGAGGAAATGCTCGGCCAAGGGAACAATATCAGAGCGCCGTTCGCGGAGCGGAGGAACGGGGATGCGAACCACATTCAAGCGATAAAAAAGGTCCTCGCGGAAAACCTTCTCGCGGACGGAAGCTTCCAGGTCCCGATTCGTGGCGGCGAGAACCCGGAAGTTGCCGCGAATGGTCTCGGTACCGCCCACTCGCTCGAACGTGCGCTCCTGCAAAACCCGCAGCAGCTTTGACTGAAGGCCCGGAGAAAGCTCGCCAATTTCATCCAGGAAAATGGTGCCGCCTTCAGCCATCTCGAAGCGGCCTATCTTGCGGCCGATGGCCCCAGTGAATGCGCCGCGCTCGTGGCCAAACAGTTCGGTCTCAAGAAGAGTGTCGGGCAGAGCGGCGCAGTTGACGACGACGAAGGGCTTGTCCTTACGCTGGCTATAACTGTGGATGGCTTCGGCTACCAATTCCTTGCCAGTACCGGACTCGCCGCAAATCAAGACGGTGGAGTCCGTCTCCGCAACCTTGCCGATCATGATGAACACGTCCAGCATGGGTCCGCTGGAACCAATGAGCCTGCCAGCGGCGGCCGCATGACTTGGCCCCCCATGCGCACGCAATCGCACCACTTCGCGATTTAGTGAAGAATGATCGAGCGCTCTCTCCGCCGTCAGGACAATTTCATCCAGATCAAACGGCTTCGTCACAAAATCGTACGCGCCGAGGCGAACAGCCTCAATCGCGCTATGGCTTGAACCAAAGGCGGTAATCACGATGACCGGAATCGAGGCCAAACGGGGTTCGCCGCGCAAGTATTGAAGAAATTCTTCTCCGCCCATCTGCGGCATTCGCCAATCACTGAAGATGAGGTCCGGCGTGGCATCGCGCAAAAGCTTGACGGCTGTTGCGCCGTCATCAGCCTCCAAGATGGAATACCCGCGGGTACCGAGGATTTCGGCAAGTGTCTTGCGGAGATTTGCTTCGTCGTCGACGATGAGAATCGCGGCGCTCATTTGATTTGGGCCCCCGAAACGATCGGCTGCTCCCTTAGGCGTGAGAAGCGGGAATGGTGATCCTCACGTTTGTTCCCCGACCTTCCTTGCTATCCACCTGAATTTTGCCTCCATGAGCCTGCACCAGTTCGTGGCAGATTGACAATCCCAACCCGGTTCCAGACGGCTTTGTGGTGAAAAACGGATCGAAAATGTGATGGACGACAGAAGACTTCATGCCCTTCCCCGTATCTCGAAACTCGACACAAACTCCGCTCCCGTTGTCGGGGAGATTGGGTTGAGCGGCCAGGACTACGGAAAGAGTTCCACCGCCTTCGGACATCGCCTCAATGGCGTTCTGAATGACATTGTCAAACACTTGAGCCATGCGGTCCTTGTCCAGCTGTAAGGAAACACTGTCCGGCGGCAACTCGGAGCTAAGAGTTATGCTGCGCTTATGCGCCCACTCGCGGAAGGATTCCATGCGCTCTTCAATCAGATTTCGCAAGTCTGCTTGCTCGAGGTGAAGCTGGACGGGCCTCGCAAAGTTAAGCAATCGGTTCACCATGCCGTTGAGACGTTCAATCTCTTCCAGGGCGACCGAGCAGGATTCCTTGACGTGCGGGTTGTCAACGTCGCGGCGACACATCTGTACTCTCAGGCGAATCGTCGCAAGCGGGTTGCGCACTTCATGCGCTACCCCGGCAACCAATCTTCCGAGACTGGCAAGCCGTTCCGCGTGGCGGAGCTGGCTCTCGATCTGCTTTTCTCGCTGAATGTTTGCCTTGAGCGCTGCTCCTAAACGGTTGATGGCTTGGGCGATTCTTTGAATCTCTTCCGGATCGTTTTGGGATTGAATTTGCGAAGCCAGATTGAGTTCGAGGCCTAGCAATCCGCCTTCGATTTTGCGAACTCCTCCTTGTAAGTTATGGATCACCAATAGTGTCAAGAGAACGCTAGCCAACGCCGCGATGCTCAGCCCTACGGTAATCAGATAAGCCCGGAATCGATTCGCACCGGGGAGCGCGCTTAGGCGCTTGACGGTCCACGCACAGCCAACGACGGTATATCCGTCGCGGATGGGAACGGTTTCGATCAGAACGATATTGCCGGCATTGGAGAGAACCCGCTCGGACGGTTGATGAGTGTCAGCCGCGCTTTTGGCAACCTTAAGGATCACGCTTCGTTCGTCGCCAAGAGAATTTTCATGAGGCGGATTCCCGGAAGAACCCTCACCGGCCGAGAAGGAGTCTCCCAAAAGCGTGTCCCCTTCTTTCGCATAAAAGCCGCCCCTCACGCCCTCGACATTCTGCAAGACAACCCGGCTCAGAAGCGCGATCACTTCGCGCGAGGAAGCTGCCGTTGGATTGTTCAATGGGGGTAGTTCATTGTTCTGGCGCGAAAATTCTGCTTTATCGTCATACTCACGCGCCAAGTTTTGAGTAATCGCGACGAGTTGCTTTTTCTCGCCGCTCAGGACAGCGGATTTTGTATATTGCAGAGTCGCAAAGGAGGCAAATAGGACAGAAAGAAAGAGAATGAAGACAAGCGTCCCCAACAGTGTGATCTGCCAGCGGAAACTGAGTTTCGAGAGCGGGAGTCTCGACACCAGCGTGTCACCCCTTTCCTCTCGTTCTATCATAGCAATTCCATCGCTGGGCTGTTCTACCGGGAATGCCGGATTAAACCTGCGGCCAACGGCCCGTCAAAGTGCCTCATCAGTTGCAGCGCCGGATCGAGGACGCTGAAGCTCACTTCAGTTTCTTAGTCAGGTAAAGAAAGAAGATGAAGTAAGCGGCGGTCACGCCAAAAAGCAAGGCGAGCCGAAATGCACCGTAAGCAATATTGTTGGGCACCCGTCCTGCTCCTCAGCTCTGATCTATCCTCGAAAATAGGCGACAAAGAATGAGGCGTTCTTACCTGATGCAAACCGAATTCCAATGCTCGGAGAGACTTGTGAGAGCTCTAAGTCCTTATGTTTTCTCAACTAAGGCCAAAGCCGTTAAATTGAAATTGCTGTGCCAAGCAAATATGTGAATAGACCGAACAGTTCGTGTAAAGAAAATAACCAATCGGCTTTGGACCGTGCTGACTGCAGGGAGCTGCTGATCGGTGGGCGGAAAGCAATGTTTTCCCTCGCAAAGTTGTGCAGAATCAGCACAAGTTTCGTGAAAAAACCGAACACGCCGATCATGTTTCCGCACTGGCGTATGGGCGGTGAAAATATCATTGTGAACAACCTCGAAACTGCCTGCCGAATTTCTCTCCGCCTGCAAATGCTTTTTTTACCTTCGCTTACGCGCGAGGTTCTCTTCTTTTTTCCGTTCATTCTCGGGCACTCTCCTGTGAACCAAATCCAATGAAATTCGCTGGTGCGTTGGACTCGAAACTGCACTCTGGCAATCGGCTTAACCGGTGCGCGTTATTTAGTGAGTGGGAGCGATGCTTTGAACTGCAGTCGGCGTTATATCCATCGGGACTCTGATCCCTCAACTGCGAGGCCAATACCCATAGTACTTTCGTGAAATAGGGAGCATCCAAATCTGTGATTTCGCCCCTTAGTTGGGCCATGGGAGCTGTTGAGCGCAGTAACTATGAACATGGAATATTGGGATGGGTGCCGGAGCGCGAGAGCTGACCTGACGCCTCTCGCTGAGACGTCGCAATAGGGGAGAAGCTTTTTAATGCCAACTTTTTCGTTACGGCATCCATATTTCATAATTGTCCTCTGCTTATTTATCTGCGTGCTTGGCATAACCAGCATTGTCCAAATGCCGGTGGACATGTTCCCGCCGATCAACATCCCCGTCGTGCTGGTGGCCACGTTCTACAACGGCATGCCGCCAGAGCAAATCGAGGCAGACGTCACCGACACATTCGAACGGTTCTTCACGCTGGGCAGCGGGATCGACCACATGGAATCTCGTTCGATGTCGGGAGTCAGCCTGATTAAGATTTATTTTCAGCCGGGCACGAATGCCAATGCGGATGTGACCCAGATTTCCAATCTTGCGATGGCGGACTTGCGCCGCCTGCCGGAAGGGACTCTGCCGCCGGTTGTAATGAAAACGGACGCGTCAAACCTGCCCGTTTGTCTGTTGACGGTCGAGGGCCAGGGTTTAAACGAAACGCAGCTGCACGATTATCTGCAATACCAGATCCGAAATCAGATCGCCAACGTCCCCGGCGCAACCGTTCCTCCACCTTACGGCGGCAGGTACCGGCAAATCATGGTGTACGTCGACCCGCGCAAGCTGCAGGCCCATAACTTGAGCCCGATGGATGTGGTGCGGGCTACAAACGAATCGAACTTGATTCTACCTGCTGGCGATCTTCGCCTGGGTTTGACGGATCTAAATATCTACACTAACGCTCAAATTCCCAACGCGGCGGCGTTGAACCAAATCCCATTGAAAACTGAAGGACAGAAATCGGTGTTCGTCGCGGATGTAGGGAATGCCGTGGACGGTTCCTACCTGCAATACAACATCGTGCGGGTGAATGGGCAAAACTCCGTGTATGTGCCGATCCAAAAGCAAGGCGGCGACACGAATACGATTGCGGTTGTGAGCGGGATTCGCAAAGCGATACAAACACTGCGCGATATTCCCGCGCAGCTAAAAACGCACGTGGTGTTTGACCAATCCGTTTTTGTGAAGCAAGCGATTTCGACGGTGATGCGAGAAGGCGGCGTCGGCATTTTGCTGACCGCCGTAATGATTCTGGTTTTTTTGGGAAGTCTACGCGCGACGGCGGCAGTTTTTCTTTCCATCCCTCTTTCCGTAATGATCGCGTTTTTCATCCTCCATCTTGGCGGCCGATCCATCGACAGCATGGTTTTGAGCGGCTTGGCGCTGGCATTTTCGCGGCTCATTGATGATTCCGTCGTCGTCCTGGAGAACGTCTATCGCCATATCGAGCTCGGTGAGGAGCCGAAGGTTGCCGCCGTTCACGGCGCAAACGAAGTAGCACTCGCGGTGCTCGCCATCATGCTGGTCGCCGTGGTGGTCTTCTTTCCGGTGACTTTTCTTTTCGGCGTGAGCAAATACCTGTTCACTGCTCTTGCGCTGGGCGTCGTCCTTGCTCTTTTCGCCTCCTACTTCTGCGCCGTCACCGTGGTGCCTCTCTATTGTGCGCGCGTGCTCAAGGCGGTTCATGAGCATGGAGGGGAGCCGCAGCACAAGTCCTGGGGTGCAAGGTTCCATGCCGGCTTCAACGCAAAGTTTGACAAGATGCTGGATGTGTATGAAAAATGGGTCGCTAAAGCTCTCGAACATCCGCGCGAAGTAGTCTTCGGATTTGTTGCGATGTTCCTGCTGAGCTTTCTTCTCTACCCCTTCATCGGCGTGTCGTTCTTCCCTCGAACGGATGCGGGCCAGTTCGTGATCAATGTGAAAGCTCCAACCGGGACGCGGGTTGAGCTGACCGAAAAATACGTGGAGAGTGTGGAAGCGATTGTGAAGCAAGTAGTGAAACCTGAAGATCTGGACACCGTGGTTTCGAACATCGGCGTCATGGCGGATCTCTCCGCGCTCTTTACTCCGAATGCGGCAATGCACACCGCGTTCGTTCAGGTCGGACTGAAGGAAGATCACAAGGTAAGCAGTTTTAGGTACATGGATGAAGTTCGCAAGCGGGTTGCAGCCGAACTCCCCGAGCTGCGAACCTACTTTCAATCCGGCGGATTGGTCGACTCCGTGCTCAACCAAGGAATGCCCGCGCCGATCGACGTGCAAGTGAGCGGCATGAACCTGCGAACCAGCGCCGGCATCGCGCAAGACCTCGCGCGGCAAATTAAAGCGCTCCCGAGCGTCTCGGACGTGTACGTCCCCCAGGACATGGATTATCCGGCGCTCCAGGTGAATGTGGATCGCGTGCGAGCTTCCGAACTCGGGCTTACACCTAAAGAAGTGATCAGCAATGTCATCACCGCCTTGACCTCGGACGTAATGATCGCGCCCAGTTATTGGGTCGATCCGAAGAACGGAAACAATTATTTCGTCACGGTGCAGTATCCCGAAAATGAAGTGAAGTCACTCGAAGACCTCAAAGCGATGCCCCTGCACGCGCCGGACCGGACGGCTCCGACGTATCTCAATCAAGTTGCAAACGTCACACCTATCCTCACGCCGACGGAGGTAGATCATTACCAGTTGCAGAGGACAATCGATATATACGTGGCGCCCAAAGGAGAGGATATCGGGGGTCCGGCAAAACAAATTTCGCGGATTATCGCGGAAACCAAGCTCCCTCCGAACATCCGCGTGGACGTTCGAGGGTTGGTTGTGACAATGCGCTCTTCGTTTAAGAGCTTCGGTTTAGGATTGTTGCTTGCGGTGCTGCTTGTTTACCTGATCCTTGTTGCCCAGTTCGCCTCGTTTACGGATCCTTTTCTGATCGTGCTCGCGGTTCCGACGGGGCTTATTGGCGTGCTCCTGACGCTGGTCTTCACGGGCACGACGCTCAACATTCAATCCCTCATGGGCGTGGTTATGCTGCAGGGCATGGTGGTTTCGAACAGCATTTTGATCGTGGACTTTGCGAACGTGCTGCGCGGCGAAGGACGCAGCCTGCGTGATGCGGTGGTCCAAGCCTGCCGCATCCGGCTTAGGCCGATTCTGATGACGTCACTGGCGACCGTAGTTGGTTTGTTGCCGATGGCATTCAAGATCGAAACGGGAAGCGAAGCTTACGCACCGCTTGCGCGGGCAATTATCGGGGGACTTTTGTCGTCGATTATCTTGACGATTTTTGTGGTTCCTGCCGCGTACTTGCTGATGTATCAGCATCGATCGCAGACGGGAGCGGTTGTACCGGAAGAGGCTCACTAAGAGGAACGACACTCGCACTTCGAAAACCAAAGCAGGCTGAAGAAACTTGCTTGGAGGAATCTTTTCTGAATTCGGGTTGGAGGCGGCTCGGCGGCAAAACCATATTGGGGTTGCGATAAGGCAGAGAGAAGTGCAAGTTCAGGAGAATTCCATGACTGAGTATCGATTGAGTCCTGGCAACTTGGAAGAATTGCGCCGGATTAGCACTTGCGTGGTTGCAAGCGCGGTGGAAACTTTCAAGGTGCGATTATCAAATTCAGGATTCGCCGGCTCCAGCATCCGTTGTATGTTCAAAAACCGCTTGCCCATCGTAGGTTACGCGGCAACGGCCAGAATTCGAACCACGAATCCTCCGATGACTGGCCGGGGCTACTACTATGAACGCACCGATTGGTGGAACCACATTCTCAGCACTCCAGCGCCCCGGGTAGTCGTGATCGAAGATGTGGACAACCCGCCCGGATTGGGCGCATTCATTGGCGAAGTGAACGTAAATATTCTTCTCGCTTTGGGATGCGTTGCCCTGGTGACAAATGGCTCGGTACGCGATGTTGAGCACGTTGGGCTGACGCGCTTTCAGATGTTTGCGGGCAGCGTCTCGGTCTCCCACGCCTATGCCCACGTGTTCGATTTTGGCGGAACGGTGGAGCTAGCGGGCTTAAAGATTCGACCTGGTGACCTGATCCATGGTGACCGCCATGGAGTTCAAACGATCCCATTGGAAATTGCCAATAGCGTTCCGTCCGCAGCGCATGAAATTTTGCACAGGAGGCAGCATCTGATTGGGTTATGCCGCGCAAGCGACTTCTCTATCGACAAGCTCCGCGAGGCAATCCAAGAGCCTGACCTAAAATCATGAAAACAATAAACGACTCAGGGCCCACTTCGCATTCGATTGTGAAGAATCTCCGGAGGAGGGGTAGGGCGGGGCGGCCACAGAACTGGCGTGAATTCTCCGGGAAGTTCCGCGGATTATTGGTGATGCTCTTTTTGTCCGCGCTCTTTATTGAGGGCTGCGGATCAACAGGGACGGCCAAGTCCGAGGACCCTGCCAACGCACCGCCTGCGGCGGTCGTCCGGGCCGTACGGAAAGATATCTCCAACGATTTGCAAATTGCCTCCGAATTGCAGCCATTCCAGGAGGTCAACGTCTACGCGAAGGTATCTGGCTACATCGAAAAGCTGCAAGTGGATTGGGGAACGCACGTGCACAGAGGACAGGTCCTCGCCGTCCTCGAAATCCCAGAGCTTCAGCAGCAGATTGAAGTGGATCAGGCTGCGGTGCTCCGCAGTCAGCAGGATCTGGTTCGCTCGAGGGAGGACTTGAGTCAGGCCGAGTCCAAATATGCGATTGCGGACTTGACCTACAAACGGCTCGCTGCAGTGCTAGAAACACGGCCTGGACTTGTTGCTCAAGAAGAGATTGACGTCGCCAATGGGAAAGACCTTGAAGCGAAGGCCGGCGCCTCCGGGGCCAAAGCCGCCGCTTCAGCTGCGGAGCAGGCACTGGCAATGTCCAGGGCCGCGCTCGAAAAAGACAAGGCCATGTATGCGTATTCACGCATCACGGCGCCGTTCGACGGAGTGGTGACAGAAATCGATGCCTATGGAGGAGCTCTTCTTCCCGCGGGAACCTCCTCCAACAAGGGCGATCAGGCGCTTTGCCACTTATCTCAAACTGATCTTTTGCGTCTGGTCATTCCGCTGCCGGAAAGAGCTGTAAGCGATGTTCATCTGGGTCAAACCGTGGCCGTCCAAGTAGCTGACCACAATCAGACGTTTCAAGGGAAAATCGTGCGCTTTTCCGGACAAATTGATACGCAAACCCGCACGATGCACACGGAAGTGGATGTACCCAATCCGAAATACCAGCTTGTTCCCGGAATGTACGCCACCGTTCAAATTCCGCTGCACACCGTCAAGGGTGTGCTGACAGTCCCCACGCAAGCGGTTCAAACCTCCGGTGGAGCTCACGGCAGCGTTCTAGTCGTGAATAGCGGCTCGAGGATCGAAAGACGCGACGTCACGTTGGGCCTGCAAACCGCGACAGACACAGAGATCATTTCGGGACTACAAGAAAATGAGATGGTCATATTTGGAGAGCAATCTCAGTACAAGCCAGGCGAACTGGTAGCGCCAAAAGCCGTAGCGCCCTCGGAAATGGAGTAGGGATTTCATGCCGTCCTTTGCTTTGAGGCACCCATATTTCATCGTCGTTGTATGCCTGTTCGTGTGCGTGTTGGGGCTTACAGCACTGGCTCAAATGCCCGTGGATATGTTTCCACCGATCAACATTCCCGTGGTGATGGTGGCTACCTTTTATAGCGGGATGCCGCCACAGCAGATTGAAGCAGACATCACTGATACGTTCGAACGCTTTTTCACGCTCGGCAGCGAGATCGATCACATGGAATCGCGTTCGATGTCGGGGGTCAGTCTGATCAAGATTTACTTTCAGCCCGGCACCGATGCGGACGCCGACGTGACCCAGATTTCCAATCTTGCGATGGCCGACTTGAGACGCCTTCCCCAAGGCACGCTTCCGCCGGTCGTAATGAGCATGGATGCCTCGAGCCTTCCAGTCTGCCTGCTAACCGTGGAGGGGCAGAGTCTTAGCGAGACCCAACTTCATGACTATCTGCAATTCGCGATTCGCAATCAGATTGCGGGCGTTCCCGGAGCCACCGTTCCTCCGCCGTATGGTGGCCGTTACCGGCAAATCATGATTTATGTGGACCCTGTTAAGCTGCAGGCGCACGAGCTGAGCCCCATGGACGTCGTGCGAGCCACGGATGCCTCCAATTTGATCTTACCGGCCGGAGACGTTCGCATTGGGCCGACAGACTACAATATTTATTCAAACGCACAGGTCCTCAACGCAGATACCTTGAATGATCTTCCTTTGAAGACGGTTGGGGAAAAATCGGTGTTCGTTTCACATGTCGGCAAAGCCATCGATGGCTCTGCCCTGCAATACAACATCGTGCGGGTGAACGGGCAGAGGTCCGTTTATGTGCCCATCCTAAAACAAGGTGGAGACACGAATACGATTGCGGTTGTCAATGGCATTCAGCAAGCCATTAAAACGTTGCGAGACATCCCTTCGCAATTGAAGACACACGTCGTGTTTGATCAGTCGTTGTTTGTCAAACAAGCGATCTCAACGGTGTTGCGCGAGGGAGGAATCGGTCTATGCCTCACGGCACTGATGATCTTGATCTTTCTCGGCAGCCCTCGCGCCACGGCGGCTGTCTTTCTTTCCATTCCCCTTTCTGTGATGGCAACTTTCTTTTTCCTTCATTCTGGCGACGAGACGATCAACAGTATGGTTCTGAGCGGATTGGCGCTCGCCTTCTCACGCCTGATCGATAACTCCGTGGTGGTGCTGGAAAATATTTTCCGCCACATTGAGCTTGGCGAAACTCCCGCTGTGGCTTCCGAGAAGGGCGCGAACGAAGTTGGCCTGGCGGTGCTCGCCATTACCCTCGTCACCGTGGTTGTGTTCTTCCCTGTGACGCTCCTTTTTGGAGTCAGCAAATATCTCTTCACGGCTCTCGCGCTCGGTGTTGTCATCTCGCTATTCGCTTCTTATTTTGTCGCTGTGTCCGTTGTGCCGCTATTCTGCGTACGGGTTCTCAAGGGAATCGTGCACCATGCCCAAGGAATCGATACGACAACCAAATCCTGGGGAGCGAGATTTCATATCTGGTTCAACATGCGTTTCGAACAAATGTTGGCCTCCTATGACCGCTGGATCCAAAAGGCGCTTGACCACCCGGGCCAGGTCGTCATGGGATTTCTTGGGTTGTTTCTTCTAAGTTTCCTGCTTTATCCGCTCGTAGGACTTTCCTTTTTCCCCCGTACTGATGCGGGTCAATTCGTCATTAATGTCAAAGCTCCTACAGGCACTCGCCTGGAAGTTACCGAGTCGTACGTGAAAAAGGTGGAGAACATTGTTCATGAAGTCGTACCCAGCGACGAGTTGAATTCTATTGTCTCCAATATCGGCGTGATGCCTGACTTGTCGGCATTGTCCACACCGAATTCTGCGATGCATACGGCGTTCGTTCAAGTCGGGCTCAAGGAGGAACATCGCGTCAGCAGTTTTGCCTATATGGCGCAAGTACGAAAGAAGGTTGCGGCCGAATTACCCGAGTTGCGCACGTATTTTCAATCGGGAGGATTGGTGGACTCGGTTCTAAACCAAGGAATGCCGGCTCCCATAGATGTCCAAGTCAGCGGCATGGACTTGCAGGCTTCCAATAAAATCGCCCTGGACCTGGCCCGCCAATTTAAGGCGCTTCCCGGAGTGTCGGACGTCTATGTTCCACAGGACATGGACTATCCCGCACTACAAGTGAACGTCAATCGCGAGCGCGCTAGCCAACTTGGATTGAGCCCCAAGGAAGTGGTCGATAACCTTATTACCGCCCTAACTTCCGACGCCATGATCGCGCCAAGTTACTGGGTCGATCCCAAGAGCGGTAACAACTATTTCGTGACCGTCCAGTATCCCGAGAATCAAGTGAAGTCGCTGGACGATCTGAAAGCGATGCCCTTGCGCTCTCCACGCTTGAAGCTCCCCACTTATCTGAGTCAAGTCGCGGACATCACCCCAATCCTGACTCCGACAGAAGTCGACCACTACCAGTTGCAGCGAACCATTGACGTGTATGTGGCCCCGTCCGGGGAAGACCTGGCGACGCCGGCAAAGCAGATCACCAAGATTGTTTCCGCCACGCAATTGCCCTCAAATATCCGGATCGACATCCGGGGACTCGTGACGACGATGCAGTCCTCTTTCCGGAGCTTCGGCTTGGGCTTATTTCTCGCGGTCTTGCTCGTTTATTTGGTCCTTGTTGCCCAGTTTTCTTCTTTCCTGGATCCCTTCTTGATCGTCCTCGCGGTTCCTACGGGGCTCGTTGGCGTCATGCTAACGCTCGCATTCACGGATACGACGTTAAATATCCAGTCTTTGATGGGTATCGTGATGTTGACCGGAATGGTGGTGTCGAACAGCATTTTGATCGTGGATTTCGCGAATCGGCTTCGCTCCGAAGGGCGTGATGTACGTGATGCCGTTGCCCACTCTTGCCGCATTCGCTTGCGGCCCATTCTGATGACATCTCTGGCGACAATTGTGGGGCTATTGCCGATGGCTTTGAAGCTCGAAACCGGAAGTGAAGCTTACGCGCCACTGGCGCGAGTCATCATCGGGGGTCTGATCGCTTCCGTTTTCTTGACGATCTTCGTTGTTCCAGCCGCCTACCTGTGGATTTATCAACGCCGTGCCGAACTACAGGCACACCAATTGACTGAGGAGACCCCATGAAGGCTCATTTTCGCCTGCTCGCTCTCACCGCAGCGGCCGCAATGTCGGCAACGCTATTGCCCGCTCAGAATGCGCAGAAACTGACGCTGCAAGAAGCCCAGCAGATCGCCATTCAAAACCATCCGCGCATTCAGGCCGCGATGAATTTGGCATCGGCAGCAAAAGCGCAAGTCACGGAAGCTCGTTCCGCTTACTATCCGACAGTCTATGGAAGTCTCACGGGAGCCGGAGCTGAAAACAACAGCCGTGTGGCAGCTGGAGCTCTCAACAATCCCATCATCTTCGACCGGTACGCCAACGGCGTTACCGTCAGCCAGCTCGTCACGGACTTCGGTCATACCAGCGAACTCGTAAAGAGCTCCAATCTGCATGCCCAGGCTCAAGAAGCCAGTGTCGTAACCACACGCGCAGACGTTTTGCTCTTGGTCGACCAATCGTATTTCGCAGCCCTGAAAGCGCAATCGGTACTCGCAGTGGCCCAAGAGACGGTCAAGGCACGCCAACTTGCTTCCGACCAGGTCACCGAATTGGCAAAAAACAGGATTCGATCGGATCTGGACGTCAATTTTGCGAATGTCAACTTGGCACAAGCTCAACTTCTCTTGATTCAGGCACAGAATGATCTGCAATCCTCCTTCGCACGCCTGTCCGCGGCCTTGGGTTATCCAGATGTGCGAACATTTCAGTTAGCCGAGGAGCCGATGCCTTCCGCTCCACCGGCGGATGTCTCGAGCCTTATCCAGCAGGCGCTGAAGGATCGTCCAGAACTCGTCGGCCAGCGTCTGACAGTGGGTTCGGCACAGAGTTATGCGACCGCGGAGCGCGACCTTAAGCTGCCGACAATCTCGGCTATCGGAACGGCTGGACTAACGCCTGTGAGCGAATCCGCACTTGCCCCCCGTTACGCCGCCGGGGGTTTCAATGTGAACATCCCGATATTCAACGGACATCTATATAGCGCACTTCAAGCCGAAGCGACGTCACGAGCTCAAGCGGAGACTCAGTATCTTCGTGATTTGCAGGATCAGATTGTTCGTGACGTTCAGACCGCCTGGCTGAATACCAATTCCGCGTTCCAGCGGCTTTCCGTCACGGAACGGATGCTAAACGAAGCCAACCAAGCCCTCGATCTAGCGCAGGGGCGCTACAGCCTGGGCCTGAGCTCCATCATCGAGCTCAGCCAGGCCGAGTTGAATCAGACTGCGGCGAAAATCGAACAAGCCAGCGCCACGTACGACTATCAGGCTCAATATTCTTTGCTGAACTATCAATTGGGAGCTCTTCGTTAGGAGAGCCCGTTTTTTAAAGGGCTCCAACTCACTGGTAGACCGTAAGCAACCGCTCTTGGCCGCAAAGCTTGGAACCGCGACAGCTTATGTGTTCCCTTTAGTTCACTATCTTGCAGAAACACTCGAGTTGGCCAATGGTTTTACCCCTCTCCAGGTATTACCAAGACTGAGCTATTTCGAACAGACAGCAATTGGGAATTCTCTTATGTTTACGTTGATCAGACTTTCAAACAACGCGCTGTTTGGAAGACGCTCCGCCGCTAGGGAGCCCAAGATGGACAGTCTGGTCTAAGGAGAGACACATGGCTATTGAGAAGACCAAGAAATGCGCTCATCCGAACTGCTCGTGCACGGCTATGGCTGGAAAATATTGCAGCGTGCAGTGTGAAACGATGGAAAAAATGCCGGATGTCGCATGCAAATGTGCCCATCCAGCCTGCAAAGGCAAAATAGATTAGAACGCCAGCTGCGCTCTAAAGGCCATACCAGGCTCGGAAAAACCAGACCAGATTCCGTGAGGGAGCAATCCAATGAAGCCAGGTACAGAAGATGAGGTAGAGGGCAAGTTTCACGACTTGAAAGGGCAAGTGAAGAAGAAAGCGGGGCAACTGGCGAATGATCCCGACCTCGAGGCCGAAGGCCATGCCGAAGAGATAAGCGGGAAAATCCAGGAGAAAGTCGGACAGGTGAAGAAAGTTCTCGGCAAATAAAGAAGAAGAGATTCAAGAATGTTGCAAGTTGAGAGGAGATTCAAATGTTACTGCTAATTATCGTCCTGTTGCTGTTATTCGGCGGCGGTGGTGGATATTACGGATATTCAAGATGGGGGAATCGCGGGGGCGTCGGGATCGTCGGCGTGGTGCTCATCATCGCGCTCGTTGTGTACCTACTCGGGGGACTCCGAATATAAAAGAATCGTTCCACACTTTTTTCGTGTGGAACGGGAATCAGTGAGGCCGAGTCATGGAAAGCTCCGTCCGATTGGATCACCTGGCAACGTGGAACGAGATACGCGACGCACTAGCGTACGCATCCCGCGATGCCTTTGAACTCGTACGCGCTCGCGGTGCTGACATCGAACTGCAAGTTGACGTTAGCAATGGCGTGGGCATTCTCTGCGAGGAACTGGCGTGGTTGCGAATTGCCAACAAAGCGTTGGATTCCAAGTTGAACTGATTCGGCGGCGAACGGGCAATCTCCAGAGTTCTTGTACAACACCGGGACATCGACCGGCAATAATCGAATCTCCGAAAAAGCAAGAAATCGCCGGAGCATTTTGAGGCGTATCAATTCTCTAAGCGGTTGGGCAATGGTTACGATTTGAAAGGAAATGGGATGCCTCGGAATTCTCACCAAAGAGCCGCTGAATTTCACGAATTGGCAGCACACGCCCACCGCGCCGCGGCCGTGCATCACGGCAAAGAGGATCACCTTACCGGCCACGAACTCTCCAAGCAAGCGATGGAACACGGCGCCAAAGCATTCCGGTACTCGCAAGAAGCGCACCAGAAATCCGAAAAGGCCAGTGGTAAGGAAGAAAAAAAGAGTTAGCCGCGTTTGCCGCCTGCGCCGGGGTTGTTGAGTGCGTTTGTGAACAGACACAATTCCAGAATTTCCTTATCGTTGCTCTATTGGGATTTCGGTCTGGACAATCTTGCACCGTATGCCTATCTGGCTCTTCAACCAGGACGCGAGCCGCACGAGACCAATCCAAGTGTGTGATTAGAAAAAGGAGAAACATGAAATCAAAAATACTAACTGGCGCGTTGCTCACGATGTTCGCGGTCG
>Ga0210387_10000969_pt1 | contig 21205 bp, 22 predicted proteins | sample IncBWC7OmetaG_FD_160108 | JGI IMG/M metagenome (GOLD analysis project Ga0210387, IMG submission 160108) | Forest soil microbial communities from Barre Woods Harvard Forest LTER site, Petersham, Massachusetts, United States - Inc-BW-C-7-O ...
ACGCATCGTACGTGGAGCCCGGCCCCCCGAACGCGGTCATGTTCGACCGCGCCACGCGCTCGGGCGACGGGCTCCAGAGTGGCGCGTCGGTCAGTTCGCCCAAAACGCCTGCGCCGCGTCCACGATATCGGGCAACTGGTTGATCACCTTGAGCGTCGGGCATGGATGCTTCGCGGCACCCTCCGGCGTGAGAAAGAGCGAATGATAGCCGAGGCCTTTGTCGGTCTTATGACCGGCGAGCCGGAGCGGCACGTTCTCGGTCTGATGGAGCCACCGAAAGATATCGGCGCATGCCTCGATCTGCGCATCGGTCAGCTCGTCGCCCGGGATCGCGATGTTCTCGACGCTTATCCAGAACGAGTCCACGCCGCCGCGCGTGCCGTCGACGGCGAAGGCGCTGCGCGACGTGTCGAGGAATTGCACGATCGTGCCGTCCTTGTCGACACCGAAGTGGGCCGACTTGCCTTTGCCCGCCGTATTGAACTCGGCAAATACGCCGCCGATCGATCCCCGGAGCGCATGTCCCGGCTTTCCGTCCTTCGCCGGCGCCCATCCACCGCCATCCATGTGGATGATCAGTCCGCGGATCGGCGTCTGCATCCACGGTTGCCAGTTGTGCTGGATCAACATCGGCTTCGCGCCAGGAAACATCGCCATCGCCGTCCCGTCCGTTGGAGGAATGTCGCTATCGTAGCACGCGAGGCTCACTCCCCGCCAGATTTCTGCCGTGCATTCACCGTTTGCGGCGCTCCGGGCGCGTGACTTCCGGTTGTTCTGGCTCGGCGCGTTCGCCGGTACGGTCGGGTTCGAGATGCAGGGAACAGCTGTCGGATGGGAGCTCTACGAGCGCACCCACTCCGCGCTGGCCCTTGGCTACATCGGGCTCGTCAGCGTCATTCCGCTCGTCGCGCTCGTCCTGCCGGCGGGGCACGTCGTGGATACCGTGGATCGGCGATGGGTGCTCATCTGCGCGCAGGCGACGATGGCGACTGCGTCGATCGGGCTCGCGGCGGTGTCGTGGTTTCGCGCGCCGGTGCTCGCGATCTATGCCTGCTTTCTCGTCATGGGTGCGGCGCGCGCGTTTCAACAGCCCGTCCGGAACGCCATACTTCCGTCCCTCGTCTCATCCGAGGTGCTGCCGAACGCTGTGACGTGGAACTCCGGCGGGTGGCAGCTGGCCGCGGTCATCGGGCCCGCCCTCGGTGGGTTGATGATCGGCGCGTTCCGGTTGCCTGCGCTCGTGTATCTGTGTGGCGCAACTGGGGCGCTCGTTTTTCTTACCTGCGCGGTCCTACTGCATTACCGGCCCGTCGATCGGGAAAAACGAGCCATCACGTTCGATTCGCTCGTCGCGGGCGCGCGATACGTGCTGCACACGAAGCTCATCTTGGCGACGATCACGCTGGACCTCTTCGCGGTGTTGCTCGGCGGGGCGACATCACTCATGCCAGTGTATGCAAAAGATATTTTGCACGTCGGACCCGAAGGACTCGGGTGGATGGATGCGGCGCCGAGTGTGGGCGCGGTCATCGTGGCGGTGGTGTTAGCGCGGGTGCCGCTCAAGAAAGCCGGGCCGACGTTGCTCTGGGCCGTGTTTGGGTTTGGGGCCGCGACGCTCGTGTTTGGGTTGTCGCGATCGTTCTTGCTGTCCCTCGGCATGCTCGTTTTGCTCGGCGGACTCGATATGGTGAGCGTCGTGGTGCGAGGGACACTCGTGCCGCTGCTCACGCCCGATCATATGAGGGGACGCGTGGGAGCGATCAATTCACTGTTTATTGGGACCTCGAATCAGCTCGGCGGCTTCGAGTCTGGTGTGGTCGCGCGCCTCTTCACGCCGGTGGTCTCCGTCGTCTCGGGCGCCATCGGGACGATGGTGGTCGTGGCTGCCGTGGCGTGGAAGTGGCCCGAGCTCCGGCGCCTCGGGCCACTTACGACGGCGGAACCGAGCGAGCCGGCGCCTGTTGTGTCTGCAGCGCGAGCAGCTGCGAACTGAGCCGCGCCTGCTGCTCGGCCAGCTCGTTCAGCCGCGTGACGAGCTCGGAGTGGCGCTCCTCGTCACCCGTGGGCTTGCGCTCGATGAAGGTGAGCGCGCCGCCGGTCTCGAGACGGCACTCCCGAACGCGATCGAGTGAGTCGATACCCTGTCGCCTGGCGGCGGCCTCGAGCTGATCCTTCGTGATCAGCTCGCGCTCCATCCGATGCTGGATCGTTTCGCCGTCGCGGACGAGCACGTCGGGATCGCCCTCGACGAGACGCTCGATCGCGGGGTGCCGGTACAGGAAACGCACGACGGTATAGTTGACCGCCAGCAGGACAGCCGCTCCCAGGAGACCGCCGGCGAGGGAGTTGTCATTGCCGATGATCGCGTTCTGCAGCGTGTTCGACAGCAACAGGAGCACCACGAGGTCGAACGGATTGAACTGACCGAGCTCCCGTTTGCCGGCCAGACGTAGGCCGATGAGCAGAAACACATACACCACGATCGTCCGGACGACTTTCTCTTGCCACGCGATATCGAAGTGCCACATGGTTGTCATGGCAACAGTTTAGCATATTGCCTCATGGAGGTCACTATCGGTGGCCGTACCGTTCGGCTCACGAATCTCGACAAGATTTTCTGGCCCTCGCTCGGCCTCACGAAGGGCGATCTGGTGCGGTACTACGGCGACGTGGCCTCGGTGCTCGTACCGTATATCCAGGACCGCGCCATGGTCATGAAGCGGTACCCGAACGGGATCACCGGCAAGATGTTCTTCATGAAACGGACACCGACCCCGCACCCCGAGTGGCTCGTGCAGTGCTGCATCCGGCACGGATCCGGCAACGAGATCGACTTCCCCGTCATCGATGACGAGGCCGCACTCATGTGGGTCATCAACCTCGGATGTATCGATCTGAATCCGTGGTATGCGGCGTGCGATGACGTGCATAAACCGGACGTGCTGCACTTCGATCTCGATCCGACGCCCGGGGCGACGTTTGACGACGTCAGGAAAGCCGCGCTGCTCGTGCGTGATGGACTCACCGGTCTCGGCATGCCCTGCGTCGCGAAAACGAGCGGGTCGAGAGGTGTGCACGTGTACGTGCCCATCGTTCGGGGACCGGATCAGAAAGAGGTCTGGACGTTTGCCAAGCGATTCGCGATTTCCATGGCGAAGCTCGAGCCCGGGCTGCTCACCTCGGAGTACCGTGTGGCCCATCGGCCGGCGAAGCATGTCCTCGTCGACTACAATCAGAACGCTTGGGGGCGGACATTGGCGTCCGTGTATTCCGTTCGGCCGACCGAGCGCGCGACGGTTTCGACGCCCGTGACGTGGGATGAGCTGGCCGCGGGTGTGGCGATTGAAGATTTTGATCTGACGAATGTGCCGGCGCGTGTGAAGACCGTCGGCGACCTCTGGGAACCGGTGCGCGCGGCGGGTGGACGATTTGATCTTCGTACCGTCCTATGATCGAGCCTATGGAGGCGAAGCTCGTCGACGAGCTTCCCGTCGGACCCGAGTGGTGGTACGAACCCAAGTGGGATGGGTTCCGGTGCCTTGCCACGCGCGAGGGCACCGACATAGACCTGATGTCGAAAGCCGGGAAACCGCTGACGCGGTATTTCCCGGAAATCGCGGAGGCGCTATTGGCATCGCCGGTGAGACGGTTCGTGCTCGACGGAGAGCTGGTGGTGCCGCTCGACCCAGAGCTCGGCGCAGCCGAGCTCTCTCGAACCGACCAGTCGAGCAGCGCTCGCGCTGCATCGACGCGCGGCGGAGCCGCGCTGTCGTTCGACGCGCTCTTGCAGCGCATTCATCCGGCCGAGAGTCGCGTCCGGAAGTTGGCGGCGGAGTGGCCGGCGCAATACATCGTGTTCGATCTGCTGGCCGACGTGAACGAGCCGCTGTCGACGCGCAGGCGTGAGCTCGAAGCGTTCCTGCCGCGCGCATTTCCCGATTCGGCCACCGTCAAGCTTTCGCCGATCACGTCAGAGCTCGACGTCGCACGAGGGTGGCTGCATGGGGAGCAGGTTGGGTTGGATGGCGTCGTCGCGAAGCGCCACAACCTGCCGTATCAGGCCGGTCTCAGGACCGGTATGGAGAAGGTCAAGAACATACGGACGGTCGATTGTGTCGTCGGCGGATTTCGATACGCCGCGAAAGGTGGCGGCATCGGGTCGCTGCTGCTCGGGCTCTATGACGACGACGGGCTGCTCCATCATGTCGGCTTTACGTCATCGTTCAAGGCCGGTGAACGACTGGAGTTGCGCACGAAAGTCGAGCCGCTGGTCCAGCCACCCGGCTTCACCGGGCGGGCACCAGGGGGGCCGAGTCGGTGGGCGACGGAGCGAACCGGGGAGTGGCAGCCGCTCGAGCCTACGCTCGTCGTCGAAGTGACGTACGATCATTTCAGTGATGGCCGGTTTCGCCATGGGACCACGTTTCGACGGTGGCGACCCGATAAAGCGCCGCGGCAATGCACGTTTGAGCAATTGCCGCCGGAAGGCGTCTCGGCGCTCCGCATGTTGCGATTAATCTGATCGTCATACGACGGTCATGATGGTGAGTGGGTAGCGATGCTACGGTTGGCTCATGCGAAGCTCACTTGTCAGTGCGATGATCCATGTAGTCATCGTCGGGCTGGTCGTGCTCCTCACGCCAGGCGTCGGGCATACGCGCCAGGCTCCGCGTGAACGGTCGCAGCTCGTCATCTATCACGCGGCACCGCCGAAAATAACCCAGCTTGATGGCAACCCGTTGCACTACTCCCCGCATGTGATGTGCCAGTGCGCCCCCCCGCTGAGGATCGCCCTGCCCGTCGATCTCCTGCCCGTCGCTCTTCCGCCCATCGACGCCAGGCTCACGATGCCGGCAAACGGAGTTGGCAATAGCGCCGTCGAAACGTGGGATGGTCCCTCGCAGGTGGGTCGCAACGATGGCGAGCCAACACCCAACGGCGTGTTCTCGAGTGACGTCGTTGACGTCCCCGTGACGCCGTACGTGGGATCGCCGACGCCGCAGTATCCGGAGGCGCTGCGCGAGGCGGGCGTCGAGGGCGACGTCACGCTCGAGTTCGTGGTCGACACGGCAGGACGTGTCGAGGGCGGATCCGTGCGCGTGCTGTCGAGTGCCGCAGATGCGTTCGTCGTCAGCGTTCGCGACGCGCTGGCCGGGACGCGGTACCACCCGGCGCTGGTCGGCGGTCACCGCGTGCGTCAGCTCGTGCGCCAGGGGTTCGTTTTTTCCCTGACGCAGCACTGACGGCGAGCACGCCGGGCGTGAGGGCCGTGCGGCCGAAACGCTCGCGCACGATGTCGACTGCGCGCGTCAGGCGACGATCGCGGTCGACCTCGACCTCGGCTTCGCTCACGTCGAGCAGATCGAGCTGCGCGACGTCGGCGAACTGTGAGAGCGCAACCCCGATCAGCCGGGCCGGCACGCGGCGGGCGGCACGGAGTCGCGCGAGCAGCTCGTGCGCGAGCGCCAGGATCGCACGATCGGCGATCACCGGGGCGCGCAGCGTGCGGCTCGCTTGGCGCGTCGTCCGGTCGTAGTCGCGGAGCTTGACGGTGATCGTCCGCGCGGCGAGCCCCGACTCGCGCATATCGGCCGCGCCGCGGTCGACCAGCCGCACCAGCTCGCGCTCGAGATCTTCGTCGTCGTTGAGGTCGCGCGGAAACGTCTCGTCGCGACTCACCGATTTGGCGCGGTCGCGCTCGTGGACGACCGACGGGTCGATGCCGCGAATGCGCTGATAGAGCCACTCGCCGGCGCGTTCGCCGAGGTTGCGTGTCAGCGCGGCTTGGTCGAGCGGGAGTACGTCGGCCACCGCACGCCAGCCATGTTCGGCGAGCCGTTCTTGAAACCGCGGCCCCACCCCCGGCAACTCGGCCAGCGCGAGACCCGCGACGAATGCGGCTTCGTTGCCCGGCGGCACGATGAAGACGCCCGTCGCGTTCGTGCCCGGGCGCGGCTTCGCATACTCGGTGGCCAGCTTCGCGACGAGCTTGGACGTGCCGCCGCCGATCGACACCGAGAGACCGGTCTCGGCACGCACCGCTTCGCGGATGCGCGCACTGGTCGCTTCGAGTGACTCGTCACGATACAGACGTTCGGTATTCGTCAGGTCCAGATAGAGCTCATCGACCGACGCGGGCTCTACGACCGGGGAGAAGCGCCGGAGCACCGCGGCCACCGCGCGGCTCTTCTCGATGCAGGCTTTGCGCGGCACCGGGACGCAAACGGCGTCCGGACAGAGGCGCAGCGCACGGGCGATCGGCATGGCCGACCGGACCCCGAAGCGCCGAGCCTCATAGGAGGCAGAGCAGACTACCCCACGACTTTCGCGGGTGCCGCCGACGATCAATAGGCGCGCTTTGCCGGCCCCTTCGGGGTCGGCCAGGCGAGCGACCGCGACGAAAAACTGGTCGCAATCAGCGAGTAGGATGCGGCGATGCGGCATCGTCGATCAGTCTGTGGCGCACTTGCGACAGATTCCAGTATTGGGGCGAGTTAAGACGGCCTCTACCGTTGGGCCCGGGGTTTGCCTATTTGGCCTCCCGAATATGATGACACGAACGCTGGCCGCAGAGCGATTGTTTGGGGCACCCACGCACGTGGTGCTAGTCAACGACCACGGCCCCGCGGTCTCGTTCACCGGATGGAAGCTAGGCTCGGGTGTAGCGACGTGTGCGGAGTCCGAGGGGGATGTCAAAACCGTGACGGTCGAGGTGCTCTATTCGAGCACCACGCCGTACGCGGTGGCCGAGCGGGTCCAAACCCGACGGATCGATGGGTCGACGCGAATGGAGGCGACCGTCGCGGTGTGCCGCGGGGCGAAGGACGTGCGACAGGTGTGCGAGAATCCATCGGGCGACATGGTGCGCGATATGGCGCGCGCCAGCGCCCTGGACCACGCGATCAGAGTTTGGCCGTGGCTCGAACCGCGGTCGAGTCGAGGATCTTTCCTCGCTGATTGATGAACTGGGCGCGCATGGATGCGGCGCTCATTTCGACCGCGAGAAATCCCGGGCTCGTCGCGCTCCATAATGTGTGGGCGCCATGCCCTGCCTGGCGTGCCTCGGAACCGCCACCGGACACGAAGTAGTCGATGTGTCCCAGACGCAGGTGTTGCAGGTTGTGATCGTGGCCACAGAGGTAGACCTGCGCGTGGTACTTGACGAGCAACGGATTAATGGCCGCGATGAGCTCGGGTGTGTTCCCGTGCTTGGGGCTCGCCGAGTAAATGGGGTGATGGCCGATCACCATCTTCCATTGAGCGGTCGACGCCGCGAGCGCGCTGTCGAGCCAACGCACCTGCGCCTTGGTATCGATCCCCGCCACGTGTGACTTGTACTTGTCCTCGGTGCGGTACTGCGTGACGAACGGTGAGGTGTCCAAGAAAAAGAGATCGAGCGACGTCGTGTCGTCGATCTTTTGGTGCACCGTGAAATACCGGGCGGGCATGTGCCAGCGCGGGTCGACCTTACTGTAGTCGATCTCGGCATCCACGTTGCCGTGATAGTCGTGATTACCGATCGCGACGAACCACGGGATCTGGAGTGATGGGGCTTTGTAGATATCTTCGAACGACGTCTTGAATTGATTGTCGGTCGGCTTCTGCACGCCTTCTTCGTAGAAGTTGTCGCCGACCGAGACGACGAACGCCGCGTGGATTTTCGCCGCTTCCGCGGCCATCTGCGTCGCGACGGCGGTCTGGTATCCCGCGCCGTCGCGGCCCCAGTCGCCGATCACGAGGAAGCTCGTTTGCGCTGACGCGACGACGGGCAGCGCGAGGACCGCGAAAAGTTTTCTCATGGCGCGAACGATAGCCAGGCGACCTGTCAGCGTGGTGACAGTGCGGCGTGATCGGCGAAGTAGATCAGCTGCTCGCGCGCCGTGATGCGAGCGGCGGGATAGTGTGCAAGCGGGTTGCCCACTTCTGCCAGAACATCGGTGAGGATGCGGTGCTTGTCTTTTCCCACGGTGAGAAAGACGACGGCGCGCGAGTTGGCGAACATCGGATACGTCAGCGTGACACGGTGGCGCGTTTTCATCGTGGGCGGGGCCTCAGTGGCAACCGCCCAGAGCGTGCGCTCGTCGAGCGCCGGGCTGGATGGGAAGAGCGACGCCGTGTGGCCATCTTCGCCTATGCCCAGCAGGGCTATGTCGAACGTTGTGCCATCGACGAACGCTTTGCGAAGAAGATCATCATAGCGCTTCGCCGCGTCCGCTGGCTCGCGTTCGCCTTCAATGCGGAACGTGCGTTCGACGAGACCCGGGACTTTCGATAGGAGCGACTCGAGCGCCATTCGATAGTTGCTGTCCGGGTCATCGGGCGGGACGCAACGTTCGTCACCAAAGTACAGGTGCGTTGAGGCCCACGGCACGCGAGTCACCAATTCGGTGGCGAGCAATTGATAGAGGGCGCGTGGCGTGTTGCCACCTGAGAGGGCGAGCGTGAAACGGCCGCGCGCGGCTACCGCCGCGGCGGCCGTTGTCGCGATCAAGTCGGCCGCGGCGCGACAGAGACCGGTTGCGTCCGGGACCTCGCGGACCTCGAGCGGCACCGGTTCAAGCGGCGGCACCGGTTCAAGCGGCGGCACCGGTTCAAGCGGCGGCACCGGTTCAAGCGGCGGCACCGGCTCCCGCTCCAGATCCTGCTCCAGTTCCCGCCCCTTCGGTCGCGTACTTCTCCCGCGGCTCACGCTCGGGGATCACGGTGGCTGCCTGCGGCGGGCCGCACGTGCCGGCCTCGTAGAAGTACGGCGTGTCCTTGAGTGCTAGCAGCGGCGCGTAGACACGCCACGATGCTTCCACCTCGTCGGCGTGCACGAACAGCGTCTGGTCGCCGCGCAGAACGTCGAGCAGCAATGTCTGATACGCTTCCGGCAAGAACTTGAACTCCTCGCCGTAATCGAAGTGCAGCGTGAGACGCTGCAAACGAAATGGCTCGCCTGGCGCCTTGACGTCGAAGTACAAGCGGAAGCCTTCGTTCGGCTGCAGCGTAATGACCAGCGTGTTGGCCGTCGGCTGCGAACCCGACAGCGCGCGGAACATCCAGACGGGCGCCTGGCGGAAGCGCACGCGGATTTCCGTCAGGCGGCGCGCCATGCGCTTGCCCGTTCGGAGATAGAACGGGACGCCCTGCCAGCGCCACGTGTCGAGACTCAGCTTGAGCGCGACGAACGTCTCGGTGTTCGAGCGTTGGGCCACGCCGGGCTCGGTGCGATAGCCGACTACCGGCTTGCCATCGATCTCGCCGGCCACATACTGGCCACGCACCGCGTCGCGCGGGCCGAGCGGCGCGATCGAGCGCAAGACTTTGATCTTCTCGTCGCGGATGGCGGAGGCCTCGAAGGCCGTGGGCACTTCCATGGCGACGAGGGCGAAGAGCTGCGTCAAGTGCGACTGGACCATGTCGCGCAAGGCGCCCGCGTGTTCGTAATAATCGGCGCGTTGTTCGACACCCAGCTCTTCGGCGACCGTGATCTCGACGCTTTCGATATGGTCGCGGTTCCACAGTGACTCGAACATCGCGTTCGCGAATCGGAACACCAACAAGTTCTGGACTGTCTCTTTTCCCAGATAGTGATCAATGCGATAGACCTGGGATTCGTCGAAGAACTGATGCACGAGGCGGTTCAGCTCGCGCGCCGATTCGAGATCGCGGCCGAATGGCTTTTCGATCACCACGCGCGTCCAGCCCGCGCTCTGGTTGAGCCCCGCCGCGCCGAGGCCCGCGATGGTCGACGGGAAAGCAGTCGGCGGCAGTGAGAGATAAAAGGCGCGATTCCCCGGGAGGCCATGATCCCGCTCCAGCGTCTCGAGCCGTGTCTTGAGCGCTTGGAAATCCGCGGGCGTCGATGCGCCGATGCCCTGATAGAAGAGCACCGAGTCGAGCCACGCCTGGAGGTCATCCGCCGAGGTGTCGGGGCCCGTCAGCGAACCCTTGATGTCGGCGCGAAATTTGGCGTCGTCGGTGTCGGTGTCGCGCCCGATGCCGAGGATCAGATTCTTGGGCCCGATCAGGTTGTGCTTGTGCAGCTGATACAGCGCGGGCAGGATCTTCCGGTGCGCCAGATCGCCCGTGGCGCCGAAGACGACGAATATGCTCGGATCGACAGTCGGTTGACTCACGAGGCGGCCTCGGTTTTGATGGCGTGCCCACCGAACTGGTTGCGCAGTGCGGCCAGCATCTTGTCGCTGTAGGAATCGTCATCGCGCGACCGGAGCCGCTCGATCAACGATTGAGTAATGATCGGCGCGGGGACGTCGAGGTCGATGGCTTCGGCCACGGTCCAGCGTCCCTCGCCGGAATCGACCACGTACGGCGCGATGCCCTTAAGTGTCGGGTTTTCTTTGAGCGCGTTGGCCGCGAGATCGAGAAGCCAAGATCTCACTACCGATCCATAACGCCACACTTCGGCAATCTGCGCCACGTCCAGCGCAAATTCTTTTTTCGCCTCCATAATGGCGAACCCTTCGGCATAGGCCTGCATGAGGCCGTACTCGATGCCATTGTGGATCATCTTCACGAAATGGCCGGATCCCGTGGGCCCCATGCGACCCCAACCCTGGTTCTTGGCGGGGGCCAGCGTCTCGAAAATTGGGCGCAGGCGCTCGACCTCTGCTTTGTCGCCGCCGATCATGAGGCTATAGCCCTCTTTCAAACCCCAGATACCACCACTCGTGCCGACATCCACGTAATGGAGGCCGAGCGGGTTCAGCTCGACTTGGCGGCGCATGTCATCCTTGTAGTTGCTATTGCCGCCATCGATAATCGTGTCGCCTCTGCTGAGGAGACGAGCAAGATCCCGGACCGTGGATTCGGTGGGGTCACCGGCTGGCACCATGATCCACACGGCACGCGGCGGAGTGAGCTTCGCGACCAAGTCGGCGAGCGACGAAGACCCGGTCGCGCCACCGGAGACGGACGTCGAAATCGCGTGCGCGTCGCGATCGTAGACAACGATCGTGTGACCACCTTTCACGAGCCGGGTCGTCATATTCGCGCCCATCTTCCCCAGCCCGATCATCCCTAATTGCATCGGTGCGTTATCTCCCCAGTAGTTTCATGACTGTCCGATCGAGATCGGCGGGGTCATTGACGATCACCTCGCCTTTGAGCGGCGCGTGGGCCAGCACCCGTTCCCGGGTCAAGTCGCTCGGCACCACCACGCACTGCGTCCCGGCCGCGACCGCGGAATCGACGCCCGGCTCCGAGTCCTCGACCACGAGACACTCGGCTGGCTGAACATTGAGCTTGGTGGCGGCCAGGCGGTAGATCTCCGGATCAGGCTTTGGCTTCGACACCTGGTCGCGTGTAACGACCACATCCAGATATTGGCCGATGTCGAGCGTTTTCAGCACGACCGCGGTCTCCGGGGCGTAGGACATCGTGCACAGCCCGGTTGGATACCCCATCCCCTTGACCTTTCGCAGCAGAGCGGTCGCGTACGGATACTCTTGTTGTTTGAGTAAGCCCGGGTCGGCCAGCATGTCGTCGTAGATCTTCATGCGAATATCGATCAACCTCTGCCACGTGACGTTCAGTCCGAATCGCTCGACCAACGCTTCGGCTACTTCATTGCGCGATCGGCCGATCATGTCGTCGTATCGCCTCACGACTTCTTCTTCGTCGAGCTCTGGCTTTAACTGCTTGGCGGCGCGGGCATACGAGATCGCCTTGAGGGCTTCCGTTTGCACGAGCGTGCCATCGAGGTCGAAGATGATCGCGCGGATCACGAGAGCAGGGTTGCCAGTTGCTGCAATCCCTTCGTGGTTGCATCGCGTGGGATGTCGACTCTCAGGACACGTCGGCCGCGATCCAGCAGCGCGCGCCGATCTCCGAGTGACTGGGCCTCTTTCAGCACACCGAACGTGATGTTCGACGTATCAGCATCGGCCGTCTCGGGGATCGGCACATCGTTCGCTGGCGCGGGTGGTGGCGTGACGATCTGCAGGAACACGCCATGGCCGCCGTCGCCCTTGTGCAACTGACCAGTCGAGTGCAGGAATCGCGGGCCGTAGCCGAGCGTGGTCGCGACTTTAAAATGGTCGCGCAACGCGACGCGCATTCGCGCTAGCGACGCCGTTGATTCCGCCGTCGGAGCGATCCACGCCTGGATGGCGAAATAGTCGCCGGGTTTGATCGCGCCGAGAAAGGCCGAGATCACCGCGTGCGGGTCCGTCAAGTCCGGCGCTATCGCGTAGAGTGACAGTCCATCGATCGTCGCGTTCGGCGTCAACGTCGGCAGTGCGCCACTTTTTTGATACGTGTCGACCATCAAGCGCGCGAGTTGCTTCGCGGCCTCGACGTTCGGCTGATCGAAGGGGTTGATGCCAAGGCGCCAGCCGGCGATGGCCGTCGCGAGCTCCCAGCGGAAAAACTCGCCACCCAAATCGTACGGATCGGCGAGATCGATCAGCACGACGGGCTGGCCGGCGGCGCGCAGAGCGGCCAAGGCGGCGTCATTTGACGTCTCACGCGCGAGGCGCAACGAGACGAACAGACGATCGTTCCCGTAGACGCCCGGTGCGCCAACCGGTTCGTCGGCGACCGGGAGGATGCCCTTGTCTTCTTTGCCCGTGCTCTCGGCCACGAGTTGCTCGACCCATGAGCCCCAGGCGGCGATGCCGGGCGAGCACACGAATGTCAGTTTGTCGCGGCCAGCGACGGCGAGCTCTCCCATGATCGCGCCAAGCTCCAAGGCGCTCTCTTGGTCGCCCTCAGCCTTGACTGCGCTGTCGAGCAGCTTGTTGAGGTCGACGCCGACGAGTGCGGCCGGCACCAGGCCGAAATGCGACAACGCCGAGTAGCGGCCGCCGATGTTCGGGTCGTTCAAGAACGTCGCGCGGAAACGATACTTGCTGGCCGTATCCGCCAGGGCACTGCCTGGGTCGGTAATGGCAATGAAGTGCTCCCCTGTGTGTTCGGCACCGAGGGCAGCTATCACGCGGCGATAGCACGTTCTGAAGAACGAGAACGTCTCGACGGTTCCACCGGATTTGGTGGAGACGATGAAGAGCGTTTTCGAAAGATCCAGCGGAGCAATCGCCGCGGTGACCGCGTCGGGGTCCGTGCTGTCGAGCACGTGGAGGTCCAGATACCCGGCTTTTGTGCCAAAGACTCTGTGAAATACTTCTGGCGCCAGGCTCGAGCCGCCCATGCCGAGCAATAGGGCGTGGGTATAGCCATCTTTGCGGACGGCCTCGACGACCTTCCGAATGGCGGGAATCTCATCGCGCATCCGATCGGCGATCGTGAGCCAGCCGAGTCGGTTGGTGATTTCGGTGGGCTGGGGTTTCCAAACGGTGTAGTCGCCGCGATTGATTCGGGCCAGGATCTGCTCCGAATGGGCGCGCGCCAGGGTCTTTGCTACCGGCTCCGTGTAGGATCCCAGATCGGCCGACAGGGCCGTCACAGTCGTCATGTCATCTCCCGAAGATAGTGCGTCTCGATAGCTCGTACTTTCGCCAGCCGGCGCTCGTGGCGTTCCTCGTGCGTGTAGCGCGCGGACGCGAACGTGCGGGCCAGCTCCTTGGCGACCTCGGTTCCGATCACGCGGCCGCCAAGTACGAGGACGTTCATGTCATCGTGCTCTACGCCTTGGTGTGCGGAGTACGTGTCGTGGCAGAGACCGGCTCTGACTCCTGGAATCTTATTCGCGGCCACCGATGCGCCGACACCGCTGCCGCACACTAAGACGCCGCGTTCTACCGTCTGCCCTACGATCGCCGTCCCGATTTTTTCGGCGTAGTCTGGATAGTCGACCGGGGTCTCGTCATACGTGCCGAGGTCGGTGACATCGTGACCAGCCGCGCGCAGCGCCGTGGCCACATCGACCTTGATGTGAAATCCCGCGTGATCGGAGGCAACGGCAATCCGCATTAGATGGCGACGCCTTGTTGGCGAAGCCACCCTTCCATCTCGTTCTGTATCGAGGTGAGCTCGGCCTGCGTGTGCGCCTCGAATCGCAGCACCAATGCAGGCTGCGTGTTCGACGCCCGGATCAGGCCCCAGCCGCCATCGAATAACACGCGCGCGCCGTCGACATCGATGACCGTATGATTCGCTTGCCAGTGGGTGACCGCGTTGCCGACGATGGCGAACTTCTTGTCGTCCGGACAATCGACGCGAATCTCTGGCGTGGATGGGTAGACCGGAACGCCGGCGAGCAGCTCAGTGATGGACTTGCCGGACGACGCCATGATCGAGAGCAGCCGGGCGGCGGCGTACAGGGCATCGTCGTAACCGTAGTAGCCATCGGCAATGTACATGTGCCCCGAGAGCTCGCCGGCCAACGGCGCGTGGATCTCGTGCATCTTGGCCAAGATGAGCGAGTGTCCGGTGCGCCACATGAACGGCTTGCCACCGGCCGCTGTGATCGCTTGAGGCAGTGCTTCGGAGCATTTCACGTCGAAGATCACGGGCTGGCCCGGATTCCGCGCGAGTACATCGCGGGCGTAGATCGCGAGCACGCGGTCGCCCCACACGATTTCGCCGTGCTCATCGACGACGCCGATGCGATCCGCATCGCCGTCGAGCGCGATGCCCACCTGGGCGGATGTGGCGCGAACTGCTTGTTGGAGATCCGTCAGGTTTTTCGCCTGGCTCGGATCTGGTTGCCGCTTTGGGAACCGGCCATCGCTCGTGCATAGCAAGCACTGGGTGACCTTGACACCTAGGCGCTCCATGAGGCGCGGGCCGACCAGCGAGCCAACGCCATTGGCGCAGTCTAGCGCGATCGATAACGGGCGCGCCAATGGGCCGATGCGGGAAACGATATCGTCGAGATAGCGGTCGAGGATCGCCTCGTGTCGTACCGAGCCCGGCTTGTTGGGGGTGACCCGCTTCCCCGTTTCGACGAGCACCAGGAGCTTCTGAATGTCCTCGCCGTACAGCGCGCTCGTACCGACGCAGAGCTTGAAACCGTTATACGGTGCTGGATTGTGAGATGCGGTGATCTGGACCCCGCCTCCGACTCCGAGTTTCTCGAGCGCCCAATACAGCGTTGGCGTCGGCACAACGCCGACGTCGATCACATCGACTCCAGACTCGGTGAGAGATGCAACGAGCGCGTCGCGCAGGGCGTCCCCGCTCGGCCGGTTGTCGCGCCCCACCGCGATCGGTCCGTGGACGTTGATGTCGTCGAGGTAGACGGCAAAGGCCCGGCCGACGTCGCGCGCCGTGTCGGCGTCGAGCTCCGAGCCGACCAAGCCGCGGATGTCATACTCACGGAAGATTTCTGGTGCGACCGTCATGAGACCCGGATGTTAGCAGATGTACGTCGCGAGCGTGTAACGCCAGAGCGAGAGAAATCGAGCTCAGTCCAACCGACTGGCCACCAGCAGGAGGCGTCGTTCAGCCCTCCTGCTAGGTGGCCGTCGTGCCGGGCGGGAGCGCGGGGTCCTTTTGCCGAATCACACCGTCGGTCATCCAGCAGTTCGCGTAGGGGCCGTCAGATTGTTTCGAGAGCAGGAATAGGTACGTGACCTGCGAGCCATCCCGGCCGACGATCACGACACGTTGCTGCGCATGATTCCCATCGAGCTCGAGCCGCCCCTTGGTCACGCTCCGGAAATCGAGCATCACGCGATACGCGGGATTCTTGATCATCGACGCGAACCGTTGCAGCGGGCCGGTTTCCAGGCGATTGGCGGGCGAGGCGAACTCGAAGGTTGTCGCGATGCCCGCATCCGGCTGGGGGTTGTCGTTGTGCTGGAGCGCGGTCAGCACGACCTCGACCACCTGGCTGGGCGAAAGCGACGGCGTCGGATGAGGCGGAGACGCCGCAAGCGCGAACGCCAGCACGAGCGTGTTCATACGATCTCGGCCATCTCGGCGTCGCTGAGTTGGAGCGTCGCGGCGCCGATCCAGCCATCGACCTGCTCGGCGTTCCGCGCGCCAACGATCGCCGCCGTGACCGCGGGGTTTTTCAGTGTCCACGCTATGGCCACTTCCCCTGGTGAACCCAGCTCGCGGAGCTCCTCGACGATCGCGAGGTTGCGCGAAAGATTGGGCTCGCTGAACGCCGGCGACCGCCGCCGCCAGTCATCGGCCGGTAAGTTCGCAATCCGCTCGCGCGTCATCGCACCCGATAGGAGTCCCGACGCCATCGGCGAGTACACGATCACGCCGATATGCTCTCGTTGACAATACGGAAGAATCTCGGACTCGATATCGCGGCGGATGATCGAGTAGGGCGGTTGCAAGGACACAATAGGCGCCACGCGACGGGCGCGTTCCAGGAGCGGAACATCGAAGTTCGACACACCAATGTGCCGGATCTTGTTTTGGCTTTGAGCGTTGGCGAGTGCCTCCAACCCTGGTTCGAGCTCGGCCAGGTTCGCCGGAGGCCAGTGCACCTGATAGAGATCGATGACGTCGGTTTTGAGACGCCGGAGACTGGCTTCGAGCTCGCTCCGCACTGATGCGAGGGACCGTGTGGTATTGCCCTGGGCATCCCACACAAGCCCGCACTTCGTGAACACGTACGGACGCTTGGCACGACCCGCGAGAGCGCGCGCGACGACTTCCTCGGAGTGGCCGAGGCCATATACGGCCGCTGTGTCGATCCAGTTGATGCCGAGATCCAACGCGCGATGAATCGCGCCAATGGAGTCGTTGTCGTCTTGCTGTCCCCAACCGAATTGCCAGGCGCCACCAACCGCCCAGGCACCGAATCCGAGGGGCGTGATGTGTAAATCTGAATTACCGAGAAGTCTCGTATTCATGACGTGTAGTCCCGTGCGTCGACGGCGAACCCGAACGCCATCGCAAGAATCGTGTTCACGAGTATCCGGATGAGCCCGTACACCCCGGCGGCCGCGACGACCGTTACCATCGCATACACGGGGACACGATGCTTCGGTGCCTTCATTAATTCCGGGATGCCGAGGCAGAGCAGATAGACCGAGTAGAGGGCGCCGGTTGCGATCGCGACTACCTCGGTCGTCGGAACGATCAGCGCGAGGCCGGCGATCCACAGCGGCGTGCGGGCGTAGGCGGCAACTTTCAGCGCTTGAATGTGGCGCGGTATCCCCTCGCACTCGGGACACCCCAGCCTTGGGCCGAGCCAGTCTATGACGAACGCGACGATGTCGACCGCGAGGAGCTCGAACAGGAAATAGAGCGCGGCCCAGACGAGCACCTGCCAGAACGGTGGGCGGGCGATGACCGGGAACCCGACGAACGCCACGCCGATTAGCCGTGCAAGGGCCGCAAGTCCGGCGAGTGGCGCGATGTAATGGAGGTACAGCGCCCGGGTCGTCGTCTGTTCGTTGTCGATCGTGGCCCACGTGCCGCGCGGGTGCAGCAGGATGCCTTTCACGCGTTCGGCAATAGAGACCATAAAATCAAATCTACCAAATGCGAGCGTTCATCTACTACATCTTCTGTTGGTCAGTTATCGCCCTTTTGGTTCCCGGCGGGCGATGGTGGGTGCTGGCCGTGGCGGTCCTGACGACGGCTCCACTTGTCGCGTTCTACGCCCGACGCGGATGGCGGAGGTACCCGACCGCGGGCTTTCGGCTGTTCGTGGTGCGGCCCGTGCTCTACGTCCAACTTGCGCTGCCGTTTGTGAGCATCGCGGGCATCGTCGGGCTCGGCATCGGGGCGATCTTCGGGTCGCCTATGGTTGGCGGTCGCATCGCGGCGACGATCGTGCTGGGCGTCCTGCTGGTCCTGTTCGCCTTCGGGTATGTCGGCAGCAAGCTGCTCGTCGTTCGCGACGTTCGCGTCACCGTGCCTAACCTCCCGAGCGAGTTCGACGGGCTCACGATCGCGCAGATCTCCGATTTGCACGTTGGGCCGCAGACGTCACAGGCGTTCCTGCGGCAGGTCACTCGCACTGTCGCCGGGCTCGGTGCGGATATCATCGCGATTACCGGGGATCTCATTGACGACCGGGCCGAGGACGTCTCGGCGTACGCCGATGGGTTGGGCACACTCCAGGCGCCGCTCGGCGTGTACGTCATCCCTGGGAACCACGATATCTACGCCGGTTGGGACCAAGTTGAGCGCTCGCTGCGCTCGCGCCTCAACGCGACGGTCCTCGTGAACTCGGCGGCGATTCTCAGTCGGGGCTCGGCTCGCATCGCTCTAGCGGGAACAGGTGATCCGGCCGGCCGGCGCACGGGTAATGCGGCACCGGATATCGGCCGAACTCTCGAGGGCATCGACCCCGACACGACTGTCATCGCGCTGGCGCACAATCCGGCGCTGTGGCCGGCGCTAGCGGAGCGAGGTGTGGCGCTCACGCTGAGCGGCCACACGCACTGGGGCCAGTTCGCCATCCCTCGACTCGGCTGGAGCCTGGCCAGTCCATTCCAGACGCGGGCCATGGGCGTTCACCGCGACGGAAACAGCATGCTATACATCCACCCGTGCGCGGACGACTGGGGGTTGCCTTTCCGTCTCGGCGCTCAGCCGGAGGTGACTCGGATCACGGTCCAGAGGGGAGCCGAGGCGTCCATTGCGATGGCCCCGGCGCGCGCTACGTCTTGCGGAGCAACACGACCCCGGCAACGACCAGCAACACACCAAGAACCCTCCCCAGCGTGATCGGATGGCGGGCGACGTCCAACGCGCCCGCCTGCTCCAGCGCCAGCGCGACGACCATCTGACCGGCGACGACCGCTCCCAGGGTGAGTCCCGGTCCGAGCCGTGGCGTCACGACAACAGTCGCCATCACGTACGCCGCGCCCAGAAGGCCACCGAGCAGCGCCCACCAGGGTGTCTGGGCTAGGGCTTTGGCCGCCGGAGGAGGCTCGCGGATGACCAGCATATACAGCACGAGTCCGGCCGAGCCCACGAGGAACGACACAAGCGTCGCGCCGGCGGGCCGTCCGAGGTGGAGGCCGAGCGCGCTATTAGCGGCAACTTGTACCGCCAAGAGCCCGCCGGCCGCGGCGGCGGCGAGAATGAGGACAGTGTTCACGTGGCGACTCTGGGAGGTGATCTGGCGGGGATAGTATACGCGTTATACCCTGGGGAACGTCATGCGCGACGAGAACCTGAGCTTCGCCGATGAGTCGTCTCGCGTCATTACGGCGAGCGTGCTACCGCTGGCATGTCCAGCGTGCGGTGCCCGCTATGAGGCGGGCACCCGGTTTTGCGCGCACGATGGCTCGGCGCTGCCGGAGCTGGCCGCCGATTCCCTTGCCGGGCTGATCATCGCCGATCGGTACCGGCTCGGGCGGAAGCTCGGCGCTGGGGGCGTCGGCGAGGTGTACTTGGCCGAGCATCTGCGGATCGGGCGGCCGTGCGCCCTCAAGTTGCTCAAGGCTGACCTGCGAAAGGAACCCGAAGCCGTCGGGCGGTTCGTGCGCGAGGCGACGAATGCCAGCCGCATCAACCATCCGCACGTCTGCCAGATCTACGACTTTGGCGAGGCAGAAGGTGGGCTCGTGTACCTCACGATGGAGTACGTGAGGGGCGAGCCGCTCTCGCAGCTGCTCATTCGCGATGGGCCGCTCGATGCGCGGCGGGTCGCGGTCATCATCAAGCAGGTCGCGTCCGGGTTGGATGCGGCCCATGCGCTGGGCATCGTGCACCGCGATCTCAAGCCCGAGAACGTGATCTTGCGCGCGTCGACGGCGGACGATGGACTCGACGATGTGAAGATCGTCGACTTCGGCCTCGCGAAAGTCTTCGGCGATCGCGCGCAGCAAGTGACCGATACCGGGTGCTTCGTGGGCACGCCGCATTACATGGCGCCGGAGCAACTCGTGCCGGCGACGGTCGACTGGCGGTGCGACGTCTACGCGCTCGGACTGCTGGCGTTCGTGCTGCTGACCGGGCGTTTGCCGGTCGATGGCGAGTCGGCGCTCGAGGTCATGAGGCTTCGGTTGAGTGAGCCGCCGCTGTCGCTGGCCACGGTCGTCCCGAATGTTCGGTGGCCGGTGGAGCTCGAGGAAGTCTTCGCGCATGTCCTCGCTCGCAAGCCAGGCGACCGATATCAAAGTGCTGGGGCATTCGCGAGCGACCTCGATACGGTCATCGCGGCTTGGACGACGCCTCCCGTCGTGCATGCGACTGTCAGCGCGGTCGATTTGCCGACGACCAAGCCTCGGGCGCCGAGACTTCGCCGCGCGCCGCGCTGGCGGGTTTCTCCGACGCTCATTCGCCGTGTTGCATTGGGCGCGGCGGTGGTTGCCATAGGCGGAGTGCTCGGGCTCCTCGCGGCTCGACTGGTCTCTTCGGGAGATCAAGTGGCGCCTGCGGCGCCAACTGTCACGGCCGCCGCCGGTGCGATCGCACAGCCGGTCACGACGCAGCCGGTCACGACGCAGCCGACAACGACGCAACCGACAACGACGCAACCGACAACGACACAGCCGGGAACACGGCCGACGACGCAAACCGTGCGCGAGCGGTCCTCTGTTACATACCAGGGAACGCCGATTCATCGCATGCCGCCGGCCGAGTCGCCTCAGGCGGTGTTGAAGCGCTTGGACAATTGGACCGATCCGCGGAATGTCGATCAGCTGACGGCCGAGCGAGCGCTCGATGAGATCCAGCAGCTGCTGCCGCAGTTGACCACGCGCAGCGACAGCGTCGAAGCGCTGTATCGGGCCGCGGAGGCGAACGTCGCTTTGGGCAACACCGATGCGGCGTGCGAGACCCTGACGTCGCTCCGCGAGCGCGCTGCTGGGACGGCGTTCAGCCGCGCGGTCGCGTCCCTTGCCGACTCCGGCCTCCGCTGCCAATAGCGCCGCTCCGCGGCGCGTCGATGCGTCGCAACGCTCCGCTCGACTGGTCGGTTGGAGCGCTTCGCTCCTTTGCGCTTGCCGCCTCGTTACTTGAGCGATACAGTACGTGGTGCAATCAGCCACCCCTGTTCGTGCGGTACTCTTCGACTTTGGCGGAACGCTCGACGCTGACGGCCTGAGGTGGAGCACTCGCTTCCACGCGGCCTATAGGGGACTCGGCGGATCCCTGCAGTTCGGGAACTTTGAGACGGTCTTCCGAGCATCTGATCGTGCACTCGAGAGACGGCCGGATATTCGGCGTCTCGGATTTCGCGCAATGATCGATGCCCAAGCGCAGCTGCTGCAGGAGATGGTACCCGACGGCGCCACTATCGACTTCACCGAGGTCGCGGATCGTTTTCACCGCGACGCCGTGCGCACGACCGAACGGAACGCGCGCGTGCTCTCCAGTCTGGCGGATCGGTATCGACTTGGCATCGTCTCGAATTTCACCGGCAACTTGTCGT
>Ga0210387_10000970_pt1 | contig 21201 bp, 22 predicted proteins | sample IncBWC7OmetaG_FD_160108 | JGI IMG/M metagenome (GOLD analysis project Ga0210387, IMG submission 160108) | Forest soil microbial communities from Barre Woods Harvard Forest LTER site, Petersham, Massachusetts, United States - Inc-BW-C-7-O ...
GGGTGAGACTGGCGATCGTCAGGATGGCGCCTCCGCGGTAGACAAATGCTTCGAGAGGTATTTCCTGTTCAAGTTCCTCAATTCGCTGACTGACCAGTTGGATTGGCCGGCCGGAATAATACTGGATGCTTCGGGCGGTGTCTCGATCGATCTCCTTTCTGGGCTTCGTGCGCATGCTCAAGTTTGGACCAGGAAGTGACGCCCGCAACTAAAAGCGTTCGGCGTTCGGCGGCGCAGTTCGGCGGCGCAGTTCGGCGGGCGCGGTTGCGGAGAGGTAAGTAAGCCGTCCCGGTTTACCTGTCTTTCATAAGAAATAGAGCGGGACGCTTTTGCTTATCCGACGAGCAGCTCTAACCATCATGTAAAAGCGCATCCATGAATGTCCTGATCCAGAAGTGTTACCGATGTCCTGACTGCACCCGCCGAACGCCGAACGCCGAACGCTTTCTGTTGCGTCCGTTAACTTCCTATTATAGTGTTCGGCTGAACATCTATGGCTGAACTCACCGCGCGCCAGCAGGAGGTCCTCGAATTCATTCGGCAACAACAACAACAGACCGGGTTTCCCCCCTCGAGTCGCGAAATCCAGGCGTACTTCGGGTTTCACAGTCAGACCGCCGCGATGAATCATCTGCGAGCCCTGGAACGAAAGGGTGTGATCAATCGGACCCCGGGAAAAGCTCGTTCGGCGGTCGATCCTAATTTACGTATTTTGCCCGGGTTTCGGCCGATCCCGGTCTTAGGCCAAATTCCGGCGGGCATGCCAAGCGAAGCGTTAGAATGGAGCAGTGCCAAGGTAGGGGTCGATCTGGCAGCGTTCGGGGTAGAAAGCGGGGCGGAAGTCTTTGCCGTCAGGGTTTGTGGGGATTCGATGATTGGCGCTCAGATCGCCGACGGTGACACGGTGCTTCTTCAGAAACGGGTTCCGAAAAACGGGGAAATCGTCGCAGCACTGATCGACGGCGAATCCACTTTGAAACGTTATCTGCTCGATCGTGGCGAACCATTCCTGAAAGCGGAGAATCCGCTTTATCCTGACTTACTTCCGGCGGCAGAACTCGTCATCCAGGGGGTGATGATCGGCCTGTTGCGGAGGGTGCCTTAGACTGGAACGCCGACAAATCTGGAGATTGTCAGCGATGCAGGCCGCGAAAATTATGGCGCACAGAAGGAAGCAAAGAGAATTTGAACAGAAGAAAGCAAAGGTAACAAAGGGCAAATGGAACTCGCGTTCCGGGATGGTTTTTCGACAACTTCCCGTTTGGGTGTATAACTGTTGGATAGGCTTGGTCTTTGACCCGCTGATTCAAGAGAAGCCGAGAAGCCAGGGCGACGACTTTCCAGGAGCCGCTTTCTCTCTCTTCTTTCTTTGTCGATGCCCAGCTTAGGCCGCTGCGGATTCGCGTCATCGACAGGAATAGCGGAAGCTACCGCCTCATGAAAGTCGTGGTGGTAGGAGCAGGAATCGCCGGGGCGAGTGCCGCATTTCATCTGACCCAATTTGGCGTCGAAGTTTACCTGGTAGACAGCAATGCGCCAGGTCGAGCAACGCTTGCGGGCGCCGGAATTATTTGTCCGTGGCTTTCGGCTAACCAGGATCCGCGCTATGAGACTCTCTCCTTCGCGGCGGTCAGGTATTACCCAGAACTTGCCGCCACGCTTTCGGTGGCGAATAAAAACGGCGTGGACTACGACGTGGTTGGCGGTCTGGTGGTCGGTGAGTCCGTCGAACAACTCGATCCTGTCGTCCGGAGATTGCAAAAGCATCTGGAGCGCGGAATCGAAGAGGTTGGGGAAGTCCGATTGCTTGAGACCGGCGGTCCCAAGGCGTTATTTCCGTACCTCGATTCCGGCTTGGCCGGCGTGTATTTGAGCGGCGCCGCCCGAGTTTCTGGAGAGAGTCTCCGACTTGCGCTGCTGAAAGCGGCGCGAAAAGCCGGGGCCGGGGAATTGTCTGGAACTGCGGTTTTACGGTGTTCCAGCGGCGCCGTCGTCGGTGTGCAAGTTGCCGAAGAATTCATCGGCGCGGACGCTGTGATCGTCGCTGCGGGCGCCTGGTCGAGTGAACTGTGCCGGCCGCTTGGCCTTCATTTTGCGATTCGACCGCAACGCGGCCAGATCCTGCATCTCAAAGTCTCAGAGACAAATACGGAGGCGTTGCCTGTTATCGTGCCTGTCCTGAGCGACTATTACATGCTTGCATTCCGCGATTCTCGAATCGTGGTGGGAGCAACTCGCGAAACCGGTTCTGGATTCGATTTTCGGGTGACCGCCGGCGGAGTCGCAGAGGTACTTCAGGAGGGATTGCGGATTGCGCCTGGCTTGAAGAACGCAACGTTGGAGGAAATCCGGGTCGGATTCCGGCCGATGAGCAGGGACGGCTTGCCGTTACTCGGCCGGCCCGCTGCGATTGACGGTTTGATCCTGGCGACGGGACTTGGGCGGTACGGACTGACTCTGGGGCCATATGTGGGATTGCTTGCGGCGCAATTGGCAGTTGAAGAAACGCCTTCCTCGGATATCTCCTCCTTCCAGCCCGATCGGGAGAGCGTGTCGGCGTGAGCGGCAGATCCCGTATCGCCTTGCCGCCGCTTGATGCGCCCGGGGCGCCGGTGAACCGCGAACGGTGAACGGTGCACCGGCGAACGGCGAAAAACTACAAGTTTCCGGTGCAGCAAAAGCATTTTGCGGGTTGACTTGAAGGAGATCGTATTGCGATCGTCGGTGCGCGTATGAAAATTTTCACGATTCTCCTCGCTCTGATCCTGGCGCGCGCGACGGTTGCTCAAGAGGAGAATGTGTTCGGCTATCGGGACGTTGTTCAGAAGGCTGAAGTTCTTTCCAAACAGCCTTTCGTAATTCAGAATCAGGAGCTTTCGCCTGATTTGCAGAACCTGGACTACGATCTCTACCGCAGGATTCGTTTCCTGCCGGAGCGCTCTGTCTGGCGTGATGCTCCTTATCGTCTCGGCTTTTTCCATCCGGGCTATTACTTCAAGCGGCGCGTGCTGTTTGAGGAGATCGAGAAAGATCGTCTTCGGGATATCCCGTTTTCTCCCGAATATTTTTATTACGATAAACCGCTCAGTTTCAGCGGGCATGAGACCTTCGTTGGCTTTAAGGCATTTGTCCCATCCAGTCAGCCGGGTGTGCAGGATGAATTCATGTCCTGCCTCGGGGCCAGCTATTTTCGAGCAATCGCCAAGGGTCTGCATTGGGGGCTGTCTTCGCGAGGCTTAGCCGTTAACACCGGGATCAACGGACCCGAAGAATTCCCTGATTTTCGCGAATTCTGGATGCGGAAGCCAAATCCATCGGATGATTTTCTGGAGTTCTATGTCCTCCTTGATAGTGAAAGTGTCACGGGCGGCTACCAGTTCATTGTGCGTTACGGGGCGATCACGACCATGGATATCAAGGCGACCATCTTCATGCGGAAGAAAGTGGAAGTCCTGGTCCTTGCGCCTTTGACGAGCATGTTCTACTTCGGCGGCAACACGGTGAATAAACCGACGCTGAAGCCAGACTATCAACCAACGGGCAAAATCGAGTTTTCAATGAACAAGACGGACTTCCATCGGCGCGAGTTCCGCCCCCAGGTCCATGATTCTGACGGACTGTTGCTGGATACTGCCTCCGGCGAAAGGTTGTGGGCGCCGTTGAATAACCCTCGGGCAGTCAGTGTGCGCCTCTTTTCCAATGTGCTTTCCTATTCGCTGGTGCAGAGGGACCGCAATCTGAATGATTACCTCGATCGCGAAGCGGAATACCACATGCGACCGAGCCTTACGGTGATCCCGAAAAGCGATTTCGGGCCAGGGTTTGTCCGGCTTCTTGAACTTCCAAGCAGCGACGAATATTCGGACAACATCGTGGCCGGCTGGCAACCGCAGAAGCTACCGGAACCGGGGGCGAGTTTGGAATTTGCCTACCAGTTGAAATGGCGCGGAGACGAGCCGGACACCAACCAGTTTCGAGTGTTGTCGACGACCGTACGGCCAAGCCCCGGTTCCAACGAAACGCGTTTCGCAATTGAATTCGGGAAGCCAGAGGGCAGCGAAACGATTCCTGTGGCGGAGCTGCGTCCTTACGTTCTGGCTGGTCAAGGCGCCCAGGTGAAAGACGTCCAATTTACCCCGACTGACCGGGGTTGGTTGGTCAGCTTCACGATCTTCGATCCTGATTATTCCCGCCCGCTGGATATAAGTTGTGTTATATTACGCCGGGACACGTACTTCTCAGAGAAATGGCAATATCTCCTGAATATATAGCGCTTTTGCGGATCGGCATCGGTTCCTCCCCGGAATGGAAAGAGGCCTGGGAACGCATCAATGACTATCTCGACGCGCTCAGGACGCCGGACACCATCGACCGTGAACTCATTCTGCTTTCGAGTTTTGAACGTGCGATCGTCCGCAAGCGCCGGCAACCGTTTACACCGGCGACCGAGCTCGCGTTCGAAGAGGCCCAAAAAACTCTCGATTTCGCGCTTCGGCACTTGATCGATGAAGGGGTTTCAGAGGATCGCCGTTCTGTCGAGCAGCGGGTCCGGCTTTACCTGACCGAGAATGCCGACGGAAACTTCCTCGGGCGCACCGATGAGATGTCGGAAGAAGTCCGCCAGGCCTTGCGCGAGGTCCGCCTTCAGGCGGCGCCGAACCTGCAAGTAGCGAGCATCACCGCACGACCGCTGGAATTTTCGTCGCCTGGGAAAAGGATCATCTCGCTCGCGGAAAAGCTCTCTCCTTTGGGTGCGAATCGCATTGTCGGCTGGATGATCGGGCTGGTGATCCTCGGGCTCCTTGTGTTCGGCAGTCTTTACAGATCGTGAGGTTTCGAAAACCGTTTACACATGCCACGCGCGAATAGGGATGGTATGGCTAAGCAAGATTTCAGTGGGTAAGTCGGAGTTCTGATCAGGATTATGAGTGAAAATCACAGGTCGGGGAAGCTCGTTGGGTTGATCGGTGCTGCGGGCGTTAAGGAAGCATTTCACAAAAAGGTTAGGCAGCGTCGTTTGGGAGTCGCTCTCGTGACTTTCGGCATTTCGTTCCTGGGTTTGTGGCTGATGATTGACATCGTCGGTGCGAGGGGATGGACGCCCCTCGAGGTCTTAGAGATAGGCTTATTCGGAGTTTTGTTCACCAACCTGGCGTTTGGCTTTACCCAGGCCTTTCTCGGATTTCTGGTTCTGGCAGAGGGGCACGAACCGCTCAAAATTACGAACACCCTGGATGAAACCACCCCGCTGGCCTCCACGGCAGTCGTGATGCCGGTCTACAATGAAGACGCCGAAACCGTATTTGGGAATGTCCGCGCCTTGTACGAGTCGATTCAGCAAAGGCACGAACTCGATTCATACGATTTTTACATTCTAAGCGATTCGACCGATCCTGCGAAAGCCATCGAAGAGGAGTTGGCTTGGTCGGATATCTGTCGTCAGACGAATGGATTTGGCAAAATTCATTATCGCCGCCGGAAACTTCCGGTGAATCGAAAGAGCGGAAATATCGCGGATTTCTGCCGGCGTTGGGGACATCGACATCGTTACATGGTCGTGCTCGATGCGGACAGCCTGATGACCGGGGCCGCAGTTTCTTCTTTGGTCCGTTTAATGGAGACCAATCCGCGTGCTGGGATTATTCAAACAATGCCGCGACTGGCGAAGACAGAAACGCTGTTTGGCCGGATTCAACAGTTTGCGTCGCGTGTTTATAGCCCGATTTTTGCGGCCGGATTGAATTTCTGGCAGCAGGGCGCAGGCAACTATTGGGGACACAATGCGATTATCCGGGTGTCACCTTTCCTCGCGAGCTGCGCCCTTCCCGGTTTACCGGGTAGGGAACCGTTGGGCGGGAGGATCCTGAGCCATGATTTCGTTGAAGCGGCTCTGATGCGAAACGCAGGATGGGAAGTCTGGTTCGCCTATGATCTGGACGGAAGTTACGAAGGGTTGCCTCCGAATTTGACCGAATACGTCAAGCGGGATCGCCGGTGGTGCCAGGGGAACTTGCAACATATGTGGTTCCTGTTGGCCCAGAACATTCAACCGATTAGTCGGATCCACCTGGTCCAGGGGATTCTCGCCTATGCTTCGGCTCCTCTTCTCGTGTTGTTTGTGCTTTTCGGTGGGCTACAAGCCGGCATCGACCGTTTGCAAGAGAAGGTTGGGACGTTTTCGGCGGCTTCGGCCGGCGTGCTTTTGTTGATGACGGTGATCTTGTTGTTTGGCCCGAAGGTGTTGAGTTTACTGCATCTTTTTGCGCGTCCAAAGGAGATCGCTTCATTTGGGGGTCCGGTTCGCGTACTGCTGAGTGCGGTTTTGGAGACATTATTTTCGATTCTGACGGCTCCCGTTTTGGTCTGGTTCCACACGAGATTTGTTCTCCGGAATATCGGCGGACAAACAGTCTTGTGGCATACTCAGACGCGCGATGGCGGCGCCGGACCTCGGTGGATCGAAATTGTCCGCGAGTATTGGCCGTTGCCGATCGCCGGAGTTGGACTCGGCGCGTTGGCGTGGTGGATCGCCCCCAGTTACTTGGCTTGGCTCTCTCCGATGCTGATTGGGCTATTGCTCGCAATTCCGGTCGCCAAGCTCAGTGCTCGTACTGATCTGTTTCGTAACCTATTTCTGACACCCGAAGAACTCCAACCGCCACAGGAACTCTCAGCGCGGTTTCAGTTGCAGCTCCGAGACGGCGATCAGTTCGTCCACGCTGTACTCGATCCCTTTTATAATGCCGTGCACGTGGCGCTTCAGCGCTCGCGTGAAGCCGGTTCTCCCGCCGTGGACGGATATGTCGCATCCCTGGCGACCAGACTATTCAAAGAGGGGCCGGAATGTCTGACGTCCCAGCAAAAGCGGGCACTGCTCGCGGATGGCGAGACGTTGGCTTTTATGCATAACCTGATCTGGAAGACACCGTCGGAAATGATGAACCCGGCCTGGGCGTTGGCACTGGCACAGTATCGGTCGTCATTTCGCCGGAATCGATCCAAGCCGGAAGCGCCGCAAGCGAGCTTGACGAAGACGCACTCGGCCGCCGCGTGATTTGCAGCCGGGTTGCAATGAAACGACTCATCGCCGGAGGGCTGCTTTTGCTGCTTGGAGCGATTGGAATATTTCTCTGGCGGCAGAACGGAAATTCTTTATCGGCGAGCCAGGTGGCGCCAGCCGACTGCCTGGTCTACTTCGAGCTGCCGAATCTAGTTCAGACTGCAAAGCGTTGGCCCGACGCGGCTCTTTGCCGAATCTTAAGTGAACCTTCCGTTCAACATTTCCTGAGACAACCGATTTCCAAGACCCCGGCGACCTATCAAAGCGCGTGGGGTTCGTTCGCGGCTTTGCGGTGCAGCGCGCTTTTCCTGGGAACGACGCCACCCGATCGGGACCGATGGATTTGCGGATTGCAAACGGCTGTCGATCAATCGACCTGGCGGCGTGAAATCGCCAATTTTTCCAAAGCTCTTTTTGGACGGGACATCAAAGAAGTCGCCCCGGACAGTCTCGAACACACGGGGATTGACGGGGAAGGCGCCGGCAAGATTGTGGCGCAGATCTATTGCGTCCGTGTTGGTTCCTGGACCTTGCTGAGTTGCGGCACCGAATTGTTACTTGAAGCGGTTCGGAATTCGAGAACGAGTTCCGGTGGGTTGCAGTCTCTAAAATTGTTTCAGGAATGTCGGGCAAACGTTCCGATCGGGTACGACCTTCTCACTTTTGTTCAAGGCGGACCGTCTCTTGATCCCTCCGACGGATTGCATTGGCGTTTTCGCGGTCAGGAAACTCAAAGGAGCGATCGTGCGGTGCTGGCGGTCACCACCATCGTCGGCGCACGGCTCCGCGACACGGTGTTTACCTTGACGGGTGCGCCCGCAAAGGCCAGCCCTCTCGATCGAAAAGGAATGGCGATGACGAGCCCGGCAACTGTCGGTTATCTGGCGACGCAATTGGGTTTTTCTGAGATTTGGCGGTGGTGTGTCCAACTATCGGAGGAGTCTCAATTGGCCGAGACCATTCGAAACTACTTGGGCCAGGTGAAATCGTTCGGTATTGAGCCTCGAGACCTCGACCATCTGATTTCCGGGGCAGAAATCATCGTCGATCGCGAACCGAAAGCGGATGCCCTGAATGCCGCGATTTCGTTCCAAGTCACTGATCCAGAAAAATTAAGGCACTTGATGGAACAGGTGGTGACCGAAAAATTTCCGGATAACTGCAGAAAGATCGACGTGGCAGCTGTCCCTGCTTATTTGATTCAGGTGAACGAGAAAGCCTCGATCGTTTTCGCTCTCACGGAGCGTCGGCTGCTGATTTCAACGAGTCAATCGAACTTTGCCGAGCTGGTGCATCGGTTGCAAAGTCACGCTCCTGGACTAGAAGCGGACAATCAATTCAAGGCGATTGCTAAACTGGTGGATGAACCGAATGATTTGTTTGCCTATCTGGACGCCAAGGCGGGCTTTGAGAAATTTTATGAGGTGTCGAGGCCGATGATGGTGTTTGGTATTGCCCTGATGCCTACCCTGAATCGATACGTCGACGCAATGGCGCTTCCGGACACCGACGATATCAGCAAACATCTGAGTCCGATTGTGCTCTCAAGACATCGCGTGGCGAACGGAGTCATTGACGAATCGGTCGGACCGGTCACCGCGTATGAGGCCGTGGCCATGCTTTTGGGAGGTGCATGGGCCATGGGTCTATGGGAACGTTAGCAGACAATGAGCTCATCCATTCGGTCTTGGCGCCGTTCTGTGAGCTGGCACCGCGGCGAAAGCTTTGCTACGACGATCCGCTCAGAATAGTTTCAGCTCATCGCATCCATGGAGCCCAATATTGCTGAAAATCTGCATTTCGTTCGATCGGAAATCGCCGAAGCTGAACGGACGTCGGGGCGGCCGATTGGGAGCGTTGAGTTATTGGCAGTTAGCAAGACGCATCCTCCGGAAGTGATCCGGCAGGCTGTTGAAGCCGGTCAGTTGTTGTTTGGCGAGAACCGGGTTCAAGAGGCGAAGGCGAAAATACCCGACTTGCCGGTGCGACTGCGCTGGCATTTGATCGGACACTTGCAAAGCAACAAAATTCGCCAGGCATTACCCATTTTTGAAATGATTCATGGGGTCGATTCAGTTGAATTGATCGATGATATCGAGCGGGTGGCGAGGGATCTCGGTCTCTTTCCCCGGCTGTTGCTGCAGGTAAACGTCGCGGGGGAGTCCTCAAAATTCGGATTTACCCCTGAGCGGCTGTTCTCGCAGGTCGAACAGATATCTCGCGCCGAGCGAGTGGAGGTGGAAGGACTTATGACCATTCCGCCACTGGCTTCCAATCCGGAAAACTCCAGGAAATACTTTGTGCAATTGCGGGAGCTCCGTGACCGGTTGGAGAAGGAGTCCCGGTTTCCTCTACCTCATTTGTCGATGGGTATGAGTGGGGATTACCGCATTGCGGTCGAGGAGGGCGCAACTCTTGTACGGGTCGGGACGGCGATCTTCGGTGAGCGGGGAGCGAAATGACAACGACCCATTCTCTGGAGAAACGTGTGGCGGGTTTTTTGGGCTTTTCCGGCGTATTGCTTGGCGCCTTCGGCGCGCATATTCTTCGCGGTTTGCTGGAAAAATCCGGGATGACGCAAATCTGGCAGACCGGGGTGCTTTATCATCTCGTGCACTCCGTGGTGCTCCTTGTGCTGAGCGGATGGCGGCCGGTGCCGCGGGCTGCCTATCGCTTGATTCTGGGCGGGGTGATCGTTTTCAGCGGATCCCTTTATCTGTTGGCTTTGACCAATTTCAAATGGTTCGGCGCGATCACGCCGCTTGGCGGTCTCGGTATGTTAGCCGGCTGGTTGATTCTGGCTTTGGCAAAGGCCTGAAACGCCAAGCCGCCATTTTTGAGTCGCGGTCTTACATGGACTTCAGCTTCCGTTCCGCTTCGGCGACGTACCGGCGATCCTCGGCATCGGCCGGTTTGAGCTGTTTTACCTTCAACCATTCGGCTTGGGCTTCCTTCGTTTTTCCCATCGCTTCCAAGGCCAGTGCGAATTGGGCATGGTGGATAATCCGCTCGGGGGCCGCGGCGATAGCCTTTTGAAAGTACTCTACGGCTTGTTCTTTGGATGCTGGCGGAAGCTGACCGTATAGCGTCTGGGCGATAGCTTTAAGAATCGGATTCAAAGTGGCCATGTCGAAGTTCCAGCGAGCAAGAATGAGCAGAGCCAGATCATTTTTCGGATTTAGAGCGACAGCTTTTTCTGCCTCCGATTTCACAACCTTGGAATATTCCATTTTTGTTTTGTTATCGGTGAAGTCCGTCATCTTTCCATAAGCGATAGAGAGACAGACGTGGGCGTCGGCATTGTCCGGCGCTTCATGCACCGCTTTTTTGGCGTATTCCAGACACAACTTCGCAAAGCCCAATTTTTGCGTCCGATCTTTGGCGGCATCAATCTTGTCTGAATAGCCCTGCGACAACTTGATGAGCAAGTTGGGATTATTCGGGCTGATTTTTTCTGCCTGTTTCAGGACTTCGATCGCGTCGTCGGTCCGTTCTTGCGCATTGAGTTCATCGGACTTTCGAAGCAGCGTCGAAACATCCTGGCTTCGTGCGACAGTAGCAATCAGAATCCAGCAGATCGTCGCGGTGACGGAGAAAATTCGCATGGACCTATGATCGGGTCAGGACGACCTTTTGCAAGGCGGCCTGTCGATGTTGCGGCTCGGTTGTAGAATCCCGTTGACAGCGAGCCAGCCTAGCCATAGGCTCCGGCTCTTTTCGAAAAAGACTTTCATGAGGACCTTTTCAGCCAAGTCGAGTGGGATAGAGCGTAAATGGTATATCGTTGATGCGAAGGACCGTCCGCTAGGTCGTGTCGCGGTGACGGTGGCGAATCTTCTTCGGGGAAAAGGTAAGACAATCTTTACGCCGCATATCGATACGGGCGACTTTGTCGTCGTCATCAACGCGGAAAAAGTTCGTCTGACTGGCAAGAAGGAAGTCCAAAAGAAATTTACCAGTTTTTCCTTATACGTTGGCGGACACAAATCGGAATCCGTGGAACGCCGTCGACAGCGTCGGCCAGAGTTGTTGATCGAACATGCGGTCAAAGGGATGATCCCGCACAACCGTCTCGGGCGGGCGCTCTACACCAAACTAAAAGTTTACCAAGGTGAGCAGCATCCGCACGAAGCGCAGCAGCCCATCCCGGTTCCCTAATCCTATTTCTTAATATGTCAGAGGTATTCGCCGCTACCGGTCGCCGCAAAACAGCAGTCGCCCAAGTTCGCGTTTCTCGCGGATCGGGGAAAATAGAAGTGAACGGTCGCCCGTTGGAAGAATATTTTTCGACGCCCTCCCTGCAATTCACCGTTCTTAAGCCGTTCGAGGTGACCAAAACGAGCAACTCGTTTGACGTCAAAGTCAGGACGACGGGTGGTGGAATCACCGGTCAAGCGGGTGCTATACGTTTGGCGATTTCACGTGCGCTGCTTGCCCATGACGCCGCGTTGCGGCCCGTGCTGAAGGAGGAAGGCCTCCTTACTCGCGACCCGAGGATGAAGGAGCGCAAGAAATCGGGCCAGCCCGGTGCGCGTAAGCGATTCCAGTTCTCGAAACGTTAAGACGAGAATTCAGGTTCTCAACGGCTGGATCTCCAGTCGACTGGTTGCTTTTCCTCGTCCGACCCGGTAGCTTGGGCTCACTGATGTCTTGCTCGAAAATTGATCCGTCATTGCACCAGTCTAAAAAACCCGCGTGGATCAAAGTACGGTTGCCGTCGAGTCCCATTTTTTTCTCCACCAAGGCACTGATTTCAGATCTTCGGCTACATACGGTTTGCGAATCTGCCCAGTGCCCAAATCGTTGGGAGTGTTGGAGTCAAGGAACCGCCACGTTCATGATCGCCGGGGAGAGATGTACCCGAGCATGCGGTTTTTGTGCGGTGACGACGGCTAAGCCATTTGCCTTGGAAGATGACGAGCCCGTGCGGGTTGCCGAAGCGATCCGGCGGATGAAATTAAAGCACGTGGTGATCACTGCTGTCGCGCGCGATGACCTCTCCGACGGAGGGGCGAATCATTTTGCGGAAACGATCCGGGCCATCCGGGACCTGGATCCGGATATTGTCGTTGAAGTTCTGACCCCGGATTTCAACGGAAAAGAGAGTTCTCTCGGGCTCGTCTTAGAAGCGAAACCCGACATATTTAATCACAATCTGGAGACTGTCGAACGCCTGACGCCTGTCGTACGGTCGCGGGCAAAATACCGATTGTCCCTCGAAGTGCTCCGACGGGCCAAAGAATTGGACCCGGGCGCCGTCACCAAGAGCGGAATCATGTTGGGGCTCGGGGAGACTGAAACGGAGCTGTTCCAGGCGATGGAAGATCTGCGCGAGGCGCAGGTCCAGGTTTTGACCCTCGGCCAATATCTCAGACCGACTCCGGATCATCTGCCGGTGGTGGAGTATATTCGTCCGGAACTGTTCGACCTATATAAACAGGTTGCCGAACAAAAGGGTTTCGAATATGTGGCATCCGGGCCGCTGGTGCGGAGTTCTTATCACGCCGCGGATTATCATCCGGCTCGCCGCCGAACGCAGAACGGTAAACGATAAACGCCGAACGCCGAACGCTACACTAGTGGATGGCCGCGCTGGCCGGGGGCTTTTGATTGGAGAACTCCTTCTTTAGCATCTCGATAATGGCAGCGTTGCCGGCTTGGCGTTTCTCCTGAATGTCGTGCACGAGTTGTTCTTCCAAACGACGTCGTTCCTGCAGGTAACGCTTGCGAAATTGTGCGCGCTGCTCGTCGTTGAGCTGTAAACCGGACTTCTGATATGCTTCGTTGATGGAAGCCTCCAGCTTTTGCCGCTGGACACGCTCTCTCTGGCGCAAGACTTCTTTCTCGTCCTGGCTCAGATCCTGCCAACGATGAAAATTCTGGAGGATCCTCTCCTGCTGCTCCGCTGAAAGCTGCTCGAACGCTTTGCGCAACGACTCAAACCGGCTGGCGCTGGTTGAAACGGAAGGGGTTGCTTGCGGCGTTGCAGAGGAGCTCGGTGAGGAGGTTGCAACCTGCGCCTGACTCTCCGCGCCAGCGAAACCCGCGCCAGCGAAACCCGCGAGAATCAATGCGACGAAGAATCTAACCATACGTTCGATCTGCCCCTGGGAAAAGCCCGCCGTTCCTCTATCGGGGAGGCTTCCAAAGCCATCATGATCCGGTGAGAGTCTTGTCTGACTGGTTTGTCTGACTTTTTTCATTCTGAATTCTTGTCTGACCTCAAGTGGATTCCATATGATCCGTGGAGAGACGCTAGTATACCTTAAACACCGCACAATCTCATGGGTTCCATCTTTAAAGACTCCAAGGGGCCGGTCGCCGAACTATTACCTCTTGTAGGAGACCGCCCAAGGCCGGTGGCAGAAGAAGTCGAGCGGCACTTCTGAAAAAGCCAAGGCGCGGGCTGATGTTGCACAGCTTCGAGACCGTCGAGGCCGCCGTCGCTAAACGGGAACGGATCGTCGGCGAGACGATCAAGCTGGTCACCGAAAAAAGCCCTAAGATCCGTCAATCGCGGAGTTCGTGGATCAATGGTTGGCCCGCCAGCGCGGGACGATTGAGGACAAGACTTTCATTCATTACGAACAGGTTATTCGACATTGCGGCGGGCCGTTGATTCGGTGCCCTCCTTTTTCGGACGGGAGTAGGGGTGGATTACCCGACCATCGAGCCGTGGATCTTGGCCGAGGCGCCAGCGTTCGCACGTGCGTGCCAGGGAGAGTGAGATCTGTTGAGACACTCTATCTGAATTTTTGTCTGAAAGCCTCTTCTTCGGAGACTTTAATGCGTCTGCGTCGGCTCTGAGCCAGGGTTCCCGCGGTTTTGCGGATCTAACCATACGGAAGATTCCTCGGAGGAGAGAGCAGAATCCAGGTCGGCTATCAACTCGAGGTCGCTTGGCTCAGTCTGTGTGACAATTACTGGCTTGGACTCAATCTTATGTTCGACGCGAACGCTGAAAACGGTCAAAAAGACTGCAAGCGCGCCCGCCAACGCTCCGGGCAGCCCAAATCGTATCCAATTCGTCCAGAATACTCTGCGATCCTCCTTTAGCTTTCTGACTGAAGCAACGACCTTGGCCGCAAAAAAAGGTGAAGTCTCTTCGACCTTCGCCTTTCCAAGCAAGCACCAAAGTTGATCGCGTTCTGGATCGTTCATCGCGTTGAATTGAACACCACAGATTGCCTAAAGTTTCAATCGGACCAAGTGGCCTTCTCTTTAATCCCAAGGCAAAGAATAAGTACAACGCAGTGAGGCCCCACTCAAGGACGTTTTGTGCCCGGCGTTCACCGAGGAACGCGGTAGGTAAAGCGAGACGCTTTGGACTGGTCGGTTTGAGGTCGAAGACTTCGCTATACAGATACGACGCTTTAATGAGGAGCCCGAACGCCCTTACTCGCCTGCTTCGAGGAATCCTTCGAGTTGTCGGATCCGGGTCGGATGGCGCATCTTTCGCAGCGCCTTGGCTTCGATTTGCCGGATGCGCTCGCGGGTGACCCGAAATTGTCGGCCTACTTCCTCGAGCGTTCTGCTGTAACCGTCGACGAGACCGAACCGCTGTTCGAGAACCTGCCTTTCACGCTCGGTCAAGGTATCCAGGACGTCTCGGATTTTTTCCCGAAGCAAGACGATCGCAGTCATGTCGCTCGGATTTTCGGCACCCTTATCTTCGATGAAATCACCGAAGCTCGTATCGTCGCTATCGCCTACTGGGCTTTGAAGCGAGATCGGTTGCTGGGCCATCTTGAGCACGGCGCGGACCCGCTCGACGGGCAACTGAATTTCCTCGGCCACCTCTTCAGGGGTAGGTTCTCTCCCGTATTCCTGGACCAACTGCTTCTGCACGCGCATCAGTTTGTTGATCGTCTCGATCATGTGCACAGGAATGCGGATTGTACGGGCTTGATCCGCGATCGATCGGGTGATCGCCTGACGAATCCACCAAGTGGCGTAGGTAGAAAATTTGTACCCGCGTCTATACTCGAATTTCTCGACGGCCTTCATCAAGCCCATGTTGCCTTCCTGGATCAGATCGAGAAACGAAAGGCCGCGATTGGTGTATTTCTTGGCGATCGAAATCACCAGCCTCAGATTGGCTTCGACCATCTCCGTTTTGGCTCGAAGCGCTCGCTTGAGCCAGTCTTTCAGATCGCAATGTTGACGGATGAAATCGTCGGGTTTTAGCCAGAGTTTGTATTCGAGCTCGCGCAAACGGCTCCGGTAATCGGGCAAACGGTCTCGTCCGGTCGCCGATCCCTGCTCGGTCCGAGCAATTTCGTTCTGCAAATTGCTTAACAACCGCAGATAATCATCGGCCAGTTGGACAAATTCCTCAGTGACCTTTTGTTTGAAGTAAAATCTCGGGTAGAGCTTCATCAAACTGGTGTGCGCCTTCTGAAACTCCGATTTTACAGAGGACTCTTTTCCCGCGTCGCGGGCTTCCATCAGTTGGCGATAAAGCGTTGCGACTTCGCCGCTGGTTCGTTCAATTTGCGAACAGAGCTTCGGGAGCCCCTTCATGTAACGTTCGCGGCTCTCGATTTTCTTATCGAGAATGACGCGGTCGAATCGTTCTCTTCCCTCGATTAACTTCTGCGCGAGATCCAGGTGCGATTTTGAAGTAAACCCGAACCTGTTAATAAATTTTTGAACCATCAATTCAGCGTCTTCGATCCGCTTCGAAATCTCGACTTCCTGTTCCCGCGTTAGCAGGGGCACTTGCCCCATCTGTTTCAGATACATCCGGACCGGATCATCGAGAATATCGAGTTTCTGATCTTTCTCCTCTTCTTCGTCGTCGATGTCCTTTTTGCCGTCCTTATAGCGATCGACTTCGGATGCATCGATGATGTCCACTTCCATCGACCGGAGCCGGTTGATGAGCTGCTCCATTTCCTCCGGATCAGCCATGTTCTCCGGAAGAGCCTCGTTGATGTCGTCGTAGGTGACATAGCCCTGCTCCTTGGCAAGCTTCACCATGTCCCGGACGCGTTCCTGGAGGTCAAGGGCTGGATCCGAAGATACCAGCTTGGTTGCTATTCCGGAGTGTCCATTCGTCGTCACGACGGAAATGTGCAACTCCTGCGATGTCTGCGTCCGAACCTTGTCTTTTGTCACAAGTTGAGCAATCTTTTTTGCGGCTAATGCGGATTTGCTGCCAAGGATCTTAGGTTTCTTCTCCTCGGCGGCGGTTTTTAAGTTGGCAACCTTCGATTTGGATGAGTTTTGAGAAGTAAGCTTTGCCATAACCACCTACGAATACTTTCGCTGCGGCTCCGACAGGGGGAAATGAGAAATAATTGTTATCGGATGGATCCACTTTGCTCACAGTGCCCGGCTCGGAAGTCGCGAAATATCTGTGAACCAAGATTCGAGGTCAAGGACTTCTTTGAGTTCGTCGTTCGCCTGTTGCTGGGCTGCCAGATCGTCCCCGGCAAGCCGAAGGATGGTCTCCAGTTGCCGCTTTCTGCGCTGAAGCTCAGCGGCGGCCAACTGCGTCCAGAACAAATGGCCCATTTGTTCGTTCAATTCTTTGTTGCCAAGAAGGAAAGATAAAATCGCGGCTTCCGATTTCGGCAGCGAAGCGAAGAACGCAGCGAGGCTGGCTGGCTCTCCCGGCTCCAGCGACGACGCAAAAATTTTCGCGATTAATTCGGCGCCATCGACGTGTTGCAAGACGGATTTCCAAGGTTGTTGCCGAATTTCCCTTAAGAGATCGGGAACAACGAGAGCGGCTTTGCAAATGACAGCCAAATCATGGCGCGGCACCGAAACCTGTGGTGTTACAACATCTTCCGCAAGTGTTCTTCCCGCCGTTTGCCTGGACGATGAACGGACCATCTGCTGCAGTGTTTCCCGTGGAATCGTGAGGCGAACCGCTAACCGGCTGATCAACGTGTCTCGTAGAACGGGATCGGGGACAACACTGATAAACTGAGACATCTTCCGCGCGAAGGCAACTTTGCCTGCGGTTGTTTTCGATTCCGCCGCGCTCAATTTATGATTGACTTGAAAATCGAAAAAATCTTCGGCCGATTCCACCCGGGCACGGAAGGCGTCGATTCCGGATTTGCGGATCAATGAGTCTGGATCCTCTCCTGCTGGCATTTCGCCGATTTTCACCTGCAGCCCTGCCCCAAAAAGAACTTCGAGCGCACGTTCGGCCGCTTTCTGACCGGCTGCATCTGCGTCAAAGAATAAAATCACTTCGTCCGCGAAACGACGGAGCAAAGCTGCATGCCGCGCGGTTAGCGCGGTGCCCTGCGGAGCGACGACGTTTTGGATGCCAGCTTCGAAGGTGGTGATGAGATCGAGCTGACCCTCCAATACGATCGCTTGCCCCGCTTTCGCAATGGACCGTTTTGACTGATGAAGTCCAAATAAAAGGTTCCCTTTTGAAAACAAGGGCGTCTCCGGCGAATTCACGTACTTGCCGCCCGGCGCCTTTGGATCGAGAACCCGTCCGCTGAAGGCAACGACTTCACCGAGATCATTGTTGATCGGGAACATTAACCGATCCCGGAATCGATCGTAGAAGTGCGAACGCGGATTTCCCTCTTCGCGCAGCTTGACAAGTCCGCTCTCGATGAGCTCCTCTCTGACGAACCCAGCGACGGTTGCCCAGCGAACCAGCGAATCCCACGAATTCGGCGCGTAGCCGATCTGCCAACGCTTCGCTGTCTCGATGTTGATTCTCCGGTTCTTCAGATAAGTCCGTGCATGCTCTGCCGCCTTGGTGCGCAGCAAATTGTGGTGAAACCAGGCGGTCACTTCGAAGTGGAGTCGAAGCAAGCGTTTGCGCAGGCTCTGTTTGGTTTCTTCCTCAGCGCTGAGTTCATCCTCGATGATCGCGATTCCGGCTCGTGACGCCAGCCGACGCACAGCTTCCGGAAAATCGATACTTTCGTACCGCATCAGAAAATGGAAAACAGCCCCTCCCTCGCCACAGCCGTGGCAGTAATACGATTGCTTGGATGGATTAACGAAGAAAGAAGGGGTTTTCTCCTGATGAAATGGACAGATGGCCCGAAACTCCGTTCCGGCTCGCTTAAGCGGGAAATAGCCGCCGATCACCGCGACGATATCCGAGGCGGCTGCTACCTGTTCAACGGTTTCCTGAGCGATACGAGGCATAAGAAGTCAGCCGCCGCCGACCAGGCGTACGATCTCGATCGTGTCAGCGTCGGCGAGTTTTGTCGCCGAAAAATCGGCCCGTGGTATGGCACGGCCGTTCAGTTCGACTAGAACCAGTTTCTCTGCCATTTGTACTGAGGCCAGGAGATCCGAAAGAGATGCGCCGCTTTCCACATCGCGCACTTGTCCGTTGAGCATAAGCTTCATACCGAAAGAATCGCTGAATCCCAATCTTTCCAGACAGGCTCCAAACCATTCGCACGAAGCGCTGCGGCGACCTCATCCGGAGATCGGGTATCCTCAACTTCGAATTGGCCGCCTGCCTTCGAATCGCCGCAGGTCGTTTGGCTGACCCGCCCTTTGACCGTCAAATGCAGCGAGTGCGTTCCTTGTCCCGTGTACCCGCCCGGCTCGGTTCGGCTTCCGGCACTCATCATAGTGACACCAATTGGCATCAAGGCATCTCGAAAATCCGAGGATTCCCGGGTGCTCAGGACGATGCCCACTTGCGGGAAGGTAATCCTGAGCGCGCACAGCAACTGGATGAGGTCCCGATCCGAAACCGAATGTCGAGGACGGAATCCACCGGCGGCCGGCCGCAGCCGAGGCAAACTGACTGTCAATTGCGCGCGCCAGCAATTCTTGAGGAGATACTCGACATGTTCGGCTAGGGCGATCGCTTCGGATCGCCATTCCGCTAGGCCGAACAACGGGGCGATCCCGATCCGCCGGAAGCCTGCCGCGTACCCACGTTCCGGAGTTTCCAATCGCCAGTCGAAATCCCGTTTTGGTCCGGCCGTGTGCACCGCGGCATAAGCTGCGCGATCGTACGTTTCCTGGTAGACGACCAGACCTTCCGCGCCGGCCGAAACGAGTGGCCGGTATTCGTCGATCTCCATCGGCGCAACTTCGATCGAGACGGACGGCACAAAAGAAACCAATCTCCGGACAACATCCAGGAGATAGCCGTTGGAGACGAACTTCGGATGTTCGCCGGAAACCAGCAGGATATTTCGGAAGCCTTGGCCAACCAGGTGTCTAGCTTCCACTTCCACTTCATCCGTAGACAAAGTCACTCGCAAGATTGGATTGTCCCGCGAAAACCCGCAGTACTGACAGTTGTTAATGCACTCGCTCGAAAGATAAAGAGGAGCAAACAGGCGCATTGTTCGCCCGAAAAGCCGACGCGTGAGCGTTTGCGATTGGTTGGCCAAACGGGCCAATTGCGCGTCCTCAATCGGCTCGAGCAAAGTGACGAAGTGATTTATCGTCTGACTCCTGGGACGGTCAGATAGGCAAAATAGCCGGGCAAACGTCATTCCGGGAAAAGAAGTTGTGTGGCGTCCGTTTGAAATTACACAGTAGTGTGGCGTCTCGCATATAATGGCGACATCACCTTCATATGCGAGACGGCACGCTAGCCTGCGGTCGAGACCTTCATGGTGTAATTCGGAAATCGGGATTTCAATTCTGAAAGAGTCTTTGTCGCTTGGGGTTCATTCCCGGCCTTTTGAAATGCTCCGTAGGCGTGTTCCAGAGCGCGTGGGGTGACTTCCGGATCCTCATACAGCAGAGCTACGCTCATGTAGGAACGCGCCGCATTTTCGTAATTACCCCGCGCAGACTCGATATCTCCGATTGACATTCGAGCCTCGGCATTCAGCCTGCCCTCCGGTTGAAGCGACAACGCCTGTTCCGCCGACTTGGTTGCCGGGTCCAGATCTTTGGCGCCAAGTTGTGCGCTGCTTAAAACAAGGAAACCCTGCGCGCGCTCGGCCGGATCGGTCGCCAGCTCCAGGTAATGGTCAATCGCGCCGGTTGCGTCCTGATAATTTTTTAGATCATTGAGAGATTTGGCATAATTGAGCCAGATACCTTTATCGACCTTGGCCGGTTCCGTGTTCTTGGTCATCAGCCCGAAGTATTTCGCCGCTTGCTCGAAGTTGTTCTCGTTGTAAAACTCGGAACCGAGCCATCGGCAGACATCCAGGACCATCGAGATTCGCTGAGGATCTTTCTGGATAAAGCCGTCGACCTCTTTGGCGGCCTCCGTTTTCTTACGCAGATTCTGGTAACACAAAATCAAACGGAGCGTGGTCTTTTCGGCGAACTCGTCAGGATTAAGGTCCCGTGCCTTAGAAAGTGGAGCGATTGCCTCCTCGAAATGCTTGCCTTCAAAAGCCGCCCAGCCGATCCAGTAGTTGGCTTGAGCCGCGCCGGTGCTGTTAGGGTAATTCTTCAGCAATTCACGGAAGGCGGCTGTCATTTGCGGGTACTGTGCCTGTTGGCCCAAAGTTAACCCCTTTTGAAGAAGCGCGGTCTCCGTTTCTGCCGATGCCGGATAGTCAGCGATGATCTTGCTAAAATCGTTCAGGGCGGCCGGGAGATTCTTCGCTTCCTGGTAAAGCAGGGCCCTCTTCAACAAGGCCTTTGAAGTCATCCGATGCTTGGGGAACTTGTCGATCAAACCGGTGAACGCGTGGATTGCAGACTGGTTGTCGTTCAGTTGTAGAAATGAAAATCCGGCGGCGTAGTAACAATCGGCCTTGTACTGATCTGCGAGCGACGAATTGGTGAGTTCGAGGTAAAGCCTTCCGGCCGCCTCGAAACGTCTCTGCTGGAACAGCGTTTGCGCCTTCAGAAGCTTAGCCTTGTCTGCCCGGTCGCGGCTAGGCCCTGTGGCAAGGTAGGAGTCGACCTCGGTCACCAGGGACGGATCCTTGATCGCGTCGAGAGAAACCAATCGTTGATAACGCGCATCGTAAGCTTCAGGCGTGTTCGAATAGATGTGGATTAGTTGATTGTAGAGCTCGAGCGCCTTCTGCTGTTTCCCTAACTGGCGGTAAGAGTTTGCCACCAGCAGCATCACACTGGGTCTCGTTTCGTCGCCCAGGGAGTTTGTGCTTTTCGCGTACGAATCGAGAACCTGCGAGAACTTATCTCCTTCGTACTGAAGCTTCATCTGTTCCAGCTCGGCGATCTGTTTCCATTTGCCTTCAGCATTC
>Ga0210387_10000972_pt1 | contig 21192 bp, 34 predicted proteins | sample IncBWC7OmetaG_FD_160108 | JGI IMG/M metagenome (GOLD analysis project Ga0210387, IMG submission 160108) | Forest soil microbial communities from Barre Woods Harvard Forest LTER site, Petersham, Massachusetts, United States - Inc-BW-C-7-O ...
TGCTGCCCTCCCAACGGAATGGTTCACTACAACCCGAGCACCGGAAGCAACCAAACCTAACGAGAACATGTTGTCAGCGGTACGTTTTGGTTATTTTGATTTGGACTGCATCTTTCTAAATGTTTACGGCTGACATTTTTAAATTTTTTGTCAGCCGCCGCACTTGCCCGAGTCTCCAGCTGACGATGCGATGGACGTTGACTCCTCTTACGCTGTTGAACCCGCTGCAGAAGTCTACTCGTTTCCTCTTGCGCCCCATTCCGCCGCACCAACCATCACGGGCTTCAACGCTCTTTTCTACGATACGATGTCGCCTCGTCGGTCCTTGGATTCTCCTGCAGGACCCCAACCGAAGAAACGCCGTTCGCTTTCACCTGAACTCGTTCGTGTTTCAGATCACGACACGTCTTCGTCCCCTGCTCTTCCATCCTCGCCTTCGCAACGCAAGCTCGAGCGCATGTCAAGTGGTCCGCTTCTATCGCGCTTCACCAAACCTACACTCCAAGGCCTCGGAACTCCGTCCTTAAACGCACTCAAGCGACCTCGCAGACCCGCTCTTTCCGCTATGGTTCATCCCTCTCAGGTCAACTCCATTCAGTCCGCCTACCCCATCATAGCGTCCAGCGGAAACTCTGATCATGATTCAGAGTCGAAGTGTCTTCCTCCCGTCCGTCGGGCCTTTTCCGCCTTGATCCCACCTACAGCGTTTACCGAGCAGTCGTCGGACGAGTCGTCATTTGATGGACCAGATATGTCGTCGCCCGCTCAGGCATATGCCAAGCGGCAGCAGGTGAAGACAATTAGGCGTTGTGATGGAACGGACGATTTTAGGCCGCTCACCGGTGCGACGGCGATGGTGATGCAGGAAAGTCCGTCGTCGAAAAATATGGGCGCCGGAATGCCTGGGTTTGGAGATAATGAGGCACATGGAAAGATTCTGCAATGTCACCGCGTCACGGAAGATGGATTAATGAGGATTAATGCTCAAACGGTCAGAGATATAGTTGACATTCTCGTTCTCGACTGACATCGGCCCTTTGTAGTTGGATAATCTCCTTGATGGTTCTTATGATTCCCAGATCGCTGATTACCACGTGATTGACTGTCGTTTCGATTATGAGTACAATGGCGGACATATCCCTGGCGCTGTCAACATCAATACCACATCTGCTGTGGAAGAGCTGCTTCTCGGGCCAAGCCTGGCCAAGCCAAGGCCCTCCATTAGTGGCGATTCCACCAAGAAGACTGTGCTTGTTTTTCACTGCGAGTTCAGTGCAAAGAGAGCTCCCACTTTGTAAGTACCCATACATCTTTTGGTTGCCAATGAAGCTGAAGTGAAATATTTATTCAGTGCTAAACATCTGCGCGCCAAGGATCGTGCAATGAACAACCATGTTTATCCGAAGATCCATTATCCTGAAGTTTACATTCTCGAGGGAGGGTATTGCCAGTACTTCAAAACTTCCGCTCCCCGCTGCCAGCCTCCTGCCTATGTTACTATGGATGATCCGACTTATGCCGCGTCACGCAGAGAGGATCTGGATCAATTCCGAAAAGCGAAGTTCGGTCGTCACAAGTCTTATGCGTATGGCGACGGGGCCGGTAAGACGGCCCTCATGTCACAGCAGCAACCCAAAAGGAACACTGCACCAAGCGGGGGTCCAAATCCAAATCCACTTTTCGCCGCAGCGAATGCCGCACGCACTCGTCGTGGTGGAACTGGAGGTAGTCTATCGACTCTTACTGAGGACGGGAACACTACTGCTCACAGTGACGACGACACTGATATTGGCGACAGCCCTTGCCCGCCTCCTACTAAGGGGAGTGTATTTAAAGGCAAAAAGATGGGCCGTGCTCCCCTTGCGCGAGCAGAGACCTACGGTCCCGCTCGTATGCAATATTAATATTGACATCCAACTTCAAACCCAAATTAGCCGCACATTTGACTCTCAGGATCACACTTCGCATCTCATGCTAAGCAAAGATACGCCTCGAACACGCCAACTAAAACTCGCAAAACCAATCAACGCATTCAATGATTTTTATTCCAGATATCCCGACTCCCTATGACCTCAAACAAGACGCAAGACTCTTATGCCCTCATCATGGCACGCCACTCATTACTCGTCACGTTCGTTATACTCCTTGCTCTCTGCGGCGCGCTCATCCATCCCGACATCCATCCCGATCGCTATGCCTACGTGTGTGGTCTTTCCAATGCAACAAATGCCACTATTCTGGATCCAATCCGAATACCAACGTCCATTTTCTTTCAATTATCATATATATCCAATCCATCATCTCTTCATCTCTTTAAAGTTCACAGCACTCACATCTGTTTGATTATATCCACCACCTGCAATGTGCCGGTAGTACCTATCATATTTCGCCAGATTTGTTTCAATATCTCTGCCCCGCGGACGGTCCCTACACAGACGACGTCTTTCCTATCCCCTCCAAAACAATCAATCCATCTACGCTTGACATCCCATTGAACATTGTTTCTCTTTACTTTACTTTTTTTACGCATGTGGTGATTGCTCGAGTCCTCATGGTAGGCTTCCGCTTCCTCACGCTCTCATTTCTTTTGGACAATTTATAACGTTCGCTATTCATTCGGAATTTTCTTCTATTGCATGCGACTCTTTCAGGTAAAGTACCATTTAATTGGACGCCTTTCTTTACCTCTCCTTTACCATTGATGGTAGCTTCACGTCATCTCCGATCTGTAGACGTTGTCTCATGGCCGTGCTAGCCAATGTCAATTTCTCGCCCTTATAATTTCGAATTCATTTTCGCGTGGTTTGAATACGCAATTATTTAAAGTGGCGACTAAATACGTGAACGCGTTCAACCAGTGGCAAATTGGTGGCAAATCATCTTTTCCATAGTCTGTCAATCTCTTTGAAAAGATCAAATGTTTCAACGTGATCCCCGAGCTGGAGCTTTCCTTGGAGGCGACCGTGTATCTGGCCAGGACATTCGAGATCAGAATGGTGCGTAACCCTACAGTGCACTCAGAATAAGTGGCTTATTCTGCATTCTTACAACCGACAATGCTCAGTTATCGCGGCCCAGTCCATTGCGAATATTGTGAAGAGCTCACTGGGCCCATTAGGTCTTGATAAAATGCTTGTGGACAACATCGGAGTAAGCACCATTTGTTAACCGGTCAATCACTGAATTATTTAATTTGTAGCGCAGGAAGTCACGATCTCCAATGACGGCGCAACAATTCTTTCTCTTCTATCTGTGGAACATCCAGCGGGTCGTATCTTTGTGGACCTTGCACAAAAACAAGACAAGGAGGTCGGCGATGGTACGACCTCGGTCGTGATCATTGCTGCGGAGCTTCTGCGCCGCGCAAACGAGCTTGTAAAGGCGAAAATCCACCCGACGACGATCATTACTGGATATCGGCTTGCGTGTAGGGAGGCAGTCAAGTTTATGCAGGATCAGTTGAGTGTAAAGGTGGATGTTCTTGGGAGAGATGCATTAGTCAATGCGGCTAAGACGAGTATGTCCAGCAAGATCATCGGAAAGTGAGTGTTGACACAGTGCTTCTTATTATTATTACACCGATTACTTACACGATGTGTGACTAGTGATGATGACCTTTTTGCCCCCATGGCAGTTGATGCTATGCTGGCAGTCAAGACAATCAATATGAGGGGAGATATTAAGTACCCCGTCAAGGCTGTTAACGTCCTCAAAGCACACGGACGGAGTGCGCGGGAATCTCTTTTTGTTCAAGGGTATGCTCTAAATTGCACGGTTGCCAGTCAAGGTATGACAAGTTTCAATTCCAAATCTTGTCTCTTGCTGACCTGAAGCAACAGCGATGAAGAAGCGCGTAACAAACGCTAAAATTGCTTGCTTGGACATCAATCTGCAAAAAGCGCGGATGCAACTGGGTGTGCAGATTCTAGTTGACGACCCAAACCAACTTGAAGAGATTCGGAAACGGTGCGAAACCATCAATATATTTCAGAAAATCGCAATTAAATATATCCACTCTCACAGAGAGGCTGAGATTACGCTGGAACGGATCCGGAAGATCCTAGCAGCAGGCGCTAACGTAGTCCTTACCACCAAAGGCATTGATGACCTGTGTCTCAAAGAATTCGTGGAAGCTGGCGCAATGGCCGTCCGCCGTTGTAGAAAAGAAGACTTGCGACGTATCGCGAAAGCCACTGGCGGTACGCTGGTTTCCAGTCTCGCGAACCTTGAAGGCGAAGAAACATTCGAGGCGAGCTATCTTGGCACCGCGGATGAGGTTGTCCAAGAGCGGATCTCGGATGACGAGCTCATCTTGATCAAAGGGACGAAAGTCGTGAATTCCGCATCTATTGTGCTCAGGGGGGCAAATGATTATATGCTGGATGAGATGGAGAGGGCATTGCATGACACCTTGTCAGTCATCAAGCGGACGCTTGAAAGTGGGTCGGTGGTGCCAGGTGGCGGTGCGGTGGAATCTGCGTTGAGCATCTACTTGGAAAACTTTGCGACGACTTTGGTATGCATTTGACTTTACCACTGCATCCACCAATCCTAATTTTTCCTCTATCAGGGATCTCGGGAGCAACTAGCGATAGCCGAGTTCGCAAGTGCTCTCTTGTCCATTCCAAAAACCCTAGCAGTCAATGCTGCCAAGGACTCTACCGAGCTTGTCGCAAAACTTCGTTCTTATCATAACACGGCGCAGAAAGCCCCTGCAGGCTCACCCAAAAAAGCACTGCTGCGATATGGGCTTGACCTGATGAACGGCGAGGTCCGAGACAATGTCACTGCGGGTGTGCTCGAACCTACAATGAGCAAAGTTCGCAGCTTGAAGTCTTCATATGAGGCTGCTGTGTCGTTGTTGCGGATTGATGATGCGATCCAGTGTGTGCCAGGTTAGTACTCCGAGTTTCATGTGAGAATCATACGACGCTCATGCTGCTTGGAATCACAGAACAAAAGGGTGAACCTGACCCACACGGTCACTGAGCCTCAGGCCTATGTACTGTAGTCTTAGATACCAAGCGCCATCATCATGATTTATGCCTTTGCTGTCTAGTCTAGAAGAAACTAATTTCAGTATATTTTTGATGGTTTTAAGGAGGAAAATGTAAAGGATGTAATCGTGTTCACGAGAAACTGATCAGCACTGGGTCACGTGGGTTCAACAGATCAACACTCTTGACCTCGCAAGGCTTATTACGACTACTCTGACCTCTGTTTTTAGACAGTCTTAGTCTCTCGGCCTCTCGCGAGCACAGTCCTGCACCTTTGGTCGCAGCGTAGTCCACCCTATTTTTCAGTGATTTTTCCTGGTCAAAACCCACTCTATGCACTAGCCTCACCCGTCGCAAATTCATGCAGTCAGAAGCCTCGCCGTCATTCCTGCCTTATCTTTACCAACGCTTTCATACTCTCGTATGGTCATGTCTCGATTCAGATCTCACAAAGTCTGCTGTCTTCTACGCTGAGAGGTATTTCGCCATGGACCAACTTAATCACGACGCTCGCCATCTTTATGCTACCTCTTTACTCCGGGAAGGTCAAACTTACTCCGCCCTGTGTCTGGTCAGTATTGCACCGGACTTACAGTGTAGTGGCTGCTTGGAGATCAAGGCGAAGTGCTGTACAGCACTTGGTCGCCATAGACAGGCACGTGAAGCATTGGAAGAGGCCTTACAAGACACAAACTACGCGCCTTCTGGTCCGTCTCACGTTTTCCTCCCTTTTTCCTTCTATCCGTGACATTGTATATGTACAGCATCGACAAGCAGTAGGACAGCGCGACCCTTCCCTGAAGAAGCGGCGTTGCGGTGTAGATCTGGTACAATGGCTTTGAAGGGCAATCTTCCGGAAAAAGCGTCACTCAGTTTTCGGCAAGCATTGGCTTTGAATCCATTTCTATGGGAAGCGTTTGAGGGTTTATGCGCTCTTGGTGCGTTCGTACCAATTTACGAAGGTTTCTGTAATTCACCTCCATGACCTGCAAACAAAGGTTCAATACCTGAAATTGATGATCTATTTCCCCCTCGACCTCCGCCTATCAAGCGGACACCACCAGAAGAGCCTCAACCAAAACCTGTCCCAATCGCAACTGGTGCTGGATTCTTTACCCCTGACACCGGCAATGCTGGCAATCTGTTTCGCGGCTGGAAGCCTGATCCAACTCAACCACAACCATTTCGGATGGGACCACCCGCTGGACCACGCGACTCGACGTGAGTTCCTCAGTCCATTTCGTGCTTTTGCTGAACTGAACTTGACTTCCAACAGAGCAACCAATGACTCCTCCTTTTATCCATCCGACAATTCTTTTCAACAAATACATCGAGCCAGCCGATCTCAACCCACAGCATCTGGTCCTACCCAGCCACCAACCTCCCGCCCCCTCTCATCTGCGGACGAAGCAGGCCCAGTACCGAAGAAGCTGCGGTCGAATGTACGACAACCAGAGGCAGTCAAGTCCTCCAAGCCAAACAAATTGACTACGGACGATCCCTTGAAAAAGGCACGCGCCCGCCCGGCCTTGACATTTGCTAACATCTTCTCATCACCCGGTCGTCGTTCTCAGCCTACGTCGTCCCATAGGACAGCCGCTGGCACCGGGAAAAGTAATAATCCACCCGTCAACCCCAACGTCGCAACGCGCCGGAGTACACGTTTGCTCAGCGGTTCGGGCACCAAGCAACCGCATTCATCCAAGGTGAGCACTTCACAACGTCCGTGAGACGTGAACAAGGTTGATGGGTGTATACTGTATTTCCTTCCCCATGTTGTACTTCGGCTACTTGAATATTCTCAGCATTCTTCTCGAGATAGACGGCGGCAGCCAGTCCACGGACGTTCCCGCTCTACCGAGTCTGAAATGGACGAGGACGCCTTTCCCCCCAGCGAAGTCGCTTACTCAGCGTCACCGCCGTCCATCGCACATTCACCACGCTCTGAAGCATCCCCTTCACCAAGTAACTGGACCTCAGCGCACGAGCAGGCCGCGCAAGAAGCATACGAAGTGGAGTTAGCAGACCAATACCTGTACGACCTCATGCGACGTTTTGCAAGTGCGACGAGGGCCTTAGCAGTGTATGATTGCCAAAAGTGCTTAATTGAGCTGGAAGGGCTGCCTCACGTCCATCAACAATCACCTTGGGTTCTGGCTATGGTTGGCAGAGCACATTATGAGAAATTAGATTACGCTTCTGTACGTATTTTTGTGACTTCCTAACATTGTCTCCTTATTCAACATTAACCTTTTGCCTCGTTTCCAGGCTGAACGGGCCTTTAAAGCCGTCCGAACCCTGGAGCCTTATCGCCTCTGGGACATGGAAGTATACTCGACGCTTCTTTGGCACCTCCACCGGACTGTAGAGCTCTCTTTTCTTGCGCAAGAGCTCCTCAATATCGACCCACAGTCCTCGCAGGCGTGGATTGCGGTAGGGAATTTATTCTCGCTACAAAAGGAGCGGTCGCAGGCCCTGACATGTTTCCGACGTGCTGCACAAATGGACCCGACATGTGCTTACGCGCACACCCTCAGCGGGCACGAGTCGATAGATGAGGACCTCGACAGAGCGATCAACTTTTTCCAGTCGGCTTTACGTGCTGATCCTCGTCATTACAATGCATGGTATGCAGGTTCAGCCTCGGCCATCAAATGCTTATCTTCTGACGTTATCGCAAGGTACGGATTGGGAACTTGTTACTTGAGGATGAGCAAGATTCGCCTGGCCGAATACCACTATCGAAAGGCTGTCGAGATCCACCCTAACAATGCAGTACTGCTTGGATGTGTGGGCATGGTGCGTGGAGTCGCGCATTGAAAACTACGGTTCCGTTAACTTGAATTTCTTAGGCTATCGAACGGCGTGGAGATCGGGACCCTGCCCTTGCTCTCTTTGACGAAGCCGTACGGCTTGCTCCTGAAAATGCTCTAGTTCGTTACCGAAGAGCAAAGATTCTTATCTCAATGAAGAAGTACCCAGTAAGTCATTCTAAAGCTTTCTTTTAGGGTCCTCATTATTGACCACACTCATCGACGACGTGTGCAGCCCGCAGTCAAGGACCTGGAATATCTCCGTAATTCCTCACCAGAGGAGTCAAATGTGGTCTTCCAGCTTGCAAAGGTGTACCGATTATTGGGCGATGATGTCAAGTTTGCGCAATTGCTCGCGATTGCGCGTGATATCTCGCCAAAGAGTGTCAATAAGATTAAGAAGCTCTTGGAAACAATGAAGGATGAGGGAGGAGACGACCAGATGGACGAAGGATGAGACGAGCTAGATAAACACTAGCGCCATTTCTTGTAGATATTACCTGACATACGCAGATCTTATGCCAAAGCGGATACTGAGCTGGACCGAGTTGAGTCGGAACCGGACATTGGTCCGACGTCCGATGGGTTGGCTTGATGGATCGAGTCATTGTGAAAAGACGCGTAACACTATTTAAAAGGGGCCCTCTTCTTGCTCTCCTCCCACACCCACTGTGTCCACCACAGAATGTCCGCCTAAGACTCTCCGCGTCCTGGTCTTCCCAAAACTTAAACCTCTTATTTCTTGCATCGCCGAGTCACCGAGTTGACTGTCTGGCGGAATCTTGAAACAAGTATGGTTAATAAACTCGCCCGCAAATCCAACAACGGCTCCCTCCTCTTCGAACCCGAAATCGTCGATCGTATACACCATCGCTGACCACTCCTTCTGTGGGTGTCCGTTATGTTGAAGCCGTGTTCGTCGTCACTAATTTTTTGCTATCCAGACGCGCCTCACTCCCACCACAACACCCCGGCACTCCCTATGGCTTCATCTACTATGTCATCTGATTCTTCAAATCTATCTACACTGGCCCGTTCCAAGCTGCACTTGTCTGTTGGTGGCAGCTTGCATCGCTGGGTGCTCCTAAAAAACTCGATTATCCGTTCACAGCCCCTAACCAGCACTACAGCCACAACCGACCACCCAGATGTAAATCATGTATATTCTCTTGATGATGGGGACGACGACGACGACGAGGTGGGCGCAGAAGAGGAAGAAGACTCATTCATGTTTCCAGACGCTGGAAAACTTGTTGATAACAAGACAGCGGATGTCAATACTTCCGAAGCTCAATGGCTTGATTCTTTGTTGGAAACACTTGGTGACGATGACGATGACGATTTCAACGTGGATTCAGACGTCCATGTATCAGCTCACCCAGTGGATGATGACGAAGACCAACTACTCAGTCCATTGATGTCCCCCCTGTCCTCCTCAGACGATCTTCCGAACCAGTTGACCTATTACCCACCACCCACCCCTTTATCGTATCCCATTCCATATCCACCATTTCACCCACCGCTTATCAATTCATATGAGTTCGACCCCACTTTTGATTCATCGCTCACTTCCATTTCATCACCATATGACAACCCACTTCCTTATCTTGACGATGTAGAAGATCTCTCCATACCCGATGCTATAGAAGACACCTCGGACGACGAGTCGGAAGCACCGCCGACACCCTCACTCGGCCAGTCGACTTCGTTGTTATCTCTAGTCGACCCAGCTTCCATTCCTCTTCCTGCGGAGCGCAGCAGACGAAGGCACCCTCTTGTTTTTATCAATACGGACGATTCTTACTTTTACCCTTTCGAGCTTGATCCCCTTCCTTTCCCAGACGATCGCCACAGTTCATATAATGGTCAGCAAGAGTGCTAGCCGTCGTCCGTATATTCCTCGTTGTCATAGTCGTACATACGCACCTCCGTTACCGCGATAGCTCAAACCACATGTGGACCGCTTTGGCGATGTTTGATTTTGATCACACCAAATCTTATTTTTTGTGAGCTAGATACAAATGCCCTTGATGTAACCCGACGGCCGAAAGGCTCAACTTCGGCCGAGATTCATATATATTCCGATGCCACGGAAACCGACTCCGACTCAGTGGGCAGCTTGGGCAGCTCCGAGAACCACGATTCTGATGCGAGCTCTGGCAGACCAACAAACTGAACTGACATGTTGTTGAAGGCTGTTGGCCAGCAATTTGATGCGGGAAGTTGCTGGCAGTCCAGGAAAGGGACTGTATAGAACGGGAGACCTTGAGTGAGATTGGAATGCGAGAGCCACGAAGGTTGGGAAAGCCAGCAACCTCACTCACCGATTCGCGAAAGGCAAGGGGCGTTGGTCTCCATTTCATGGGTTGAGTTACTATTTAGGAATGTTATCGGTCAAGCCAGGGAACATTGCAAAAGCGAGGATCTCACCTGTCGACGTAATCATTGAGACGGTTGGCTACAAAAAACACGTTGGCGAGGCGTTCTTGGGCCCAATTTGCCCTTAGGATGTTCTCATGTAGGCTCATTTCGCAATGTGGCATGAAAAGCATCGTAGGGTCTTCTATAGTGTATTCGCCGCGCTGAAGGAGAACCGAACCCATGAACATTGGTAACTCACGGCAAGAAAATGGAACCTGCTCTGTTTTCAGTCAGCAATTGAAGGTTGAGCTCTAGGAGCAGGGCCTTGTCGTCCTCCGTGAAGACAGGATCATATATGGATACTTTTGCGCGATCCTGAATGACAAGATATACAAATTGATGTTTGAATACACACGAGATGATGCACACACGATGTCCAAGTGTTCACAAAGCTCGAGGAGAAACCCGAGCTGCACACGAGCATCTCGGGATGAGGCAGGACTTCCGAGACCAAGACATAGAACATTGGGCGAAGTAAAGGAAACAGAGTTCAGAGAGTCTCGCAGAATTTCTACAACGGTCCCTCTGTTACGAAATATCAAAAACGGGCTTGTGAAGGACAGACGTTGGCATTGCGTAATCCAGCCACGATCGTGGCCAAGTTCCGTTGCAACACGTTGCATCAAGACCGACAAGGGTGGACGTTCCTGGCGGAACTTATTTTTTCGTTTCTTACGGGAAGTAGGAATGAAGTCGGTATATGGGAAAGAGGTGGGATCTTTAAAAGTGGATGCAGAGTCGGAGGGAATCATATTGGTAGTAGCAGCTTGAGAATCAAACATGTACAAATACACGATTGTGAGTTGGCGAGCTGGTTCTGATCAGGTTCATGATCAGTGCCTGACTCCAATTACTATATTCGGGGTTCACACACCCTAGACTATCAATCCACCTTACACGTGATGGGGTACCCTCGATTTTAACTTCGCCGAAACTTCATGTTTTGCCGCCTCAATCAAGGTTCATTGGCTGAGGTAGCAAACGATCACGGATCAGAAGAGGTAATCTCTTTTGAAGACATCTCACAAGGATCGCTGCGCCCAAAGGTCATCCCCAAGATAGGTCGCAGTCTCGACTCCGACACCCTTATTCAATTTCCGCATCTCTTCTGTCCCAAGCTTTGTGAGTCCGACGCCAACAGCATGTTCCTTTCCTTCGGCGTGAATCGCAACAGGAGTCCCAGCTGATAGCGCAGCGTCAGCTGGAGGTAGATAACCCCCTGCGGAAGTGAGACCGGGGCACATCATGTGAGCTCCTGCAAGCAGGAAGCGGATGGCGCCACGATCGACCTTTACCATGGGAAGGATGTACGGATCTATAAGCACAGGGTTCAGCGCTCAGCAGAAGCACGGTAAACATCAACTAGCCGCTCACACTTGTGAAGTAATCGCAACGTGGGATAGAATGGACCATCGAAATGTTGAAAAATGAGCGGTTCTCCATGAACTGTATATATCGAGATATGTTCTCGGCTACAATTCGCACATCTTAGGTCAATGAACAGTGCAAGAATTGACAGGAAGCGGACCATTTTACATGAACAAGACCCTCCTTCTTGGGCCATATTGATTCGAGGGTTTCAGGCTCTATATTCCATTGTGTGAGGACTGCTGTTCGGATAGACCGCTGAATTGACGATTTGATCGGTGTGTGTCCTGCAATATCGGTGGAAGGCTGGAACCTGGTTCGAGATCAGAGTACATCTTTGAAGGACAGTACTCAAATATACTTTTTGAACATACTAAAGACAACACTGAGATTTGACTGAGATTTAGAATGATGCGAGCGGCAGTAACATTCAAGCGACCAATGTTTGTGTTACTTAACCATGTGACACGAGCTGAACCTCAGGCTGGGAGTGGCAGTGACTTGATCAACATTCAATCTACATTACTTCTGTTCCCTAGAGCTAGTAGTACATAAAGATTATCGAGAGCGCCGAGTACAGGAACGATAGCAGAGGTGATTGGTAAAACAATGAGGGTGAATAGTGGGAAAGGGAAAATGAAGAAAAATGAAGGCGGGTAGAGATCGCTGGACGATAGCCAGGAACGGCACGACGCAAGTGAAATGTTCTGTAAGAATGCGAGGACCAATACTTCATATCCTTCAGCTCAAATGTCCTCGTCTTTGTCCTCTATCTGATCAGGCTTCAGCATTCCCGGAATCCGTCTGGCGGCTTCACGTTCTTCCGTCGCTCTTCTCTCAGCTTCGGATTCCTTTTCTTCCAAGAAGAGTTCGGTGTTGTCCCCAGAGAATTCTTTAAGCTGAATAAGGAAGTCCCGGAGGGCCAATTTGAAGCGGTTGATGTCGCTATGATACTCGCCGAGACCAGTGACAAAGGCTTGCACTTGCGAACTAGAGGAAGCGATGTTAACCGCAGAATTCTTGAGAAGTAAAGGTCAACATTACTTTTGGACATGAGGGAAAGCAGTTTTCAGCAAATTTGCGCAATATTCCCGCAAGAACAATGAGTTGGAGATAGTCGGATCAGCCATTTGCGTGGGGTCAAATAAGGGTGTCTGGATCATGTTCAGTTCGACGAGCTGGAACATACGCGCAAGGAGAACGCTCTGTAGCTTGAATCCGCTCTTGTGATCCGTGTCAGTCAACACAAAGAAGATGTCCTGGACGATGCTGAGGAAGTACTGTTGGAAGAACGCATTGCTAACCGCAGGGTCTGCTGCACTAGCAAAGTTGTTGACAACCTCCAAGCACACTGGAAGGTATAAAACACGTCAACTCCGGTCAAGGCAATGGAAGAAATTGAATACATACAATTTAATCCTGTGTCTGCGATATCGCGCATAGTGTGCTTGATAGCCCAGATGATGCTGTCCATGAATAGTTTAAATTGTGTAGGTGGCACGCCCAACAATGCTGCAAGACAGGCATCGTCAATGTTGAAATATATTACAATATCCAGAGCTGCACTCACCTGGGAAGCAATTTAGGTTGATGGCTCGAAGAAGCTTGAAGAACCCAACACGATGCTCTGGGAACTCGGCAAAATCTTGGTTGATCATGTTCAGCGTTGGCTCAAAGACTGCATCGAGAACGGCTGGTATTTGAGCCGTCAATAGGGACTAAAAGGCATCCATATTAGTACCGCTGTTGTAGAAAAAATGTAGTGAAAGTATACTCCAAGACGGCCTGTAATTGTCGCCATCACATTTAAGACCTCCGCATCTCGTGCTGTCGGTACATTCCGATGATAGTCTCCTAGAATGGCGTCGAGCAACGGTGGTATGAAATTGAGGTTGACAGCTTCGAGATCTTCTGCCTTCTTGATATATGTTTCCATGAGCTTCAAAATCTCCTTCTTGACTGTTCGCAATTGCCGAACTTTCGGTGTCTTGGTTGCAACCAGACCTGTCAATAAAAGCATCAAGGAATCAGAATGTCGGTCTGCCAGGCATGATTGACGATGGAGAACTGAACCTTCTTTGAGAATGGTTTCGCTGATGATACCGCTGACGGCTTTGTACAAGCCAAGCATATCAAGGAATATTCGCCCAATCTGAGGTAAGTAGAAACTGCCGATAGACGTGCAAGCAGACACATTGGTTTTGAGCACGTTCGACAAAATCTTGATATTATCGTTGCTTGATAACACATCCATACTCTGCGCAGCTTGCGCCATAAGCGAGTCCCACTGAGGAACAAAGTCAGTAAAGCGTCAATAGAGAAGGTAAATCCGAACGTACCGCGTTATTTGGCAGTTCCATCAGCTTCGCGATCAACTTCTCCTGCTGCGGCTTATTGGGTTGGGCAGAAATCATGTATCCAACTGCTTCGTAGAATGTGTGAACCTGCAGTGTGGTCAATACGGCAGCAGTAAACGTGAAACTGACGGAAAGTACCTGTTGAGGGGATAGATCCACGGTAATTCTGTGCAGCAACCGCAAGATTTCATCGACAAACGGTTCTTGCTCGCCGGATTGTTGCATGACGAAATGCCGCCGACACTTTTGTGCGATTTTAATGAATGTATCGCAAGCCATGTCTTGGACACCTGTATGAGCGAAAAATTAAGATTCCTGAATTGACAACTCAAGTGATTTGCATAGGACTTACCCTCGTGCGTCTCATGCATGAACTCGAACAGCTTGTTGACGACAGTCTTCAAAAACTTCCAATGAGCTTTGAGGAACCGCGGGTATTGCCCGACGATGTACATGATGTCGGATGCGACGACAGCCTTGTTGTCCTTACCACGCTTGATCTCACATAGGCCCAACAGGTCTTTGATGACGGTTACCAAAAAGCGTTTCTCTGTCTCCTCGTCTATAAAAGCGAAATCACGATTGTTAGAATTGGGGGACAAGAGAAACTGATTACGCACTCATCGCTCCCGAAATGGAACCAATCGCCCAGCAAAGAGTGTTGAGATTCTGCCATGACCACTCCGACCCATCGACCTGCTTTGCGAGCTTTTCCGTCAAGATTGTCTCTGTGTCGGTAACGTCAAGATGGGTGAGGTACACCAGCAACTCGCGCATCGACTTGTAAAGCACAATCGTATCGATCTCCTTCATGAACTCGCGGACGATCTCGCCTTCTTCGTTCTCGACGATCAGAACCTGTAATCGTGCGATGGTGTAAGTATCTACAGCTCTGTAACGTCGAGGTGTGAAACGCACCTCCTCAGGCTTGACCATCCGTTCAATAACCACCAACCGCAGATTCGACAACACATCGCTATAAATGTTCTTCCTCAACGACATCCCACTCAACATATTCTGTGCCCCATTCGATCCGCCCAAACTCAACCCCATTAACAGCCCTGACTCGCCAATCGGCAAACTCTGGATCTCTTCATACAGTTCTGCAACCAACTTCAACCAATATTCCAAACAGATCTTGAATATCTCCCGCTCGTCCACCTGCGAGACTTTCACCATGTACAAATGCGCGTTCAATAGCACGTCGCGGTTAGGTTCGGTCTCAACGGCTCGGAGATGGTTCGATAAGAAGTTGGCTAGGAAGAGGGAAAGGTTGAGCACGAGCTCCTGACCAGCATCGCCTGCGTTAGCATACGCCTGGGCAATGTTCGTGCTGGGAGGGATCATGCGGTTGACGGAAGTCATTACCATTGCGAAGAGGATGACGAATTTGGGGTCATATTCTGGACCGACATTGAGGGCCGCAATTTCAGCCAGGCACTTGAGCGTAACGTTGCGGAATTCGGGTGCTTCGAGGAACTGTCAATGCATTTATTATCAACGTAAGTCAGACGGGAAAATGGAATGAATGACTCACGCGATTTAGGAGGAGATCGATTATTGTGGTTTCAAAGATGTATCCCAATGGAATCCAGTTCAAAAATCTCAGAAGCGTCTCCAATGTAGCCTTAATCAAGGATGTTTTGTTCGCCTCCTCCAAGACCTCCGAGCACAGTTTGAAAATCTCGGAGAATTCGCCGCACATTTGATTCTTCAAGTTTTTGATCTTGGTTTGCGTCATCTGCTCTGCTGAAAAGTCGAAAATCTCTTCTGAGAGCAACTTCATGATGACCATGTTGTTTTCACAGAGGGAAAGACTTGTCTTGGAGGATTCGACCAATTCTGTGATGAAGGAGGGCCAGTTGTGTGGCCATTCTTGTTTCAGGATCTGGATCGGATGGATTGTTAAATGGGATTGAAGAGAGAAATACAATCGAGGCGTACTTGGACAAGCGCAAGGTTGAGTTTGTTGATATATGTCTTCTCCTTGCGCAACATGGTTTCATCGGACGCAACCTTGACGGTTACTCCGACGACAAAGTTTCGGATACCTATGCAGATTTTTAAATCAAAACTGAATGTCATCGGTATCAAAAAAAAAACTAAGATCACACCTTGCCGCTGTCCGTTTGGTAGCGTTTTCCACCGTGTAGTGATAAGCTTCTCAAGGATCTGCAGACCAATGTACTTGATGGAATGTTGTGAGTTAGTCCACTGATCCTATCTGAAAATGTAATGATCGCACCTTGGCCTGTGGAAATGAAGATCTTTCCAAGATGTCTGGCACCCTAGTCCAGGCTTCTGGATGTTCTTGAAACTGAGTCAGTACTTGCTGCGCCATTTGTTGCTGTGGAGCGCAAGGGGAAGAGCGGCATCAGCGATCGGCGGGACATCGTGAAATCAGACGAAGTAGACGAACCTCTTGACCGACACCGGTATAGAATGTCATGACAACCTTGTCCATGAGGGCGACGTCGAAGTCCCTCGAGAAATCGAGTAAAGCCTGCATGAACGTTCAACAGGGACATATCCGAGAAAATTAGACAGGCTGACCTCCATGATTGCGGAATGATAAAAAGAGGAAGACTGTAATTTGCTCAAGTGTAAGGGTTCAAGTCAAGGCAAAGGGTTGGTGTTAGTCGTAGGATTAGAACTACTAGAGCTAGAGAGTTCAGAGTCTTAGTACGAGTACCTCAGTCGACACGACGTTGGGCAGAGGGCGCAAGAGTCACGCGGTTTGTAGCTCCGCCCATTCAGCAACACACGTGATCGCACAGCAACAACGAGCAGCGGGTTAGGGTTACTCCCATCCTCCACCGTGATACGCCTCTGCCAACTCCTCCCAGCGAGTTGTGAAGGGACGAGGAGGACAAGCAACATCCCGTCATTCAACTAAGTTTGATATCGTCGTCGAACAAGCGCAAAGTAACACAGAACATGGATATTTGGGACCACGTTGTTGGAACGCCAACCGATTCTTCGACCTTGCCACTACTATTGGTAGCTCCGCCGCTCTGCTCCCCAGTACACCGCCCAAGCCCACATTTGAACCACACCAACAATACGCTGCCCTCTGCTTTGCAACATGTATATTGTGCAACGAAAATGTTGTTGGTGACATCGATAATTATGACTCGTGCCAGCAAATACATCAGCCTCCCGATGTTGGGACACAAGAATGAGCTCCGGAATCCTCTTAGCTCTAATGATTAGTTACTAGTAACGATGCTTTTTCTATAGGAGAAAACGCGAGTCGAGTTGCTCGCCGCTTGTCTTCAATGTCGTGCTGGAGAGAGTACTACCTTCAAAGTTCAAACGGAACTTGAAGATTTCACAAAGTTACCAATGTCAGGCTGCTTCAGGCAAGAGTTCAAGTCAATTCAAGTTGGGACTCCTGATACAATAAAATAAACGATAAAAGGCTCAGATACAAATTAGTGTCATTCAGAACTGAGAATACGCGGCAATATTATATTATTAGTATAGCCTGAGACGGAATTCAAGTAATGTCACGCTGCACGTGCCTTCCGACGTGACGCGTCAACTCCAGTCTTCAACCATTTCAACATTCTCCTGGACTACGACTTCTACCATGTCAATAGACGTGCATGAGGCCATGTTGGCATTCTAATTATTGGATGTTAAGTGAGTCAGGTGTACTCACCATTTTTCTCTTTTCAGCAAAGCCATCCGGGACATGGCTCCGATCATTGATCCAGAAGAGGACTATCTCAGCATCGTCGGCGCAGAGGAAAAAATCGCTGCTACACAAACAAAAAGAAAAAAGGAACTTGATGAATCCCAGGCCCATCTGAAAGGCATGTTGGAATTATTTGCTCCTTGTCATTTACCACTCACACAATCTCCTTTACAGCACTCTCGAGAATTCTGGAAGCCGCCCGCATTTCCTCCACACGACCGCCCTCCATCCCTTCAACTGAAGCACACGCCGCTACACTCAACGAACTCGATATCAATCGCCTATCTCTAGCCAAGTCTATCAGTGACGTCGAGGGGTTAGCCGCAAGCAAGGAGGCCGAACTCGCCGCACTCAAAGAGGAGGCACGCAGACTGGAAGACTATGATCCTGCCGTGGAGCATGAAAAGGAACTGGATGGTACCGCGTGAGTGACCGCTTGTTGTATCATTCGGCCTTGCCTTGCCGTTATTTCCATGTCGTCTATGTTCTTGACGTGATTTGTCATACAGATTGCGAATACAAATGTACCAGAGAATGGGCTTCGAGCCAGTCCCTGACAAGAATGGGAAAATCACCAAAATGCTTGTCCGTGAGCAACGGTTCCTGACATTTCAAACACACGGATGTAATCTGAATTTCGTGCGTTTAAAGGTGCACAATCAGGCGATATCCATTCTGTCGAATTCGATGGCGGCAAGGCCGACTTTGTATATGCTCAACTGCTTTGGAAGCTCGCATCGTTATGACCATAATGACGCCAAGTTTACGTTCCCACTCTGCACGAACTACTTATTATCTTAAGCTTGTAGCTGGATGTGTACTATTTGCTAAAATTATTTAACTGTAAACGGTTATCTACAGAGCAAGACTCGCAAGACAAAATAATAATACAGCACAAGAAACCACTGAAAGCCAGGTCCTTAACCATCTTGACTGCGGAAAATCAGGGTTGAACAAGAGGTTGGGGTATCTGTCATTTATTTAATAGACGTCAACATGGAATGCCCAGTAAATGTGGAAATAGCTGACCTGAACGCCTTGTTTAATAACCCAAACTTTCTTCTCTTTGCACTTCTCTCCAACCTCCTTGACTTTCGCCTCAATCGCGTTCTTCTTCACCTTATGGACCCGCAATTCTTGATAAATAGCTTCAACGAGGAAAGTCATGCTGGCAGCCTGGAGTGAGCTAATTTTCGTAAGGAGGAACGGTAGGTAGGCATCAGGGAAGCTTGTTTTCGGTATAGATATCGTTCGTTTGATTGCATCGAGCACAGGTGCGGGTGCGGAAGGAAGCGAGCCTCCGGTAGAGGAGAAAGGCTTTGGTGTTTGATGGGGGAGAGCGAGGCGATCTGGGAGAGAGGGAACGGCGAAAACGGCATGGGAAGGCGCGACATTCTTTGTCGTCAGAAATTTTTCCTCTACAGGATTGGACACAAAGGTGAAAGGATCAATAGGGAATGGGGTATCTAAAGCAGGAAGTTAAAGGAGGGAATAAATGACGAATGACAACCACTCCTTACCATTGAACAGTTGGATCCGATAGGGTTTGAACGTGTCATATTCGCATCGTCCGACTGTTGATTCCCAACATGGTCCCTTAGCAAAGGGCATAAGAGGAACCACGACCTTCCTCTTCTTGGCCAATTTCCTCTCCCCTTCTTCGGCTTTCCTCTTCAGAGCTGATGCAGGTACGGGGAAATCTGGCAACGACGGTGATGCGGCTCTTTCCCCCAGCGGGGTCCCTGGCTCTTGCACGTCGTCATCGTCAACAAGCCAACTATCCAAGTCAGAATCGGGGTCCTCCGCATCGGCATCCTCCTCTTCACCATCGTCGACCACGTCGTCGGCCTCCCCAGCAGCCTCCTCCTCCCATTCTTCCCCGCTGTCGTACCCATAATCAAATACTAATATATCTCGTGCAAATGGGCTTCGGGGCCCAATTATACGTGAACTCCGCGTCCATGTGCCGAAATAGCCCGGGCGGGCATCGTCTGCGAATATGATAACCTTTGCTGGGAGAAGGGTGCGGTCGTGGAGTTTGGAGAGGAGGGAGCGTACGACAGAGATGTCACCTGCTATTTCTGCTTCAGAGAGCTGGGAGAGGATGTCGCGGATAGCCAAGGGGCTATATGTTTTGAGACCAGAAGGGGAAGGGCGGCGGAGGCGGGAATGGTCTACAGATGAAAGTAAGGATGAAATTATGGAGCGGAGACGATCTGGAAGAAATTTGATATGTAACGTTCAGGAGGAAAATCGGAACTTGAAACACGTACCTTTCGCGCTGAGTTGAATGATATCTGCGTCCATCTCCTGGCCATTCTGCCTCTGGACATCTGCCCCACCTACCACTTCGTCATCGTCAATGACAATGACATCCCTTTCTGGCCGGAACCATTTGCCGCGCGTTCTTCTCCTGTGATTCTCCTCTAGAAACCAATTAACCGGAGCAAGATCAGCATCCTTCTTCAAGACAAACGGCTTAAATGTCCGTTCGAAATCTGATTGACTCGATGAGGGACCGGCCTCAGCTGAGTCTGCACCTTTGTATGGCGCACGAGCAATGCCACCTTTGGCCTTGCCAAAGAATTTTGCCATGAGCGAACGCGATTTATTCTGCGCATCCTTTTCCTTTTTTTCCCTCTCAGCTTTGGCAACCTTCTTCTCTAGTTTTTCTTTTTCCTAACGGGTGTTTGGTACTTTTAAGGGGTGAAATCAATGGAATATTGTGAGAAGGACATACCTTGGCTGCTTTCTCGGGATCGGTCTGCTTCTTGGGTCGACCGACTTTCCCTGGTGAATTCTCGGATTGCTACAGAATATAAATAAGATTTGAAAGCAAAGAAAAACGGAGAAAGACGGACGTCGTCTTCCGATTTGTTCATTTTTGAATGGTGGGACGAGCAATGGACGTCGGCGATCAAGCCATTAGTAAATGGATCGTTTGTTGGGTTGATTTTGCTAGTCTCTTTGGGCGGTAGTTTTCCGGTACCCCTGGGGTCGAGAATCATGTCTCGTTCCTCTTGCGAGAGGGCCTCGAACTGAGCGATCAAATCTTTTTTGGCCTATGCAATTTCGATACCTTGATGTACGATCGGATGTATGACACTACTCACCTGGGCCCTCTCCGCTAACCTGATCTCAGCTTTCGCCCGTGCAATCTTCGGTAACCAATCTCGATGTTGTTCCTTCACTTCCCATCGCCAGACACATACAGCAGCGGGAGGCTTTCCACCACCAGGGATTCCGTCTAGCCCATAGTTATGACGAGCTACGATTGCTTTGATGGCGGCTTCAACTACATTAAGAGAGAGGGCTGATGAGGCTGACGACGAGCTTGCATCACCGTCTTCGCCGTCTTCTTGGGTAGGGAGTAGTTCGCGGTGAACGTGCTTCACAAGGGCTGACAGAGTCTTGTCGCTGAGAATGTGGAAACAATGAGGGCTGTTTCCCAAAGAATATTGTATAGCGAATTGCACACCTCTCGTGAACTAACTTCGCAATAAGGGGTCTATGTTCATCAGGAATGGCAATCAAAG
>Ga0210387_10000974_pt1 | contig 21167 bp, 16 predicted proteins | sample IncBWC7OmetaG_FD_160108 | JGI IMG/M metagenome (GOLD analysis project Ga0210387, IMG submission 160108) | Forest soil microbial communities from Barre Woods Harvard Forest LTER site, Petersham, Massachusetts, United States - Inc-BW-C-7-O ...
TACGAACGAACGGCTCTCGCAGCTTCCGCATTTCGGTGAAGTCATACAGACATGCCCGTCCGGTGAGGTTAGCGTCACGTTGATCACTATTTCATTACCGCTCAGCCACTTTTGCGATCTGCATCTGCAGTCGCGCGAGGATCGCATTGAACCGTACGTGGAGAGTCGGCCTATTCGGCGCTAGCTCTTGCTCGAAGATCCGCATAAAGACGTCGAGCAGCTTGAGATGCGTATCGCAAGCGTAGACGACATTCCGTAAGGGCTCATTCGTGTCGTCACCCGGGAGTTCAAAGTACTCGGCGACCATTTGGTGACCTTCGTCCAGCGCGTCGACTCTATGACCGCCGGCCAACGAGAGCAACGACGGGTGCACGAAGCGCGATTTTAATTGATAGCGCTCATATATCGGCGTCACGACTTGGTCTGAGGTCGGGAAGAGGGCCGTGACCTTGAACGCATCCTTGGCCGCCTTCTCGCCCGCGTCGGACTGCTCGCGCTGCCACCACACATCTACGAGGTCCAGGCGGTTGTGGAGGAGCCACGACTGCCCCGTCAATTCGATCGCGCGTCGCATTCCACGAAACGAGGCCGAGCGATGACAGCGAAGCGCCGCGAGCACGATCTGAATGAACTCATTCCGCACTTCGGTACAAAGCATCCAGAGCGCCATATACTGCGCGGTGTCGCGCGACGCACGCCGGGGCAGGAAGTCAGACATGCACTGGTACAGGTCTTCGATCTGATCAGGCAGGTCCGCCACATCACTGAGCCGGTGAATCGAGGCCTCGCGATTTTGCTCCTCCGCCTCCGCGTATTCCGCGATGGTGACCGTTTCTGAATGTGTCGGCACAGCCAGACCTCCTCTAAAATCGCCGGGACGGCAATCGCACGGCCGAGATGGGCGGCGACGCCAACCGGGCCGGGGTTTGTTCGGCCCGACGACAAATGTACATCGGATCTGCCGAGGCCGCAGTTTACGCCCAGCTACCCGTATCGTGTCTGGCTAGGGTGCCAATCTTCCGGTGATGGAGATGCCGAGATTACCCACCGTCAGCGCGACGGCTGAACACGCGTACGTGCTATGCCTTCTTGACGCCGGTCTCGATCGCGCGCAGACGTGCGTCGAGATGTTCGATCACACTGCCGACGGCGGCGCGATTCAGGTTAGCTAGTTGAGTCGCGGCGCCGGCTAAACTTTCGGGATCAAGCACGCCAACAGTGCTACCGCACTCGTCGCAGTAGACGAAGAGCAGCGGCGCCGACGCGCCGATCGGTTTCCACTTCGTAACGGCCAACGCAGTACTCGGACACTTGTTGCAAGTCGGACCGGTCGCGCTCATGCGTCGCTCCTCCCGAATTGGGTCGTCCAAAGAGACGTACCTCACGGGCAACCGGGTGAACGCCGAGGCCAGCTCGTTACCCTAACGCCCGTGCAACGGCCGCATCAGATAGTTGGCTCCAGCCCGCCGCGGGCACGTTGGGGACGTTGTGCAAGCGCAGCGAGGGAGTACCGGATCGGCGTTCCGCGGTCGCGCTCCGCGGCGGCTCATCGCGCTGTACGCGCACGTCGGGGTCGAGCCGCAGGAGCTCGTGCGCCGCTTCGCTGAACGCCGCCGGCTCCAGAGCCGCGCAAAATTGCGGGAGGTAGAATGAACAGGGGCCGAGGGCGAACGTGACACGCGTGCCGTCGTGAAGGCTACTGAACGAACGCCGAGGACCACGCGCATATCGCGTGGGCACCGTCCCGCTCAGGGCCGTCCATAGTCGAGGGTGTGACAGAGATTGGGAGTCGAGGATGTACAGAGATTGGGCACCCCTCGGGGGCGAACTACCGCAAGAGCGGCGCGACCGCGCCGTCCTCGGACTACGCGAGCGAGGGCGCCAGAGCGCGGTGCGCGACGGCTCAAGCCCGTGAGCCGCGAGCAGATCAAGCGCGACGACGAGGCGAAGGCAGCGAAAGCGCGCGACTCTTGCCGCGCAATGGTAAAGCACGGGGTTAATGTGCGCGTCCGCTTCGCTCGAGATCGGTGCAAGTCGTTGCGGTGCACCCACGTCGCGGCGACGGGGCCATGGGCCCCGGCGCTTGAGATAGTTGTGCCGCCGATGTTCGGCGGCACCTCCATGCCGGGAGCGGGAATCGAACCCGCATGACCTTACGGTCAAGGGATTTTAAGTCCCTCGCGTCTACCGATTTCGCCATCCCGGCCAGTTCAGACCAATACGGAATAACCGGCCCCCCTCTTTACTCGCAAGCCTTTTGACATAATGTGTAGCGGGTAGCGCATGCGCCTGTTTCCGCGGTCCGAGGGTTATCCGTGCCGCGCGCGTGCGTGCCGCAATCTGGCCCCCTTCCCCCGTGTCTGACGACCAACTCGCCACGCTTCCCCCGCCCGCGGCGCCAACCGCGTCTCTCCGCTGCCCGTTCTGTCAGTCGCGGACAGCTCTCGACTCGAACCAAAATGTGGGCACGCGGGGGCTGAGAAGCGGAGACCTGGTGGTCTGCGCCCACTGCCTGGCCCCGACCATCGTACGGCGCACGAAGCGGAGCCTCTTGCCAAGGCTGACGGCGCCCGGCGCGTCGACGCTGATTGATTTGCGGCGGCACCCGGACGTGAGGGCGCTCGTGGAGGCGCTCCAGCGGGGTGAGATTCCGCCGTCCAAGCCCGCGGTGCTGCGGGCGCCGTTTTCGAACGCCGCGACGCGGCGCCGGCGGGAGTTGCGGGACTTGGTGGACCTGGCGAGCGATCAGGAGCGCATCGCGCCGCCGCGGCCGGCGATCGCCGATCGGCCCGACGAGCGCTGGGATATCCGCGTGGGAGTATGGATGGACTTGAAGGCCGGAACCCCCGTCCACATGGTCGCGCGCGCGTACGCCGTCACGATCGAGTTCGTGGAGAGCGTCGAGCAGGACGGCTTGTTCCCGAGCTACTATCGCATCATTCGACGCGAGGATCGCGTCATGGTGGATGATGGCTCGGGCGTGTTCGTGACGTGGACCTCTCCCGCGTCGCCGGACGTGCCCGCGAGTCGGAGCTCTTCGCAAAGCTCCTCGTCGGTCAACCGCGCCAACGCCTCCCAGGAGGCCTTCGCGTAGGCGCGGCTGCGGAAGTCGCCCGACACTGACCGGAAGAAAATCCTCGGTGGCCCGAGGGAGAGCGGCTCTTCGCAACCCTCCCGGGGGCTATCCGGCGCCGCCGATGGCCACGCCAGCCACTGGACGCCGTCGCATACGAAAGATTTTGCCCTCGGTAGCAGCATGGGTCACAGTAACGGTTTTGTAACTGAGGCACAACCCCGTACGTAATCAGCGGCCCGCGAGCACAACGAGCGGCCAGCTAACCCGACGCGCGCGCGTCGGATCTGCCCACCGGTCTGCCAACGAGCGCTCGAATTCCACGACGGGGTCTGTCCCGTGCTCGGACGCGTACCGCGCGGTCGCTGACCAGCTTCTCAAGTAGCCGGCTAGCTCGGGGAGCGTCCACTCGCGCGTCAGCGTGAACGGCGGTGCGTCGATCCGGTCGAATGGGAACGGCACCGTGCGGTAACCATCGCGCACGATCTGACGCTCGGCGGGCCAGTACGGGCCGACGGTTGTGGTGTTGTAGTGCTGGAGCTGGGCGTCGAGCAGCGGGTCGTCGAGCACCGCGTCGTTATAAGACCAAATCACCAATACACCCTGTGGCGCGAGTACGCGGCGCACCTCGGCGTAGAATCGATCGAGATCGAACCAATGCAACGCCTGCGCGACCGTGATCGCATCTGCGCAGGCATCTGGGAGGCCGCAATCCTCGGCCGGCGCAACGCGATACTCGATGCGTTCGTGCGGGGGCGCGTGCGCGAGTTGCTTCGCGCTCGAGTCAGTCGCGATCACGCGCGCGAAATCGTCGGCGAGCGCCAGCGCTGCCTGGCCGCTGCCGGTGGCGCAGTCCCAGACCACGTCGCGGCGTGGGGCGATCTCGGCGACGAACTCGAAGAGCTCGCGGGGATAGGTGGGGCGAAACGCGGCGTAGGTCGCCGCTTGTGCAGAGAAGTAGTCAGGCATGGAGGCTCGCCCAAAGATGCATTGCCGCGTAGGCGCGATATGGACGCCAGCGCTCGGCGACCGCGAGTAAGTCGCGTGCGGTCAGGTTGCCCGCGGCTTTGCGCAGGCCGAGGTCGCCGTGGGGGAAGGCGTCGGGCCAGCGGAGGGCGCGCAGCGCGATGTAGGAGGCCGTCCAGTCGCCGATTCCGGGGACTTCCTTTAGAGCAGCGATCTGCGACTCGGGGTCGGAGTCGTCGGCCAGAAGGCCACCCATCACTGCCTTGGCAAGCGCAACCGCCGTCGCCGCACGCGCGCGGGTCAGACCGATCCGCGCGATCGTGCTCGGGCGAGAGTCGGCGACTCGCACGGCTGTCGCGCTCAGGCGCGAGAGGCCATGAGGGGCGTCCTTAATAGAATCGCCGAGCAGCGCGGCCAAGCGGCCTGAGAACGTCGAGGCCGCGGCCACGCTGACTTGTTGGCCTAGTACCGCGCGGAGCGCCAGCTCGAAGCGATCTATTGCGCCCGCTACGCGAAGGCCGGGGTGGCGTTGGACGAGCGGTGCCAGCAGAGGATCGGCTGAGAGCGCTCGGTTGATCGGGCGCACATCGGTTTCGGCGTCCAGCAATCGGCTCGCTCGCTCACGAACGGCATCGCCCTGATCTTGGAGCGACGGCGATAGCTCGACCGTGCGAGCATGCACGGAGAACCAGCCGCGGCTCCGGCCGACTTGCAGTGTACGGGAATAGGTTATGCCTGAGACAGCTTCGACTCCTGGCGTGCAGCGAGGCGCCAGGTACGTCAACATCAGGTTCCAATCGAGTGGCGGCGCGGAGTTTGCTGCGCTGCGCGCAGTTATGCGAGACCGTGAGGTTCCCATTCGAGTATCGACCGAGCCGAGATTGGCTCGGGAGTTTATGGATGAGACCGGGACGGAATGGGAAGTCTCAGAAGTCGATGCCTCGACGATCCCCGGCGCGCGCGGAGGGCGATGTCTCATTTTCTCCTCCGCGCACGCGATTCGGCGGGTGTGGAATTACCCACCAGACTGGTACCGCGTATCGACTGCCGAGCTGAGCGCGATCAGCTGGCGCCGCTAATCACGCATATACAGCGAACATCGCACCCTGCGGGTCCGTGAACATCGCGATGCGCGGGCCGCCAGGCACATCGGTCGGCCCATAGATCACCTGGCCGCCGAGCGTCGGCACGCGCGAGGCGATCTGGTCGACGTCTTTCACGAAGACGTAGTGCACCCAGTGGAACGGCGCCGGCATCGTCTCCGGCTTGTTGTACATGCCGCCGAGCTGCACGCCACTTCGGGCGAACATTTGGTAGTTGCCGAAGGGCTCGCCCATGGGCGCCGAGACGCCACGGTCCCAGCCGAACAGCGTGTGGTAGAAGTTGAACGCCAACTCGTAGTCGCCGGTCGCGAGCTCGTGCCACCCGAACTCGTTCACGTGGGGCTCGCCTTCGTGCCCCGGGAACTCGTTCAGGGCCGTGAACGCCGCGATCGCCGGCCCCTGCGGATCCATAAACACCGAGAACCGGCCAACCGTCGGGATGTCCATCGGCGGAACGATGAGCCGCCCACCGAGCCGGGTGATATCCGCGGCGGTGGCGTCGACATTGGGCGTCGCCACATACGCGAGCCAGTTCGGCGGTACCCCGGGCTCCTTCATCACGCCACCCATGGGCAAGCCGTCCAAGGTCCACATCGTGTACGTGTCGCCGAACGGGGCCGTGCCCCAGCCGAACAGCTTCGTGTAGAACGCGATGGCGACGGCCGGATCGGGGACCTGGAGGTCATACCACACAAATCGACCTAATGGAGTCATGGTCGAACGATATCTCTAACGCCGGCTGCCAGCTAGCTGCTCGGCGACACGTTCCAGCAACACCGCAGCGTCGAATGGTTTGAGCACCATCGGGCACCCCGTGTCGTCGATGGAATCCCTCGCGCGGTCCGTGATGTCGCCCGTAATAAAAACAGTCGCGCGTGCCAGATGCGGCTGGTGGGCGATGGCGAACGCGAAGACGACATCGCCACGGACATCCGGGAGTCGATAGTCGATGATCAGGCAATCGACGCCACGAATCGCCAGGATCTCCTTTGCCGCGCTGCCGGTACGGGCTGTGATCACCTCGTATCCGGCCCGATGGAGCAGCACGTCGAGCGCACGGCAGACGACTTCTTCGTCGTCGACGACGAGCACGCTGGCGCGCTGGATCGAAGAGTTCATCTCGGCAATATTACTACGTTCGGGGCGGCGGTCTCATCTCAGTCGAGGGAGCGACATGGCGGCGGAACTGCGCAACTTCTTGGCCCTTTCGTACGACGAGCTGGAACAGCTGAATTTGCAGGCGAAGGAGCAGCGTCGAAATCGTGTCGCCCCGGACAAGATTCAAGAGCAGCGGATCAAGTACCTGACCGACGAGAAGCGCATCAAGGCCGTGACGGTGCTGTTCAGCGACCTCGAAGGTCGGCTGCACATGCTCGACTATGACAAGAAGTTCCTCGTCAAGAGCTGGGACAATCTCACATTCGACGGGTCGTCGATCCGCGGCTTCACCGCCCAGCGGGAGAGCGACCTGCGCCTCTCAATGGACTGGAGCGCGTTCTACTGGGCGCCGGCTGACTTCTTCGGCTCGGGGAAAGTGCTCGTGTTCGGCGAGGTGATCGACAAGGACGGCTCGCCGTATGCCGCCGACATTCGCGGCGCGCTCAAGGGCTACGCCCAGTCCTTGTTCGACAAGCAAGGGTACACACTCAACGCCGCGAACGAGATTGAAGGCTTTCTCTTCAAGGGCGTTGATGCCGAACGCCAGTTTTACAACACGAATCGATTTGAATACGTGAGCACGGGGGGCTACTACTCCTCGCTGCCGGGTGATGCGCTGCGCACGTTCATCGATACGTCCGCGGAAGTGCAGCGGGCGATGGGATTCCAGAACGAGAAGGACCATCCCGAGGTCGCTCCCTCTCAGTTCGAGATCAACTACGGGTATGGCGAGGTCGTCGCCGCGGCCGATCAGATTCAGCTCTACAAGTTGATCTGTCGGCAGGTCGCGACGAATCTGGGGTTCACGGCATCGTTCTTACCGAAGCCGGTTGTGGGCGTCAATGGCAACGGCATGCATACGAACGTGTCGATCTCGAAGGACAACAAGAATCTGTTTTGGGATCCGAAGGGCGAAGAGCGCATGAGCGCCATGGCGTGGTCGTTCATCGATCGCATCCTGACGCATGCGAACGATGTGTGCTTGGCCTTGAATCCGAGCGTGAATGCGTATCGGCGGCTCGATCCCCATTTTGAAGCGCCGAACCAGATCAAAGCGTCGCCGACGGATCGTGGATCGATGGTTCGCATTCCCATCGGCAATGAGAAGAGCGCGAGAGTCGAGGTGCGGTCCGTCGCGCCGGATGCGAATCCGTACATGGTGATGTTGTCGGTCTTCAAGACCGGGCTCGATGGCGAGACGGCGAAGATCGCCAATATCCGGCAGGCCGAGCGATACCTGCCGGACAACATCTACGATGCGATCGAGAATTTTCGGAAGGCGACGTGGACGGCTAAGCTACTTGGCGAAGACGTGAAGGCCCGCTTCGCTGATCTCAAGCAGGCCTCTGCTGATAGGTGCCCGAGACTTCTCGGCACGTTCGTCAAAGGGCCCGAGGTGCAGTATCACCACGAGGTCTATAACCAGTTTCTCTGGAACCTGTTCTAGGAACTGCGCGTCGCGCTTCGCGCGAACGTGAACTGGTCGACTGGTCGGTCTGAACCGAGGTCTGTGAGCGAGCCTCAGCCCAGCCGACCGGCGATAGTGGTTACCGGCCGATCGGCACCGGCCGGCATCCCGTTACTGGCCGATCGGCACCGGCCGGCATCCCGTTACTGGCCGATCGGCACCAGCCTGCATCCCGTTACCAGCCGAGTCCGAAGCCAGCGTCGACGACGGTCCGCTCGACGCTGTGGGCTATGGTGAGCGTGATGATGTAGCGACGGTCGAGGAACGCCCCCCAGATGCCGCCGCCGTAGCCGTCGTGCCACGTCGACGAGCTGTTGGTCGGGCCGGGGGCGAAGACACGCCCGACGTCGTTCAGGCCGAGGAGACCGATCTCGCTCGGCGCGACGAGCGTGATGCGTCCGAGCGTCAGGAAGAGCTCGGACTCTTCGTATAGTGCCGCGTTGCCGGTGAAGCGACCGGGGAAGAACCCGCGTACGGTGCCAGTGCCACCGATGTGCGGGAGATCCTGGTACGGCGCGAGGCTGCCCCACAGCTTGTCGCCACCCGCGCGGAGATCGATCGTCAATGGCGTTTTCGGAATGAGCGCGAATCCCGCGACTTCGGCGTGCGCGGTGCCGTACGCCGATGTCGCATCCCAGGCGCTGGGAACACCGCGACCGGAGAGCTCGACGCGGAACCCGCTGGAGTCGGCGTATGTCGCGCCGCGCGTGTCATAGACGGCGCTGAACTTCCCGTCGACGACGCCGAACTGGCCGCTGCCGTAGGGGTGCGTCGTGGCGAAAAACGTCGGAAGGATCTGCTCCGCGTCCCGATACCGCAGCTCGGGCGCGATCGTGAGCGTGAGATGCGAGATCGGCTCGATCCCGACCGATGGCGCAACGGTCACGCGCGATTCGCGCGCGCGGTAGCTGTCGTCACTCAGCGGATGCCCGGTCCCGTTGCCGGTCCCATAGAACCACGTGTATTCGGCCGACGTCCCTTCGACATGGAACGAATAGATGGGCGACCCACCGACGGCGCGTATGGATCCCGTGTAGTCCCCGACGATGCCACCCGGGCCGAATGTGAAGCCCACGTTGATAACGTTGTCGATCGCCCATGGGATCCGCCGGAAACCGTACGCCTGACAATCCATCCCGTTCTCGAGGGTAAACCCCGCGGTCGAGCTGAACGATGCCGGATTGGTCGGGACGCACCACGACCCCGCATCGCGCAGCAGGAAGCTGACGGGTTGACGGTCTGCCTCTGGCGTGCCTGCAGGCAACCGCGGCGCGACGTACAGCGCATGATTCGTCTCCGGATCCCCCGCGAGCACGCGCACGCGATGCCCGCCATCGTACACCTGGATGCTGTTTGACTGATCGGCGATGACGTCGCCATCGCCGTTGGCGACCACCCGCACCAGCATGTCATTGCCGCTTCCCGACGTGGCGATGCTGTCCGGGCCGCCGTCCACATAGAGGCGCACCTCGCGGGTCGTCCCGGTGTTGAAGCGTCGATCGTAGTACGTCACCGCCTCATCCCCGCGCGAGCGGGCGCGGATCTCCACGGTGTCGCCCGAGCGACGAATGTCGATCACCGAGGGGACGGTGACGGTGTGCACGTCCGCCTGCGCGGCGACCGTCCGGAAGAATGAGCTCGCCAGCCACGGCAACGCATCGCGCCGCGCGCGCAGCTCCCTGACCAGCTGCGCGCCGTAGCGCGCCCGCTCGGGCGGTGGGAGCTGGTTGACCGCATTGTCAATCACCGCATCGGTCAGCGCCGCCTTGAGCCACTGCGCCGTGGAATCCCACACGGGCTCCTCGAGATCCTGCAACAACCGACGATCCTGGCCCCAGGCGTTCGCCTCCAAACCAATCGGCTTGGGATATTTGGCCTGGTACTTGACGAACCACGGCGTGGTCTGCCGCACGAGGTAGTACAGGATACCGTCGTGGTTCGCGAACGCCCAATCGCGATCGTGCGGGATCGCGCGCCAGAGATGGTCGTGCTTCTCGCCCGTGCGCTCAAAGAACCATTGCAGATGGCCACGGTCCCAGTCGCCCACGTACATGTCCATGAGGCGCGCCGTGAGGTACCCGCGGCTATCGAGACGCTCGCTGACCTTGGACGAGATCTCCTGCATCATCTTCTCGGTCTTCGAGATCTTCGACGTGTCATCGCTGCGCGGCCGGTGCTCGACCCAGACGAGCAGTCCGGCGAACTGCTTGCGATATTCGCCCAGGCGAGGATCGTCGGGGAGCACGACGAGCAGCGGGTCCTCATGCGGGACGTGCGCGGCCGTGAGCAGCGGCGCCACGATCAGCGCACCCGTGGCAAAACCGGCGCTGATCTGGTCGCGCAGCAGCCACGCGGGGACGCCCGACGACACTTCGGGGCCGAGCTTGACGTGCTTGTCGACCGAACGAAGGACGTACTCTTCGCCGTCAGCGCCCCGCGTGTGCAGCGACCACGTTTGCCCGCCGGAGGAGCCAATCTTGAGTGGCGTGAGGCCGCCGGCGAAATGATCCATGTCGAGAACAGGGACCTTGATCGGCAAGGTCCAGAGATCGCGATAGCCGTTGCCGACGAGCAAGCGCGTCAGGCCATTCGCTTGGTACTCGGGACCCGGCGTGACGGTCGCCGAGTCAGGCGTCACTGACTGCGCGGACGCCGATGTTGCCCCCGCCAGGAGGAACCCCAGTGCGCGGATTTTCATCGCAGTAGTATGCCTACAAAGGGGCAGCTACCGCTATCATACTTTATGATTAGTTGACAAGACCGTCAGCCGTCGAGAATCTCGCGAATCTTCTGCGTGAGGGCGAGACCGCTGAACGGTTTTTGCAGGAAGGCGGTGCCTGGCTCCGGGATGCCATGCCGCAACATGGCGTCGTCGGTGTAGCCGGACATGAACAGCACCTTCGCGTTCGGGTGTATGGCCATCAGGCGGCGCACGAGGTCCCGGCCACCGAGCCCGGGCATGACCACGTCCGTCGCGATCAGGTCGATCGGCTTCGGGAAATCCTTGGCCAGCGACAGCGCCTCGTCGCCGCTCGACGCGACCAGCACGGTATATCCGTCGCGCACCAGGATCAACTCGGCCACCTTCCGCAGCGCCTCTTCATCTTCCACGACGAGCACAGTCTCGCGGCCACCAATCGCGCGCGCAATCGCCGGCGCTACCGGTGTCTCCATGGGGTCATCGATCCGCGGGAGGTAGACCTTGAACGTCGCACCGTGGCCCGGCTCGCTGTAGACCCACACGAACCCACCGCTCTGTTTCACGATGCCGTACACCGTGGAAAGACCGAGTCCCGTGCCTTGGCCCTGCTCTTTCGTCGTGAAGAACGGGTCGAAGATTCGGGCCTGGGTCGCCTTGTCGATCCCGTGCCCGGAATCCGTGATCGCGATCATGACATATCGGCCGACCGCGTCGACACCGTGGCCCGACATGTACCGGCCATCCAATTCCACTTCCGCGGTCTCGATGACCAGGCGCCCGCCGTCGGGCATGGCGTCGCGCGCGTTGATCACGAGATTGAGGATCGCTTGCTCCACCTGGCCTGGATCCGCCCGCACGTGACCGATGCCCGGCGTGAGCTTCGTCACGAGCTCGACGTCCTCGCCAATGATGCGAGCGAGCATTTTCTCCAGGCCGGTGACGACATCGTTCGCGTCGAGCACGCGCGGCTCGAGGATCTGCTGGCGGCTGAAGGCGAGCAGCTGGCGCGTGAGGCCCGCGGCGCGGCGCGCGGCCTGCCGGATCTCATCGAGATTCTCCCGCAGGGCGACGTCCTCCGGCAAGTCCGCGCCGAGCAGCTCGGCGTAGCTCATGATCGCCGTCAGCATGTTGTTGAAATCATGCGCGACGCCGCCGGCGAGCCGTCCGACCGCTTCCATCTTCTGGGCCTGGCGGAGTTGCGTTTCGAGCGCCTTGTGCTCCGTCATGTCGCGCGAGATGCTGAACGTACCGGTGACGCTTTGGTCGGGCGAGCGGAGCACACCCTTTGACGAGAGATACGGACGGGACGCGAACGTCTCCTCGTAGACCTTGGTCTCGCCCGTGAACGCGACGTCATAGTCCGACGCGCGAATGGTCTGCGCCAGGTCCGGAGCAAACAGCTCGCCATCGGTGCGACCCGTGATCGCGCCCTGACGGTACCCGAACACTCGAGCGGCGGCCGAATTGGCCATGAGATAGCGGCCCGTCAGGTCCTTGGCGACGATGAGGTCGGACGTGCCCTCGGTCACCGCGTGCAGCAACTCCAGGTTCTGGCGGAGCGCTTCCTCGGCCACCTTCTTGTCCGTCACGTCGGCGATCGTCCCGAAGCCACCAGCGACGCGGACGGCGGCCCAACGGACCGGCCCGTCGGTCGTGCCGAACCGGCATTCGACGGCAAAATCACGGTGGTTGTCGATCGCGTCCCGCCACCGCAACGCGACGGCTCCGCGGTCTTCCGGGTATACCGCATCGATCCAGGCAGCCGCCCGCCCGAAGAGCGGTTGGCACTGCTGGTTGGCGTAGCGCAGCCGGGCCGTGGCATCGCACTCGAAGATGCCGACCGGCGCGTTGGCCGACACCGTGCGGAATCGTTGCTCGGACTCTCGCATCCGACCCACGGAGCGCGTCAGCGCGATCGACTGCGCGATCTGAGAGGCCACACTGCCCGCCATGCGGAGCCAGTCGCGTCCCAAGTGTCGTTGAGCCGACGCGAGGCCCAACACCCCGAGTCGTTCTCCGCCGACGGTCAGCGGGAGCAGCGTGAACAAGCCCGGGTCGCCGAACGCACTGCTCCGGACCTGCATCGGATTGCCAGTGGAGAGCACGTCGGCGAGCGCACCATCGAAGTCGGTGACCGACGAGACCGGGTACCCGATCTGGCAGGCGAGGTGGATCTTGGACGTGCCGTTGCTCAGATAGATCGCGCCGATGGACACGCCGGCGGCATCGAGCGTTTTGGCAAGCACCTCGTGCAGCATCGAGTCGAGATCGGCGTTGCTGGCGAGCACGTCGGCCACCGCGGTCATGATGCCGAGTTGCGCCGATTTCATCGCCAGCTCGCGCGTCAGCGACTGGTTCAGTGACGCTTGGTGCTCGAGCTCCCGCATCACGCGCGCGGCGATCTGCGTCTTCCGCTCGGCCAGATCGGTCGTCAGTGTCGCTCGCGGCGTGGGTGCGCCGGCGCTGAGACTGTTCGTGAGCGCGTGCAGCACGTGGTCGAGATCCGGGGTCCGCGGCACGAATGCGTTGACGCCGGCCCCTTCCGCCAGATGCTCGTCGCCCTCCTCGACCGACGAGCCACTCGCCGTGGTGAGGATGAACGGCACGTGCGCGAGCACGGGATCACCCCGGATCGTGCGACAAAGCTCCATCCCGTCCATGCCGGGCATGATGAGGTCGGACACGATGGCGTCGGGCGTCTCGTCGCGAGCCGCGCCGAGCGCTTGCGCGGCGTTGCCGGCGGTTCGCACGACGAACCCGCGCTCCTCCAACTGGAGGCGATACAGCTTGAGCTGCACGGGGTCGTCATCGACGAGGAGCACGCGCTGCGCGGTCCGTGGCGCGGAGCGCGTGTCCTGCGCCGGGAGCACGCTCCGAATCTCGGCGACGAGCCTCGCGGTCTCGACGGGCTTAAAGAGCAGGCGGGCGAAGTTCGCGCTGGCGGCTTGCGCTTCCTCGAGCTTCGAGGCGAGACCCGAGAGCGCGATGATCGGCACATCGCGTCCCGCATCGAGCTCGCGGATCCGTTTCGCGAGCTCGATCCCGTCCATGTCGGGCAGGATGAGATCCTGCAGAATGAGATCGGGTTCCTCGGCAACAACCTGCGCCAACGCCGATCGGCCATCGGCGGCGCCGATCACGCGGTACGCTTCAGCGCGCAGCGTGACCACCATCATCTTCTGCGTGATCAGGTTGTCTTCAACGACGAGGATTGTGTACGGCATAGGTATCCCGCCAACACGCTGGGAAAGGACGCGGTGTCAATGGGCTTCGTGAGATATCCGTCACACCCGGCCGCGCGCGCTTTCTCTTCATCACCCTTCATTGCATACGCAGTGAGGGCGATGATTGTGATATCGCGCGTTTGAGGGTCGGACTTGAGCCGGCGCGTGAGTTCGAGGCCGTCCATTCCGGGTAGCTGGATATCCATGAGGATCGCGCTCGGTCGGAACGACTGTAACGTTTCGAGCGCTTCCTCGGCGTCCGCGCACGTGCGCACATCGTAGCCGCTGGTTACCAGCAACACTCGGACCAGCTTGACGTTGAGCGGATTATCATCAACGATCAGAATCGGGACACCCATGTCTCATCAGTTTACGAGCGACTGGGGGTCGAGGCAACGAGACCTATAGAGAGCGCGGCGCGCTGCATCTCCTCGTCGGTCGTGAGGCAGTCCGGGCACACGCGTACCAGGTGCCCGCGGGCGTCCACGTCGACTCCCCGCACGGCTAGTCGCTGCGCGAGATCGCGGGCGTTGGGAGCTTGGATCGTAAGAAATGCTCCATAATTGGGACCGCTGCCCTCGGCTTCGACACCAGCATCAGCGAGATACGACTTGAATCGCGACAGTTGCTCGAGACTATACAGTCGCAAGCGGGCGACTCCCATCTCGAGCACGAACTGCTGGCCTGCTCGTGCTTGATAATAGGTGAAGATCGGCGGGGTCGACTCGTGAAACGCATCGCCGCCCTTGGCGAATCTCGGTGGATCCGGGCGCTCGAATGCAAAAAAGTCCTCTTTGGCGAACCAGCCCGTGTCTAACGGCATGAACCCACTGTCCAATACTTCGGGCGAGATATACAAGAATCCCGCTCCCGGGCCGCCGCGAAGGTACTTGTACGAGGCGCTAATAAGAAAATCTGCGCCCATCGCCGTCACATCGACTGGGAACACGCCAACGGCGTGATAGGCATCGACCAGGAGGCGCATACCCGCCGCATGACATGCCGCGGCGAGTCGATCGATCCCGTGTAGGATGCGCGCGGTCATGAAGAGAACCTGCGAGACCACGACGAGGTCGCCGCCTGCTTCGAGCGCCGCAATCAGGGCATCGACATCCGGTTCGACCCAAGTGACGCGAATACGCCCCATGGCGGCGTATTGTCTCAGGATCAAATCAATCGAGTCGAACTCGCCCCGTGTGCTAATGACATGGGGAGTGCCTGGCATCGCATTCAGGACCGTGCGGAGACCCTGGCCTGCCGATGTCTTGGGAACGACGCAGTCGGCGCGTGGAGAGTTGATCAGGCGGGCGAAACGGGCGCGGGAGCATTCGCGCTCGGCGAGCCACGCATCCCAGGCGTCGCCGAGTCTCGACTGCCACAAGTCGCATGCCTCGCGTAGATCGTCCGTGCTCTGATCCAACGGGCGGCCGAGGGAGTGGTTCTCCAAATAAATCCGATCGCTGTCGAGCGCTCGCGAGAACAACGGGAATATGTGCCGAGCCAACGCAGCTTCCGTGAGTGGACCGGGCCCGAGGGCGTGGATTGCTTCTTTCATCGCTGCGCTAGGAGAAAGAGGGGAACGCTCGCCAACTGCAGGACAACCGAGCAGATCACGAGATCGGCTGGCGCCAGAACATAGAGCCCACCCATCGCGGCACTGCCGACGAACCAGGCGACGCCGAACGCGCTGTCGAATATGCCATAGGCGCTCGCCCGCCGGTCCGGCGGGACCAGCCGCGCGAGCATGGCGCGAATCGTGGCGTCCTGGAGTGCCGTGCTCAAGCCCCAGACGGCCGCACCGGCCACGGCCCAGCGGGCGTCGCCGAGAAATAGTAGTGGGGCCGCGCCAGCGGTCACTACGACGGTGCTGACCAGAACTGGCATCCCGCGGCGGTCCATCAGGATGCCGATGACCGGAGCCGACACCGCCGCTGCTCCCATCGCTAACGCATACAGCAGCGGCACACCCGCCACGGTCACGACGTGGTGTTTCGCGAGGTGAAACGCGACGAGAGGAAAGTCGACGGTGCCGGCGGCGACGAGCGCGCCGGCTACCGTGTAGATCCAGAAGCGCCTGGGCTCGGCGACAAAAGCCGGCGGCGTCTTCACGTCGAGATCGCGTGGTCGCGGGAATTGACGCGAAGCGATCAGGAGGAAAACGAACGACAGCGCCGCCGGTACGGCGAGCGAAGCGAACGCCGTGGGATACCCCAATTGCCGCGCCAGAATGAACGCGACGGTGAGCGGGCCGAGGACGGCGCCGGTTTGGTCGAGCGCCTCGCGCAAGCCAAAGGCCCAGCCGTGCCCGATGACGCCGCCGGCGTGAGACAGCATCGCATCGCCGCTCGGTTTGCGGATGGCACGTCCGGCCCGTTCGGTGATGATCAGCGCCGCGGCAACTGGCCATGAGCCACTGAGGGCGAGCAGCGGAACGGCGAAGAGATTGATCGCATATCCGACGATCGTCGTCGCCCAATAGCGATGCGTGCGATCGGCAAAGAGGCCGGACGCGAGACGCAAGGCGTAGCCGATCAGCTCACCCGCGCCGGCGACGACGCCAACGACAACGGCACTCGCGCCGAGGGCCCCCAGCCACGGACCCGTGATGCTGCGCCCACCTTCGTATGTCATGTCGGCGAACAGACTCACAACACCGAGCAGTACCACAAAGCGGAGTGCGCTTTTTGCTGCTGCCGTGGCGGGCATAGGGCCGAAATCTACGCTCGCTAAAGCTCGCGTAGACGCTGGTTTTCAGTCGCTTGGCTGCGCCGCGCTCCTCGGCCGGCGTGCACCGCGTAACGACGCGCAAGTACGCGTCATTCACCCCACCTCAGCCGTCATTCGCCCATCTTCCGTCGCAAGACGGGTCTGGGGCGTCTAGCGTTCGCAGATCCGCTATGCGTCCCGTTATCGCTCAGCCCGCCTCGGCGGCCCGGCCAACTGTACAGAGACCACGGGCGCAGTGCGTTTATTCTCGCGACCCGGTAAAGCGCCCATGGTACAGCCGATAGGCGCGCCGCGCGTACGTTCGCACCATATCGCCGAACGATCCGCTCCTCTTGGGCCACAGCATGAGGCCGAGCCGGCGGACGGTGTCGGCCGGGCCGCGCGACCACATGAACTTCTCGGCCACGCGCACGCGATCGATGGGCAGGCGGTCGGCGGCCGTGTCGCCATCGACGATCGCGCGAACGCGCGGGCCCGCCGCCTGAGCGCACTCGGTCAGCGCCTGCGGCTCGATGGTGCCCGGTGCGAGTCGTTCGGCAAAGGCGAGCGCGGGATAGAGAAAGCCGGCCGTGCTGGTCGCCGCTGCCACGGCACGCAACTCGCTCCACACGAGTCGGTCCCGCGCGCGCTCCGCCCGGCAGGCGAGCACCAGTTCGAGGACCCGCAGCAACCGCGCCACGTGCGACTCCTCGGATGCGTGCGCCGCAAGATGGACGATGCTGAGCGGCGGCGTCAGGACACGCACCGATCGACCGAAGATCTCCCACGGCTCGTCATCGCCGGGCCTCACCGGCAGTCGCGCCAGTCGGCCCGGCGCGTAGATTCGATCGAGGGAGGTATGCAGCTCGACACTCCACGGCTCCCACGCGTGCAGTACGCTGAAGCTCCGGACTCGCGTGTCGACACCCGGCGGCTTCCAGTCGCATTTGTACGGCGCGCGCTGTCGCTCACCACGCATCCAGCCGGCGTGCGCGAGCGCGCGCTCGGCGCGGCGCTGCGCGGCGGGAGCAATCAGGAGATCGATATCGCCCATGGGCCTGAGACCCGGCTCGTCGTAGTAGGCCCGCGCGGTATGCGTGCCCTTGAGGAGCGTGACCGTTACGTCAGCAGCCGCGAGCGTGTCCAACGCCTCGCGCAGGCCGCGATCGAGACGCTCCGCGCGTGCGCGCCCATGAGCGAGGTGATACGCCAGCACTGTGCGTACATCCGCGTTCACGGTGACGCGGCCCGTCTCAGCCCAGAAGCCAAGCAGGGGTCCCGTACCCGATGTGAGGGCCGCGACCCCGAGCGCTTCGGGATCGCCAGCGAGCGACGTCGGATCATCGCCCGCGAGGACTGTGGCCACGCAGCGCTCGATGTCACCCAGCGCCGCGAGCCGGGCGGCCTCGCTCACTCCGGGCCAGAGGAAATTCGGATCGCCCGTGCGTTTGAACGCTTCCGCGCGGCGGTTGACGGCGACGATCTCGCTTTCCGACAAGTCGTCCATTCGCCGAAAGCTATTGGTCCGCGCGGCTGATGCGTATCGCGCTATTCCTACCGGGAGGGGTCGATCACAGCGGCTCCGATCACGTCATTCCCGCGTTCCTTGCACTCATCGAACGACTGGCGCGGCGGCACGCCGTACTGGTGCTCTCCCTGCAAAATGCGCCGGCCATTGGACGGTATGAGCTGCTCGGCGCGACGGTGCATGATGTCGGCGGCGGAGCCGGCCGGCGAGGTCGCGCGCTCGCGCTCCTCGCCGAAGAGCATCGGAGGCGGCCCTTCGACGTCTTTCATGCCTTTTGGGCGCAGGGCACGGGGTCGATTGCGGCCATCGCCGGCTGGCGCTTGCGCGTTCCCGTTGTGCTTCATTTGTCGGGCGGCGAGATGGCGTCGATCCCCGACATCGCGTACGGCCAGCGGCGGACCGCGCGCGGACGTCTCGTGCTGCGACTCGCGATCGCCGGCGCGCGCCGCGTCACCGTGGCGAGTGCACCGATGGAACAGGCCGCGGCGGCGCTCGGCGTCGCCACGCGGCGCATTCCGCTCGGTGTCGCGCTTGACCGTTGGCCACCCGTGGCGCCCAGACCCCGCGACATCGGCCGCCCGGCGCGGCTACTGCACATCGCCGACCTCAACCCCGTGAAGGACCAAGGCACGCTGCTCCGTGCGGTCGCGATACTGTCGCGCATGCCGGTGCCGTTTCACCTCGATATCGCGGGATATGACACGCTGTCGGGCGACGTGCAAAGGATGGCGCGACAGCTTGGACTCGCCGACCAGATCACATTCCACGGCAAGCTGCAGTATGCGCAGTTGCACGCGCTGGCCGTCCAGGCTGACTTGCATCTCCTCAGCTCGCGGCACGAGGCGGGACCGCTCGCCGTGTTAGAAGCGGCGCTCGCCGGCGCGCCCACGGTTGGCACGCGAGTCGGTCACGTCGCGGAGTGGCATCCCGACGCGGCCATTGCCGTGGCCATCGGGAACGCCGAGGCGCTGGCGTCCGCGGCGGCCGCGATCCTGACCAACGACGATGCCCGGATGCGACTCGCGACCGCGGCGCACGAGCGCGCGCTCAGCGAGAATGCCGATGTCACCGCACGGCTCTTCGAGGAGTTGTATAGCGAGGTGGCGATGATGGAAGGTCGAGGAGCCCAACCGTGAGTCATTGTGGCCTCGATCTCGTGGACGGTCGCGACCCGCTGGGGCGCGACGTCCCGCTCGATCATGTGCTTGCGACAAAGGTGCTGGGCGTACCGATGCGGTTCGAGAGCAACAGCCAGGCCGTCATCGATATCGCGGCCGAGGCGTTCAACGAGCCGACCGCCCCGATCAAATCGTGGCGGCGCAGGCCCCTCACCGTCCGTGTCGTCGTGTATCACGACGATCGCGCCGTCGACACGCCCGTGCGCGTGTGGTCGCCGGACCCAACGCGTCTCGTGCTTCACGGGCCAGACCGCGTGGCGTTCACGGACCCGGTGCGCCGGAGCGCCATCGCGTATGTGTCATGCGCGCTCGTGGCACGCCGGACAGTGTTCCGGCAAGCGGTGCTCGAGCAGCTCACGTTCGGCCTCGTCGATCACTATGATCGGTACCCGCTGCACGCCGCCGCTATCGCACGCGAGAACACCGCCGTGCTGCTCTATGGGCCGAGTGGCGCCGGGAAGAGCACGTTGGCGTATGCGGCGCATCTGGCCGGCCTCACGGTCGTGAGCGACGACGTCGTGTGGGTGCAGTTGCGGCCTCGCCCCGCGGTGTGGGGGCCCCCGGGCCACGCCCGCCGCATTTCGCTGATGACGGATGCTCGGGAACGATTCCCGACCCTGACGTCCATGGAGCCGACGATGCTCCCCAACGGGAAGCGCAAATTGTCGGTCCCGCTCGACGACACACGGCCCGCGCCGCTCCGCATCGAGCATGCGGTGGTCTGTCTCATCGGCCGATCGTCAACTGGCACGGTCTTGAGTCGAGAGCGTCCCGAGCAGATCGCGGATGCCCTGAGCCATTCCATCGAACCAGGGTTCGACCGATTTCCAGCGCGCGTATCGGCCTGCGCGCGCGCCCTGGCGGGCGCCGGCGGTTGGCGGCTCGCCATCTCCGATGACGTGTCCACGGCGGTGCCGCATCTCGTCGTCATGCTCGACGCAGCCCAGAGGATGTCATGATTCTTGTCGCGCATTCATACTATCTGACCAACGATCCCAAGCAGCTTGCGCGGATGAAGCCGTATTCCCCGTTGGCAACGCTGCTCACGGCCGCGACGCTGCGCCGCCATGGTCACGACGTCGCCCTCTTCGATGCGATGCTCGCGTCCGGCGTGACGGAGTTCGAGGCGGCGCTCGATGCCACCTCTCCGGGGATCGTCGCGATCGTCGAGGACAACTTCAATTACCTGACGAAGATGTGCACCTTGCGCTCGCGCGAGGCGACGCTGGCGATGATCCGGGCCGCCCGCGAGCGTGGCGCTCGCATCATTGTGAACGGATCGGACGCGGCCGATCGGCCGGCGTTGTATCTCGGCGCGGGGGCGGACGCCATCCTGCTGGGCGAGAGCGAGATCGGCGTGCTGGACGTAGCCAACGCGTGGACGGACCGCCGCGACGCGTCGCTGGCCGGGATTCCCGGGCTGGTGCTGCCGGACGGCACATCGACGGCACCGCGTCATGCGGTGCGGGACCTCGATACCCTGCCCTTTCCCGCGTGGGACCTGGTCGATGTGGAGGCGTATCGCCACGCGTGGATGCGGGCACACGGCCGTCTCTCGTGGAACATGGCCACGTCGCGCGGCTGCCCCTATGGTTGCAACTGGTGCGCGAAACCCGTGTTCGGGCGCCGATACACGCAGCGGTCGCCGGGAGCGGTGGCCGCGGAGATGCGACATCTCAAGAACGAGGTGCGGCCGGATCACATCTGGTTCGCCGATGACATCTTCGGGCTCACCGCGGAGTGGATCGCGGAGTTCGCGCGGGCCGTGGCGCGCGAAGGGGCTCGGACGCCCTTCATGATGCAGTCGCGCGTGAACCTCATGCGGCCGGATGTGGTCAGCGCGTTGGCGTCAGCCGGCGCGGAAGAGGTGTGGCTCGGCGTCGAGTCTGGCTCGCAGAAGGTGCTGGATGCCATGGATAAGGGCACGCGCGTCGAGGATGCGCGGGCGGCGACTCGCACGCTCAAGGCGCATGGCGTTCGCGTCTGCTGGTTCATCCAACTCGGCTATCCGTCGGAATCGTGGAGCGACATTCTCCTCACGCGGGATCTCATCCGCGACGAG
>Ga0210387_10000975_pt1 | contig 21148 bp, 21 predicted proteins | sample IncBWC7OmetaG_FD_160108 | JGI IMG/M metagenome (GOLD analysis project Ga0210387, IMG submission 160108) | Forest soil microbial communities from Barre Woods Harvard Forest LTER site, Petersham, Massachusetts, United States - Inc-BW-C-7-O ...
CCCACAGTTCGACGATGCTCAGCGCGGCGGCCAAGCCCGTGATCAGCAACGCCACCCGGAACGACGGAACACGCCACGCGCCAGATCCGAGCTTCCAGCCTGCGACGACGGGGAGCAGCGCGAAATCAAGACCCAATACTAGCGGCGGCGGCGCGCCAAACAGTGCTTGCCAACACGGCGTGTAGACGGACGAAAATACCCCCCAAACATAGAGCACGACGGCCAACGGCAAGATGACGCTCGCTAAGCCCAAGCGTCGTGCCAAGCCGACCAGGACGTAGGCCGATGCCAAGGCCGAAATGAACCAAAGGTGGTACGCGCTCCCGCCGAACGTTTCGTAGAACGGAGCGGCAACCCAAGCTCGAGCGTAAGTCGACACGCTGTGCTCGACCATGCCGAGCGGCCCGAAGCGAAGCACTTCCTTGTGCCAATCCAGAGGAATGATCACGAACACGAGCGACCAGAACAGAAAGATCCAAAGAAGTCGTTTGACGCGCTTCTCGATCACCGCGTAGCCGCTCTCTTCTTTGAGTTGCGATCGGCCCAGAAAGTAGCCACCCGACGCAAAGAAGAACGGCACCGAGAATCGATACAACTGCGCGCCGATCGTACTCAGGACTCCGAGGCCGAGGCAGTGCAGAAGAGTCGGCAAGGGCGGATTGGTATGAATGCCGACGACCGCGAATGCCGACAGCACACGCAGCGTATCGATGCCGATCAGGCGAGTGTCCTCGGGAGCGACATTCCTCCCGTCAATCAGTCGTGGCAGCTCCCCCTCGGCCGCACGCTCCATGCTCAGCTCGCTCGAAATCGCGACGTCAACGCCTTGACTACTGCTTGCGCGGCGCCCGCGACTGCTTTGGGTTTCTCGAAATCCAGATTGAACGGACCGAGCGCGTCACTTTGGAACTTCCAAAACCGCTCGCCCGGTCGGCGTAGCCAATTCTTACCGAGATACCGGTAGTACTCGTCCGTGATTTCCGCGTGGACCTTGGCAAATTCTTGGTCCGAGAAGACCTGCCGCCCAAAGTGCTCGACGGCAATATACAGGAACACCTTCATCGGGTCGAAGTTGCGCACCACGGACATCACCGACTCGTTGTCCACGCGGGTGAAGCTCAAGATTTGGTGCACGAAGCCCAGGTCGTGCTCGAGCAGAATCTCGAATGCCGCCTCCGTGTCGTCCATGTACGGGATGTCCCGATAGAAAGGGCGGCGCGCGCGCACCAAATCAGCGCGGTACAGCACCGTGGTTGGCGAGCCGAGGAACGACCGGCGCTGTCGTAACATCTCGCAACACGCCTCGCGACCGGGCAACGTCGACACGTGAAAATCGATGCCTGCGCCGTCCAGGTAACCGCCGAACAAGTAGTAGGAGCTGACGATGCCGACTTTAGGCTCGCGCTCCGCGAGCTCGACCATCTTCGAGATGCAATCTGGAAAAATTACGTCGTCGGCCTGGGCGAACTTGACGTACTTGCTTGCGTCGGCAATGTGCTCGAGCGCGCCATTGTAGTTCGCGACCTGCGAAACGAACTCCGGGTTGTCGATCACGCGAATTCGCGCGTCTTTCGCGGCATACTTCAGAGCGATGTCTCGTGAGCCGTCGCGACTCTGATTGTTGACCAAGAGACATTCGAAGTTCGAATATTTCTGAGCCAACACGCTCTCGATGGCCTCGGCTAAGTAGTCGGCCGTGTTGTAGAAAGGCGTGATGACGCTGACCAGCGGCTCTTCGGACGTCATCGGACCTCGGCACCCCGCGGGGCTGGTGCGGCAGCGAATTTTGTCGCGCGGCGCGCAAATCCCAGACGACCGGCGCCAAAGCGCTCCCACGCAGCGGTTGGCGGCCCCGAATTCGAGAGGGCAATACTCACGAACGCGCGCCAGGTCATGGTTCGGCCGGACCTTAGTGCAAGGCTTTCGGTCACACAACCGCGGCTCGAGTTTGCGCAGGCGTGTTGCGTTTCGTGGACGCTGGACCTTAGAATTCTGCGCATGGCGCATGTAGTCGGCGGGCCAGTGAGGATTCGGGTGGAGCTCCGTGGGTAGTCCGACGCTTTCGATCGTCGTTCCAACGCGCAATCGCCCCGATCATGCCAGCGCTTGTGCTCTCTCGATTCTCAAGAGCGATCGCTTTCGAGAGCTCGTCTTCGTAGACCAGAGCGACGGACCGGAGACGACCGACGCGCTAGCGGCGCTGAACGAGCCGCGCTTGCGCAGCGTGCGGAGTCCACTGCGCGGCGCGACCAACGCCCGCAACACTGGCATCGACGCGTGCACGGGCGAGCTCATCGCTTTCACCGACGATGATTGCCGCGTCAATCACGATTGGGTCGACGGGATTCTGAACATCTTCACCACCGATCCGAAAGCCGCGATCATCTGCGGTCGGGTGCGCGCACCCACGTCGCTGAAGGAGCAAGGCTTCGTCACCGAGTTCGAGCCCGAGGTGCGTGAATGGGTCGGGCGCTTCCCACCGCCCGACCGCGATTGGGGACTGACCGCCAATTTCGCGGTGCGACGCGCGGTGTTCGACGACATCGGCCGATTCGATGCGCTGCTCGGCGTCGGCGCGCCTTTGCTCGCCGGCGAGGAGCCTGATTTTTTGATTCGCGCGCTCACACGCGGTTACAAAGTCGTCAACGCACGCGAGGTCGAGGTGGAGCACCTCGGGCTGCGCAACCACGGCGAGCAGTCGAGCCAATTGTGGCGCGCTTACGGCGCGGGCACGGCCGCTGCGCTCATGAAGCACGTCCGTCTCGGGGACCGTGCAGCCGCCATGCTGTGCCTCAAGCACCTCGAGCTGATGGCCGGCGGGATCTACAACAACCTCCGTGACGGCAAGCGACCGATTGGCGTCGCCTATACGGTGGCCTTCTTTTCGGGCGCGCTAAGCTCACTCAAATTCCGAGTGAACGCCAAGGACCGCTTGTACGAGCGCCGCTGACTCGCCGTTCGCTCACGGGGAGACGAGCGTCGTGACGCTCGTCGCGGGCAGCGTGATGGCGAACGTATCGTTGGCCACGGGGATCGCCGTCTTCGTGGCGAGGTTGTCGGTTGCAGAGGTGACCCAGGGCGTGAGTTGGGCGGGCACGCCGCCTTTCAGGCCCAGCGTGAATTGGTTGTCCGTGCTGTTCTCGTTGATGATCACGACAACGATTTGGCCGTTGGGCGCCTGAAACGCCGTCATGTCCAGACCCGTTGGAACAGTGCCACTCACCGTCACGCGCGAAAAACCAGGCCGGACGAAACGCGAGTAGTTGCCGAAGGTGAAGGCCAGCTTCGGCGGTGGATTCGTGCCGCCGATCAGGCCCTGAGTGGCATTGTAGTTGTCGAACCACCACCAATGGAACGCGTTGACGCTGGCGGTCGTGAGATTGTCGTGAATGCGCTTTGCACCCCAGATGCCCATAGTCATCGTCGCGTCCCAGGGTTGGTTGACAAAGCTGACCTCGGTTTCCCAGAGTCGCTTTCCGCTTGGCACGGTGGTGGCTTGTGCGGCGTACTGGTAGTCGTGTGCCGCTAGAATGTCGGTTTGCGCGAGCGCGGTTGCGTCGCCCTCGATGGCACTGAAGTAACCCGTCGCGCAGCTCCAGCATTCCGACTCGGGGGCGATGAGCTTGACCGGGGGATTGAGCGCGTGAAGCTTTGGGCCGAGCACTTTCGTGAAGTTGGCCATGTCAGCGGGGGCGTAGAGGCACATGTTCCACTTGCCCTGAGTATCGTAATCCGGCTCATTTTGCGCCGATACCGCGTAAATACCGATGCCTGCCGACTTCGCGCTGTTCACGAAGGTCGTCGCGAGCACGCTGGCCCACGCGTCGTACGAGCTCGTGTTGAGACTTCCGGTCGTGACGTTGCCCGTGGTCTTGAACGACGCGGTCGGTGACCAAGGCGCGCCCCAAACCAAGATCTTCGGGTTCACCGCCAATGCCTTCGTCACGCTCGGCCAAGTCGTGGACGGCACGGTTCCGTCGGGCAAAATGCCGACCCGAATCAAGGTGATGCCAATGCCGGGGTACGTTCCACCAGCGAACGAAACGTTGTTGTCAGTCGAGAACAAGAATTGCGCCGACGCGGCTGTCGCGACGAACGGAACGTCGTACGCAATCGCCGCACCGAAGCCGTCAATCGACTGTAATTTAGTGGCAAGCTCGAGGCACGGGCCCCCACCGGCGGGGCAGGCCGCACTGGTGTCGACGATTGGGCTCATGACGATGGGCGCACCGCCACCTGCGCCGGCAACGCCTCCAGCGCCGCCGGCCGTACCGAGTGGCGCACCGCCACTCCCCACTGCCGTCGCCCCGGCAGCGGAACCGCTCGCGCCCCCAGCCGCAACACCGGTATCGCCACCGGACGCGCCCGCGACTCCGCTATTCGCGCCGCTAGCACCGCTGGCGCCTGCGGAATCGGCGCTACGCGCCGAGCTCATCCCGGACGAGCACGCACTCAGAGACAAATAGGCGGGAGCTGCCAGACAGCAAGCAAAGCTCAAGCTTAGGAATGCCCTCGATTGGTTCATCGTGGGCCAAGGCTAGCATTCGCGTGAGCGGCGCCAACTCGGCTAGCAATTGTGGGTCAATATCGCTAACCGTGCCGCTCGCCACGCCAGCCTCACCTCTTGCCCGCGCTCGGCCAGGTCAGTATGCTTTTTTTATGAGCGAACCGCGCTGCCGCTTCTGCGAAAACCCCCTTGTAGACACGGTAGTCGATCTCGGCATGTCGCCGTTGTGCGAGAGCTACCTGCCGAGCGCCAAGTTGGACAGCGCGGAGTCCTTTTATCCGCTGCACGTTCGGGTATGCCGCGAGTGTTACCTGGTGCAAGTCGGGGAGTACGTGCGCGCCGAGGAAATTTTTGGCGAATACGCCTATTTTTCCTCGTTCTCCACGACCTGGCTCAAGCACGCGGAAGAGTACGTCTCGATGATCAGCCGGCGCTTGGCACTCGATTCGAAGAGCTTCGTGATCGAGTTCGCCAGCAATGACGGCTACTTGTTGCAGTACTTCGTCAAGAGCGGCATCCCGTGCCTGGGCATCGAGCCCGCAGCGAACGTAGCGAAGGCAGCGGTCGAGAAAGGTGTCCAGACCGAGGTTGCGTTCTTCGATCGGGAGCTCGGTCGAAAGCTCAAAGCGAGCGGACGTCAGGCAGACCTAGTGCTCGGCAACAACGTTCTCGCACAAGTGCCCGACGTAAACTCGTTCGTCGCGGGTGTGCCGGAAGCGCTCAAGCCGGGTGGCACCGCGACCTTCGAGTTCCCACACCTGATGCGCCTGTTCGAAGGCAATCAGTTCGACACCATTTACCACGAGCACTATTCGTATTTCTCGTTGCTGACCGTGGAGAAAATTTTCGCTCGTCACGGTCTGACGGTGTTCGACGTGGAGGAGCTCTGGACGCATGGCGGTTCGCTTCGTATCTACGTGCGTCACGCCAACGACGACAGCCGCCCGATCTCGGCAGATTTACTCTCGCTGCGCGAACGCGAGGAAAAAGCAGGCTATCGCCAGATCGAAACCTACACCCGCTTCGAAGAGCAGGTTCGCGAGACGAAACGCAAGTTGCTCGAGCTCTTGATCGCCGCCAAACGCGAGGGCAAGCGTATCGTCGGCTACGGGGCTCCAGGCAAGGGCAACACCTTGCTCAACTATTGCGGCATTCGCGGTGATTTTCTGGAGTTCACCGTCGACCGCAACCCGTACAAGCAGGGCAAATTCCTGCCCGGCACGCACATCCCCATTTTGCACCCGTCGAAGCTCGAGGAAGCGCGCCCGGACTACATCTTCATCCTGCCCTGGAATTTCAAGGACGAGATCCTGGCGCAACTGTCACACGCGCGCGACTGGGGAGCGAAATTCATCGTGCCCATTCCCGAAGCAACGGTCGTGTGATGCTGCCCGTGCTGCTAGGAGCGGGCGCTACGGCACCGCTCAAGATCTTGTGCTTAGGCGCACACAGTGACGACATCGAAATCGGCTGCGGCGGAACGATACTGCGTCTGCTCGCAGAGCGACCCGGTTCGTCCGTCGAATGGGTGGTATTTTCTGCAACGCCCGAACGCGAGCTCGAGGCACGCGCGAGCGCCGCTGATTTTCTGCGGGACGCTGCGACCCAAAACGTGACGGTCAAGAAATTTCGCGAGAGCTATTTCCCGTACATCGCCGCCGAGATCAAAGAGTTCTTCGAAACGTTGAAGACGACGACGCCCGACATCGTCTTCTGCCACCACCGTCACGATCTGCATCAAGATCATCGCCTGATCGCCGAGCTGACGTGGAACACATTTAGAAACCACCTCGTCTTGGAATACGAAATCGCCAAATACGAGGGTGATCTGGGCATACCGAACGTGTTCGTTCCGGTGTCGCGTGCCACTGCACAGCGCAAGGTCGAACTGTTGCTGCGCCATTTCGCGACACAGTCGCAGCGGGCTTGGTTTCACGCCGACACATTCAACGGTCTGATGAGTATTCGGGGTGTGGAGTGCAATGCAGCCGAGGGTCGCGCGGAAGCCTTTCACGCTCGCAAAGTAACCGTCTGAGCAAAGAGAAAAGTACCCGCGACGAGCAGCGCCCGAGTTGTGCGCACTGCCTCGAGCTGATAGAACCGCGCCCGGTAGGGTAGAAGATGAAAGTACTGGTCACCGGTCATCGCGGCTACATCGGGGTGGAAATGGTCACGCAGCTCCGCAGCGCTGGCCACGACGTGTCAGGGCTCGACACGGGCTACTACGACGAATGTGATTTCCGTGCGCCTCCGGATGACGTTCCGAACTTGAACGTCGATTTGCGAGACATCACGGCCGCACCGCTGCGCGGCTTCGACGCGGTGATTCACCTAGCGGCGCTCTCCAACGACCCGCTCGGGAACGTGAACCCGGAACTGACCTACGACATCAATCTGCATGCTTCCGTGAAGCTCGCGCGCGCGGCCAAAGAAGCGGGCGTGCGCCGGTTCCTGTTCTCTTCGTCTTGCAGCTTGTACGGCGCTGGCGGTGATGGCTTTCTGGATGAGAACGCGGCCTTCAACCCAGTGACCGCCTACGGCGAATCCAAAGTGCGGGTCGAGCAAGAAGCAGCCAGCCTCGCGGACGACCAATTCTCACCGGTCTATCTCCGCAACGCGACGGCGTATGGCATCTCGCGGCGCTTGCGCGCGGACATCGTCGTCAACAACCTAGTCGGCCACGCGCTGACGACCGGCAAAGTGCTGCTCCAGAGCGACGGCACGCCCTGGCGACCGCTCGTGCACATCCGCGACATCATCCACGCCTTCGAGACCATGCTCACGGCGCCTCGTGACGTGATCCACAATCAGGCGTTCAATGTGGGTCGGACCAGCGAAAATTATCAGATCCGAGACGTCGCCAACATGGTTGCGGAGGTCGTACCCAATTGCCAGGTGACATTCGCAGCTGGCGCCTCCGCTGACGCGCGCGACTATCGCGTCGACTTCAAGAAGATCGAGCAGACGCTACCTGGCTTCCGTCCGAGCTGGACCCTGCGCAAAGGCATCGAGGAGATGTACGGCGCATATCGCGACGGCAAAATGACGGCGGAGGAGTTTCTCGGCCCCCGCTACTACCGCCTCCGGACCGTCCAGGGCTTGAAGGATCGCGGCACGCTCGATGACAACCTGCGCCGAACCGGTGCGAGCTGAGTGGCAGTCAGAGGCTCCGCATGAGCAGACGACCAATTGCCTACGTGATGGAGCAAACGCTCGGCAGCATCACGCACTACATGAACCTGCGCCGAGAAGAGACGGCAGCGAGCACGCCGTTGCCGCACTGGGTACCCATCGAGTTTCGAGAGAGTCGGCTGTCCTGGACGGTTACAGGCAGCTACCTCGCGCGCCGGGCGCTGGGCAAAGTACTCGCGGACGTGGACGGCATTTTCATGCATACGACCACGCTCGCGCCGCTGTCGGTCGATTTGTTCCGCAAGAAGCCCACCGTTCTGTCGAGTGACGGCACGCCGTTGAACAAGCGCGGCATGCGCCGCGCCTACGGCTTGACGAACGAGGGGCGGCTTGGCGAGTTCGCCAAACGCGCGCTCTACCGTGGGGTGTTCGGCACGGCCGCGGGCCTCGTCGCCTGGTCGAACTGGACCAAGCAATCGTTCGTCGAAGACTACGGCTGCAAAGAGCAAGACGTTGCCGTCATTCCGCCCGGCATCGACCTGAAGGAGTTCTCGATCGGCGATCGCAACCACGAATTGCCGCGGATTCTCTTCGTGGGCGGCGACTTCGAGCGCAAAGGCGGAGACCTGCTGCTCGACGTATTTCGGCGCCGCCTGCGCGGACGCGCGGAGCTGATCCTCGTCACGCGCGCGGAGGTGGCCAGCGAGCCCGGGATCACCGTGCACCGTGATGTCGCAGCAAATTCGCCGAAGCTTCACGAGCTGTATCGCACTTCGGACATGTTCGTACTGCCGACTCGCGCGGACTGCTACTCGCTCGTCTGCATGGAAGCGCTAGCCGCTGGGCTGCCCATCGTCGCCACGCGCGTCGGCGGCATTCCAGACATGATCCGGGAAGGCGAAACCGGGCACCTACTCGACGTGGGTGACTCCGCCACGCTGGGGGATGCGCTCGAATCACTCGTCATGCAGCCCGCGCTGCGCCACACCATGGGGGAGAAAAGCCGCGCCGAGGCAGAGCGGCGCTTCGACGCGCGAGAGAACGCGCGTTTGTTATTCGAGTTCGTGCGTTCGCGATGCTAAGCGCCGCACGAAGCGCACTGCCCGTGTCCAACGAAGTATCCTCGACCATGGTCAATCGCGGACGGTACTGGCTCTCTCGTTTGCCCAGCTTGGCGCGTATGGCGTTCGAAGAGATCGAGCCGCTCTTGTCCAGACGAGTCCTGGCGGAGGCGTCAGCGGTGGCGTTTCCTCAACAGAGCTTCACTCGAACGCGCACCGCGTTGCTGCGCGCGGCCGGCGTGCAAATCGGCGCTCACTCACTGATCCAAGGCCCGATTCGCGTGACCGGCATGGGCAACCCCTGCCATTTCCTGTCCATCGGCGACTACACGATCATCACCGGACCGCTGCACGTGGATCTAGGAGCTCCAGTGCGGATCGGCCATGGCGTCCGGATTGGCCATGACGTGACGCTCCTGACCGTAAACCACGCCATTGGCTCCGAGAGCTTGCGTTCTGGCATCAGCGAGTTCCAGGGCATCGAAATCGGCAACGGAACCTGGATCGCCTCGCGAGTTACGGTCCTGCCGAATGTACGCTTGGGGGCGGGCTCGGTCGTCGCCGCCGGCGCCGTAGTGACCCGCGATGTGCCGGACAACACGCTCGTTGCCGGCGTCCCAGCGCGCATTATCCGTACACTCAGCGTAAGCGGGCAAACCCAGTAGCCGAGTGGCGCCATACCGAGCTCGGCCGAGCCTGGACGCAGGGCAGATACCGAGGTATCGGAAACTAACATCGTGAGCGCTGCTGCTGCGAATGACCGAGTTCGGGACTACTGGAATGCGTCGGCATTGGGCATCCGAGTCGTCGAGCGTGTGTTCGCGCGCCTGCCGCCCTTCGTCGCAGCCCGCGCGGTGACCCTCGGCTTGCGCACGAGTGGCGTCCGGATCGGTCGAGCGACGGTGTTTTGGGGCATGCCCGAGCTCGTGGGAAGCGGTGACGTCTGCTCCCGGCTCAGCGTCGGCACGTACTGCGGCTTCAATGCCCGCTGCTACTTCGAGCTCACCGACAAGATTACCATCGGGGACCACGTGGCCGTCGGCCAGGACGTGATGTTCCTGACGCGCACTCACGACACTTCGGACCCACTGAAGCGCGCGGGAAACATGGGCTCGGCACCGATCGAAATAGGAAATGGCGCATGGATCGGCGCCCGATGCACTATCCTACCAGGCGTGAAAATTGGCGCTGGCGCCGTGGTCGGCGCGTCCGTGGTCGTTGCCAAAGACGTGCCCCCCAACACGTTACTGATGGGCACCCGTAGCATTTCGCTCGCCAAATGGCGTTGATTCGGAGAAGCATGAAATGATCGATCGCGCAGCCGCTCTTGAAATCGTCAAGGCCAGTCTACAAGAGGTGTTCGTGCAAACCGGCATGCCCGCGCCGGACTCCGTCACCGAGGAGACCGTACTCGTCGGGAAAGACGCCGTGCTCGATTCGTTGGGCGTCGTCTCGCTCATCGTCGAGGTCGAGCAGCGGGTCGAGAGTGAGCACGACGTTTCCGTCACGCTCGCCAATGACAAAGCGATGTCGGCACGAAACAGCCCTTTTCGAACCGTGGGTGTGCTCACCGACCACGTGGTCGCGATGGTGGCGGAAGAGAGCGCCGCGTGACCGACAAACCCGTGATGCTCGTCACCGGCAGCCGCAAGGGCATCGGCCGGTTCCTCGTCGAGCACTACCTCGCAAAGGGTTACTTGGTGGAGGGCTGTAGTCGCGGTGAAAGTGACCTGAAGGACCCGGGCTACACTCATCATTCCGTCGATGTGGCCGAGGAACGCTCAGTGCGAAGCATGATCGCCAGCATCACCAAGCGTCACGGGCGCATCGACGTCGTCCTCAACAACGCCGCGATCGCGAGCATGAACCACATCCTGCTCACACCGGCTGCCTCGGCGAATCGCATGCTCCAGGTCAATGTCACCGGCACGATGCTCGTATGTCGGGACGCAGCCAAGGTGATGATCCGCAGGCGCTACGGTCGAATCGTCAATTTCACGACGATCGTCGCGCCGATCGCGCTCGCTGGAGAGGCCATCTACGCGGCATCGAAGAGCGCCGTCGTCACTTTCACGCGCATCTTGGCCTTCGAGCTCGGCCAATGGGGCATCACTTGTAACTCCTTCGGCGCGACGCCAATCATGACCGACATGATCCGCGGTGTGCCTCAGGACAAGATCGACGCGGTCGTGAACAACCTCGCCATCAAACGCCTGGGCACGCACGCGGACTGCGCCAACGTGTGTGATTTCTTCATCAACCCAGGCAGCGACAACATCACTGGCCAAGTGATCTATTTGGGCGGCGTCACCTGAGGGCCACGCTGCGAGCCGCAACGCCAGCATTGAAAAAATGACTACGCCTTGGTTCTTCGAGCGGCTGGCCCAATGGGGTGACGACACCGCGCTCGTCTGGAAGAACACGGAAACGAGCTACGCGGTGCTGCTCGAGCTATGCAAAGCTTGGCGAGCCCGGTTCGAAGAGCACGGTGTCAAACAGGGGGACGTGGTCGCGCTGGAAGGGTCATTTTCACCCAATGCCTGTGCGGCGCTGGTCGCGCTGCTGGATTTGGCAGCGATCAGCGTCCCGCTCACGCCGTTGATGCGAGCCCAGCGCGACCAATCGCTCGGCATCGCGGAAGCGCGACTGCTCGTCGAGTTCGATGGCACCGACGGCGCCACGTTCATCACGAGCGAACGAACGGTCTCGAACCCGCTCACCCAAAAGCTCGCGGCACGAGGCAACCCTGGCCTGGTCATCTTCTCTTCCGGATCGACCGGCGCGCCCAAAGGCATCCTCCACGATCTAGCGTCGATCCTCGAAAAATTTCAAAAAGTTCGGCAAAAAAAGACCACCCTCACCTTCCTCCTGTTCGATCACATCGGCGGGATCGACACGCTGCTCAATACCTTCGCCAGCGGTGGCACCGTGGTCACCGTCGAAACACGCGACCCCGAAACGGTGTGCAAGGCCATTGCGCAGCACCGCGTGCACACGTTGCCGACGTCGCCCACATTCCTCAATTTGCTGCTGATCTCGGGCGCGGCGGACCAGCATGACCTGTCATCGCTGAAGGTGATCGCGTACGGCACCGAGCCGATGCCGGAAAATACGCTGAAGACGCTGCACGCAGTATTCCCGGACGTGGCCTTGGTGCAGACGTACGGCATGTCGGAGCTCGGCGTGCTGCGCTCTCGCTCACGAGATTCGCAGTCGCTGTGGCTGAAATTCACCGGTGAAGGCTTCGAGACGAAGATCGTCGACGGCATTTTGTGGGTCCGGGCCCAGACTGCGATGATGGGCTATCTGAATGCGCCCGATCTATTCGACGCCGACGGTTGGCTGAACACCCAAGACGCGGTCGAGGTCGACGGCGAATACCTGCGGATCCTGGGTAGGGCCACGGACCTGATCAACGTCGGGGGTCAGAAGGTGTACCCTGCCGAGGTCGAAAATCTGCTGCTTCAGCTGGAGAACGTGGAAGACGTCGCCGTGTTCGGCAAAGCCCAGCCGATGATGGGCCAAATCGTGGCAGCGCGCTTCAAGCTCCGAACGCCCGAAGCCGCGGATGTCTTCAAGCGGCGCATGATGGCGTTTTGTCGCGAGCGCCTGGCAAACTATCAAATCCCGCGAGTCGTCGAGTTCACGGACGCCGAGCAGTTCGGCGCGCGTTTCAAGAAGATGCGTCATGGCTGAAGGTCGCATTGATCGCACTGAGCCGAAGCTCAGCAGCTGGCAAAAGGTCGTGAGCCTGCTGCGTGAGGACACGAGCGGCATCCACCCGAGACTCGTGGCGGCCAATTTCGCCTCGGGATTTCTGCCTCGGCACCAAGCGAGCCAGATCCGGGCGCGGCTCTTTTCATTGGCCGGCTTTCGCGTGGGTGCCGGCACGCGCTTCGACACGGTGCCCCGTATCAACGGAGGACCCAATCTATTCGCCAATCTCTCGATTGGCCGAGACTGCAAGATTGGCGCTGATTGCACGCTCGACTTAGGCGAGCGGATTACGCTCGCCGATCGCGTCACCCTCAGCCCAGGCGTCATGATCCTCACCAGCACGCACGAGCTCGACATCCGCGAACATCGCGCTGGCCCGGTGCAACTCGCGCCCGTGAGCGTCGGCGAAGGTGCGTGGCTCGGCGCGCGCGTCATCATTTTGCCGGGGGTCACGATTGGCGCAGGGGCAATCGTGAATGCCGGAGCCGTCGTCAACAAGGACGTCCTGCCCCAGACGCGGGTCGGCGGCGTACCTGCGACGCAACTCGAGGTATTGAAGAGCAATGAAAGCAATGGTTCGTAAGGGGCTGAGCTTCTTCGGAGCGGCAGCGCTGCTAGCCATCTCGATCGCCATTTTACCCCGGGTTTTCGGCCGAAAACGGCTACGTTTTCCGTACCTGACCGGTCAGATCGCCAACGCCGACTACCAAGCGTTGGCCAGCGAAAAGGGCTGGAGCGCGGCCAACGTGACCGTCGCGCCCGGCATCAAGCTCAACGGCCTCGTGCGCCGCCCTAGCGCGCCCGGCGGACCTTGGGTGCTGTACTACCCGGGCAACGACGCGACTCAGTTGAAACGCGGGCAAGCCTTCTTGTCGCGCCTTCGCGGTAGCGAGGACTGGGGTCTGGCCGTGTTCGCGTACCGCGGCTATGACTCGTCAGACGGGGTACCGCAGATCAGCGACCTTGCGGCGGACGCGCCGGAGATCGCGCTGCAGCTCTGCCACACCGAGCAGCTGACGCCCGCACAAGTGCATCTGGTCGGGTTCTCGATCGGCAGCTACATGGCCATTCGCGCGGTTGGCGCGTTGACTCAGCGTAACCAGGCCCCCGCGTCGCTTTCGATCATGGCGGGCGTCAACGACATCGTGATGTTTCGTCGCTCGCGCTGGGAGAAGCTGGACCCTGGGGATGATTTGCTGGCGCAGCCGTTTTTAGGCGATATCAAGGCACCCGTGCTGGTCGTGCAAGGCGGCGCGGACGAGACACTGGGCGGCCCAGTGCAGGGCAAGGCGATCGCCGCAACGCTCGCTGAGCGCGCAAAGTACGTCGAGCTCCCCGGCATTGGGCACAACGCGCTGATCGAGACCGAAGGAGCCATCGCAGCCGTTCACTCGTTCATTGCTGAGCGCGGCAAGTCACTCTAGCGCGAACGACGCACGAAGCCAGCGTAGTCACATTTCGTAAAATCGAAATCGGCTTCCAATCGAATCCCCGTTGCAGTTAGAGTCGCGGGGTGGAGGAGGTATCTGCGATCGTCTGCACGAGAAATCGGCCGGAGCCAGTGCTCCGCGCGGTGCGCTCCTTGCTGCGCGACGAAGAGACCCTCGAGCTTATCGTGGTCGACCAAAGTGAGGGGCCAGAAACCGAGCTCGCGCTCGCCGAGTTCCGGAAGGACCCACGCTTTCGCTACCACCGCTCCCCGGCTCGCGGCAAAGGCGCCGCGCTCAACGAGGGGATCCGCATGGCGCACGGCGCCGTCGTCGTCTGCACGGATGACGATTGCGAAGCGCCCCCCGGCTGGGTCGCCGGCATGGCACGCGCGCTCCTGTCTCAACCGACAGCCGTGGTCGCGTTTTGTAGCGTCATTCCGGTGCCGCATGACAGCGCGGCCGGCTACGTGCCAGCCTACTTGATCAAGGAGAATCGGCTCTTGCGCTCGGTCTCCGCGATCTGTTCCGGGTTGGGCATCGGTGCGGGCATGGCGCTGCGCCGGGACTTCGCGCTGACCATGGGTGGCCTCGATGAGACCTTCGGTCCCGGTGCCCGCTTTCCGTCGGCGGATGAATGGGACGTCTCGCTGCGAGCCCTGCTGAGTGGCCACCATGTCTACGAAACCGCCGAGCTGTCCATCTTGCATGACGGCTTCCGAACTTTCGAGGAAGGTCGCCAGCACGCCCGGCGCGACTGGATAGCGCTCGGCGCCGTGTGCGCGAAACCGCTGCGTGCGGGTCACCTCGAAGCCGTCGTGGTCCCGCTCTGGTTGTTTTCGACGAAGGCGCTTTGGCCACCATTCGCCGACCTGCTGCGCCTGCGCAAGCCGCGAGGCGCGACGCGAATTCTGGCGTTTCTGACCGGATTTCGCGAAGGTCTGCAAACCCGAGTCGACCCGAAGACCCTACGCTTTCTGTAACGCGCAGACGCGCGCAGACGCGAAAGCGTTAGTCGCTGCGACCGAGCTCGGCGAGCCCATACTCTGCCAGCGCGAGGGATGCGGTTAGTCCTGGCGACTCGATGCCGTACAAATTCAAGAGCCCCGGGATGCCATGTACGGCGGGCCCTTGCACGACGAAGTCCTGTGCCGGCGCCGTGGCGGGGCCGAGCTTGGGCCGAATACCGGTGTAACCCGGCAAGAGACTGCCGGCTGCGAGCGACGGAAAATAGTGCCGGATCGCCTCGTAGAACGAGGCGGCGCGCTGCTCGTCGAACGCATAGTCGACTCCTTCTTGCCAACTGACATCGGGCCCGAAGCGCGCCTGCTTGGCCAGATCCAACGTCAGGTGAATCCCAAGTCCCCCGGCAACGGGCACCGGATACACGAGCCGATTGAACGGCGCACGACCGGCGAGCACGAAATAGTGCCCTTTGGCAAAGTGCTGCGCTGGGATGCTCGTGGTCGGCAGGCCAACGATCGAACGTGCGACTTCTTGAGCGCGCAGCCCAGCAGCATTCACCACCGTGCGGCACAGCGCACGGGCCGCGTCCGGACCGCCAATCGCAAGCTCGATACCGCCCTGGGCCACGCGCCCCGCCAGCACCGGCGTCGACGAGACGACCGTGGCCCCGATGCTCTCGGCATCCCGACGCATTGCTGACATGAAGGCGTGACTGTCCACGATGCCCGTGGACGGCGACAGCAGACCACGCACGGCCGAAACCTGCGGTTCTAACCTCGCGATCTGCGCGCGGTCGAGCCAGACTAGATCGGTGACGCCGTTGGCAACGGCCTGCGCCTTCAGCCGCTCGAGCACGGGGATCTCTTCGTCACGACAGGCAACGATGATTTTGCCGATGCGCTCGTGCGCGACGGCGTGCCGCTCGCAGTAGTCATACAGCGCGTCGCGCCCGGCGACGCACAGCGTTGCCTTCAGAGAGCCCGGCGCGTAGTAGATGCCCGCGTGAATCACTTCCGAATTGCGGGAGCTGGAGTGTGAACCGAGGGTCGACTCGGCCTCGAGCAGAGTGACCTCACGCCCGGATAGCGCCAAGGCCCGAGCCATTGCTAGGCCAACCACACCACCGCCGATGACGACCGCGTCGAGCTCCAAGGTATGGCTCATAGTAACCCTCAAGGGTGACGCCCCGCAGCGTTCGCCTCAGATGCCCCCATTCAACGGCAGCACCGCGCCGAAGCTCACCCCGAGGAAGAGCGCATAGCTCCACGGAATCGTGGTTTGCCCTTCGTAGTTCTGCCAGGCGCCGCGCACGCCGGTGTTGACCGACCAACTCGGGTCGAGCCGATAACCCAGGGTGAAGGAGCCCGTGGCCGAGCTCAGTGCCCCGGTCGAGCTGGGATCGAGAAGCGACAGCGCCGTGCCCGCAGCGAGCACCGAGGAAAACTTGTCTTTGCCCCAGCCAGTGGTGCCGCTCACCCCGAGCTGCGGATCGACGACCGCCCGCACTGGATCGATGACTGGCGCCGCCGTCACGGTAGTTTGAAGCATGAACGTGCCACGCCAGAGCCGGCTCACGTTGCTGATACCCGCGTTGAACGTCGGATAAATGCTGTACGAGATCAAGCCATCAGCCAGGGCGTTGCGGCTGATACTCAGACCGGTGCCCACGTTGGTTTTAGTTTCCCGATCGATGGCGTGCGCGTAGCTCTCATTGGCGACTAAATACCAACTCCGATCGCCAGTCGAAGCGTTGGCGAACTGGGTCGACACGGTGGTGCTCAGGTCGTCGTGAGGAGCGATCCGATAGCGCGCCGAAACTTGGGCCCGCGGCCCTCGGATCAGCGGATAGTCGACAGGGTCACGTTGCGGCCCAATGCTGCCCGTCTCGATATACCCAATGTCGCCCGATACGGTCAGCACGGCCGACACGGCGTTGGCGACGCTCAGCGTGGTCGCCGACGTAATGAACGTGACCACTTGGTTCAGCGCGCGAACCTGATTGGCCGCGAGTGTCCCACCAGCCGGTGTCATCACGCCGGTGCCGGTCGTGCCAGTGCCACCCGGCATGGTGCCACCCGGCGGCGTCTGCACGGCGCCGCCCGGCGGCGTTTGCCCCGTCGTGGTCGTCGTCGCCGTGCCCACGGCGGGGGCAAGCGCTTGGTCTTGAAAGCTCACCTGCCCGTAGCCGATCGATTCAGCGACGCTCACGGTCGTTCGTTGAAAGCGGTAAGATGCGGCCAGCGCGCCCGCGTGAAACACGAGCACGTCACGCGGCGTGGAGTCGAGCGGCGTCACCGTGATCGACGGCCCATAGCCCAAAGTCAGCGAGGCGTGCTGCCAGCCGAAGTTGAGACCGACGCGCGGCATAGTCGCCGCCTCCGCGTATCTCCCGTCCGAGTCGATGTAGCGCGCTTCAGTTCGATCAGCGATGCCCATCGTCACGAGCTGCGCAAGGATCGGCCCGAACAGTGGGGACATGAGCGTTCGCCCGGGACGCTAGCACAACAGCGCAGCACAAAAGGTTGCTAACGGTCATCCGTTGACCGACCGGTCGCACTGCGGACGCAGGGCTCAATTGCCGAAGCGCGCCGCGTGACCCGCTCGAACCGCGTCCGCAACCTTGGTCACGAACAGATCGAGCCCGGCGCGCTCCTCCACGAACTTTCGCGCAGCCTGGCCCATACGCGCGGCTTCGTCTGGATTGGCGAGCAGCCGCTCGATGGCCGCACGCAGCGCGCCCGGGTCGCTCGGCGGCACGTAGACGCCGGTCTCACCGTCGACGATGGTATCGGTTTGACCGTGGGTGCGCGTGGCGACCACGCATTTGCCCATCGCCATCATCTCCAAAATGGTGGCAATGCCCGTCTGATAGTGATTCTGCAGGATCGGCACGACCGCGAGCGCCGAGCGCGCGTACAGCTCGCGTAGCTCGTAGCGGTTCATGCGTCCCCAGCTGACGTTGTCGGGCAGTACGCGTTTTGGCTCGAGTGGTCGCTCGATCCAGGGACTGCCTGCCGCGATCTGTACGCGCACCGGCAACCCGCGCACCGCGTCGACCAGGCAGTCGTAGTCACGCAGCAACTGCCCCGCCGCGCAGATCGAATTGGGCTCGGTCGGGCGCCCATCAGGACGGAAGAAGCGTTGATCGGCGTGGTAATAGATGCGTTGCACCGCACTCGCAGGCAACCCCAGCGTGTCGACGGCCAGACGCTCCTCCGACGTCGAGTACACGAGCACGCGATCGAGTACCTTGCCGACTCCAGCAACGCTGAAGAACAGCTGCTTCTTCTTGGGGAAGAGCGTGTGCGCGATCATCGTATGCGAGCAGCGCGCGGAGGTCGCCTTGAGCAGCGCCGCCAGCGGCAACCCGATGTCCTCGCCGGTCGTGAAGAATGCGTCGCAGCGCGAGCGTTCGCGAAAGCCGAGCAAGGCCACCGCAGCCGACTTGCCGGCCGTGCGCGCCAGCAGCTTCACGGCCGGATCATGGGAATGCTCGACGTCCTTGAAGTCGATTACTTTTGCGTCGAGCCCGCGCTCGAGCTCGAAGACGTCGAGTCGCGGCTCTCGCTGGCGCGCGATATCGGCCCTGAGCGTGTCATCGAAACGACCGGCGGCAAGGATCACACAGCGCATGGTGCTCGCCTTTTATGCGCGACTCGAAAAAGTCGCAAGCGTCGAGGTGGAGCCGCTCAGCGCGCGCTGAGCCGGGCCTCGTAGAACCGCTCGAGTCCTGCCACGATGCTGCGCCAACTGTACTTCTGCTCCATCAGCTCGCGGCCTGCCTTGCCTAGGCGCAGAGCGAGTGCAGCATCCGTGAGCACGCGGCTCACCTGATTGGCGAACTCTTGCGGGTCGTCGGCCAAGAGCAGGTGTTGGTCGTGAACCACGTCGATGCCTTCAGCGCCCAGGCGAGTCGAGACGACGGGCTTACCTTTGGACAGAGCTTCGACGATCTTCAACCGCGTTCCGCCCCCGAGGCGCAGCGGAACGACGACCGCCGCCGCGCGATCGATATAGGGCCCCACGTCGTCCACCATGCCGAGCACCTCGACGCCGTTGCCTTGCCGGTCGAGCACCGACTGCCGCGCGCCCGGTCCGAGAATGCAGAAGCGGGCGTTCGGGTGCTTGAGTCGAATTTTCGGAAACACTTCATCGATGAAGTAAACGACGCCGTCGTGGTTCGGGTGGTAGTTGATGGCTCCGAAGAAGAGCAGCATCTCCCGTTCGGCCGCGCCCTCGACCGGCGAGAATTCACTCACGTCTACGCCGTTCGGCACGACGGCCGTGTGAGCACTCGGGTATTCGCTCAAAATGAGCTCTTCATCACGGCGCGACGTCAAGCTGACGCCGTCGAAGCGCCGCCATGCGGTGCGTTCCTCTCGCGCGAGCTTTCGCCAGTTTAGGGCGTTGTACAAGTGGCGCGAAAGCTCACCCTTGGCCCTGGCCGTGCGACGCAAAATGTCGAATTCGATGTTGTGCTCGTCGAGCACGAAGATGGGTCCGCTGCGGCTGTGAGCGGCGAAATGGAAGGCGGCCATTTGCGCGAATTCAACCTGCACCACGTCGTATTGCGTCGCGCGCAACATCTGGTCGAGCTTGGCTTGAAAGTCTGCGCGCCGCGCCGCCAGTAAGTGCTCGAAGCTGTGAACCGAGACGAGCGAGCGCGCTTGCAGCGTGCGTTTTTCGCGAGTGTCGGTCAGGTCGAGGTTCGGAATCGTGACCACCTCGCGGCAGTAACCGCGCGTCGCCTCGAGCGACGAGTGCTCCCATTCATCCGTTCGATTGAACGACAACACGGACACTTCGTGACTCTTTGCGAGTCCGCGCATCAAGCCATCGAGGCGACGCTGACCGCCGAAGCGAGGCGGACTCGGCAAAAACGGAGTAATGAAAAGGATCTTCATCGATCTCGAGCCAGGGTTAGAATTTGCCGACTACCACGGGGCATTCGTGACCGCTAGCGGCTCCACGTTCGCCGAGCATGAGCGAGGCCGGACGGTGTCACGCGCTGAAACGCTTACGCAAACGAGCGCACGGCTTTTCGATCAGGATTTGAACCAGCCAGGCGAGCAACAACGTGATCAGCAACGTGGTAATGGAGCACGCGGCTAGCCCAAACCGCCCTAGCTCTTGCGTAACGCCAAAAAACACGACTTGGTGGATCAAATAGAGCGAATACGAGAGCACACCGACGAAGGCCACCGGGCGGTAATTGAGCAGCTTCATGAAGCCCCAACTCGGGTAGCGCACCGCACACACGAACACCGGGATCAGCGCAATGCCTTGCAGCGAATAGCGAATGCTCTCACGAAAGCGCTGATCGCGAATCAGGAACGTCGCCAGCAGCCCAAGCACCGCCAGCGGAAACAAGACTCGCTTCCAAAGTGCCTCGTCCTTGTCCGATGGGTCGAGCACGGGGTTGCCGTGAATGGCCAAGATACAACCGAACAAGATGGAGTCGAAGCGGGTGTCGCTCGCGACGTACGTTCTATCCTCGACGCTGTGAAACCCGAACACCAACACGCAGCGCCAGATCAAGATCAGCGCGCACAGCGCGAGCAACACCGAAACTTGCTGCGCTGGTGTCGCGCGCAACCTGCGCAAGAACAGATAGAGCAGCGGGAATAACAAGTAGAAATGCTCTTCGACCGCCAGCGACCAATACACGCCAGTACCGGGCGCAAAGCCCTTGCTGCCGTGGCGAACCACCCAATAGTTCGCATAGTGAAAGAGCTGCGCGAACAGCGCGCGCGGATCGAGCCGAGCGTGGAACACGCCCGTCGCCGTGAGCAACGTAGCGGTCGCCAGCACCAGATAAAACGGCGGTAGAATGCGCAACGCTCTACGGATGTAGAAGTTCTTCAGCGAGACGGTTTCGGTCTTCTGCCACTCCTGACGCATCAACGTGGTGATGAGGAAGCCGGACAAGAAGAAGAACACGGTGACACCAAACCCACCGGGCACGATGTTGCCGAGACCCACGTGCGCAACGAACACGACACCAAAGCTGAGCGCCCGGAGTCCGTCGAGCGAGGGAATGTGAAACCTAGCTTTCGGCACGCTTCTCAGCTCGGCTTGTACCATCGCCCGGCGGCGACATGGATCCAGTGAAAGCAAGCCTCGAGCAGGCGCATCCCACGACAGGCGCAACACGGGCTCGGGCCGGTCAACCACCCGAAATCGTTCAGCGCGGTGAACCGAGCCTTCGTTTCGCGCAAGGCACTGACCACTCACCACCGGTGTGAGTAGCTCGTTTCACGCTGAAAAACGGGCCCCGCGCGGCTGCTGTCACGTGACCGGGCCGGACACTCGTGGTATCGCAACGGGAATATGAGCCT
>Ga0210387_10000976_pt1 | contig 21139 bp, 15 predicted proteins | sample IncBWC7OmetaG_FD_160108 | JGI IMG/M metagenome (GOLD analysis project Ga0210387, IMG submission 160108) | Forest soil microbial communities from Barre Woods Harvard Forest LTER site, Petersham, Massachusetts, United States - Inc-BW-C-7-O ...
ACCGACGATCACAGTAATGACCGCGCAGGGCGACGAGACTCGTTTCTTGCAGGAAGATTTTTTCGAAGAGTTCACAGATGTCAACGGAAACCAAAGTGAGCGCCGCGGTGCTCCAATGGAGATTATCGTAACCATAGAAGCGTTGGGTTTAGACACTATCACGCGAGATCAATTGGTGGATCGTTTGTATGAGAAATTTAAAATTCTCACAACTGATCTCGCACAAAATGGTATAGGTATCCTCAAGACGTCGATACCTCCAGATAGCCGTAAATTTGAAAATGATCGTTGGTACTACACTTCGAGCGTAGTGATGCGTATGTACGCAGAATGGCTTGATGAGAATATCACGCCGCCGAATACATCGTTAACAGGTATTGGTAGCGTTATCTATACACCACCGCCGAATGGAATTATTCAGCGCTTCGATTTAAAGCAAGGGCTTTAAAAAATTTAGGAGACAATAACATGGCAGATACACAGCCTTCTTTAGCCGCAGAAAATGCACTATCAGGAGTAGTCGTTGCTGAAGTTCCTGCGACCGCTCAACCCTCTATTCCTGGGGGTTTACGTGTTGTTGGTCTTATTGGTACAGGATTAAATTACAAAAATGTTACTGTTACCATCACTCGCGGATCAATTCCAGACACATTCGATCTGCTTAACCCGGTAGCGTTGTCTCTCCCCAGCACGATCACGGATGAGAATAATAAAGTTTATTCTCTAGGATCGGGCCCAGGAGTTCTTGACTACTGGCTGTCTCTGCCAACGAGCACTTCCGCTGCAGGCGTATCCACCATCGATTGGAACGCCGCTCTACCTTCCGTTGGATTCAATACTCTCATTGTTAATCTTAACGGCGATGGTAACCAGACAATTACTCTGTTCACCACTGACGCAAATCCGGTTGCAGTGGCCGCAGATATTCAACTGAAGGTTCGTGCGCTTGTTCCTTTCAACACGAACAACGCTCAGGCATATCTTCAGTTCACTGCTGTCGCGCAAGCTTCAACTAATCAGTATGTATTGACTTCCGGAACAACGCCGCTCGGTTCTGTGAACGTGAATGGGGGAACTGCCGCAGCTCTTCTGAAGTTGGGAACTGCTAATGATGGTATTGAAGTTCCTGGAGGAAGCATCAGCTGGGGACCTGCAGGAGTCGCAGCAGTCACTGGCGCAATTGACATAGGTGCAGCTGCATTCCCTTCTGGAGTCAATCTTAATGGTCAGACATTTGAAGTCTCCGCCAATGGAAGTCCTGTCGTGCAGTCAATCACTTTCGTAGGTACTAGCTTGAGTCCTACGGATTTCACGACTCTGACAGGTGGAGTCGATCTCGTTCATAATTCAACTGCGGTGAATGGAGTGGGCACTTTATTCCTAGCGCAGTTGGCGCCAGGAGATCTCGTTCAATTCAACGGAGTAGCTCCGTCGTATCAGGTCGCAGCTGTTAACAGTAACACGAGCTTGACTCTCACAACAGAATTTGCGGGAGCAACTAATCCAGTGACAACTGGGTACGCTCTACTTTCTGATACCTCTATCTCTAACACTGGAGCATCTGTAATCAACGGAGACGTGGATCTTTCACCAGCGGGTTCTATTACACCTGGAGGTTGGACTGTAACGGGTACTGTTCACAACGGTGACGCGACTGCTGCGGCGGCTCTAGCAGCAGCCAACGCTTCATTCACTGCAAAGCAGTCGGCAGCTCTTGCGAGTGAGCCGGGAAGCAACATCCCTTCAGTATTAGATGGACAGACTCTCAACTCCCCTGCGGTAGGTGTGACTCAATACTTTACGTTCGCATCTGGAGCAGCGACATTAAACGGAGTTCTAACGCTTAATGGTCCAGGCAACTTCGTAATTTACACCGCTAGTACGTTGGGCGTAGGAGCCAGCGGAGCTGCAACGGTAACCCTTACAGGTGGAGCGTTGGCTTCAAACGTCTACTGGGTCGTAGGTTCTTCTGCCACATTGCAGAATGCAGGTACAATATTCAACGGAAACGTTCTCGCGCAAGCTGCTATCTCCTTCCCCGCAGGCGGCTTGTACAATGGATCTTTTGCGGCGCTCGGTGCAGCTCTGACGACCGGAGGAGCAATAACGGTCAACGGTAATTCTGCTACACCTATTCCTGTTCCTATCAGCTTAGGAGATGGAATTGTCGAGCAGATGAATGCAGGCTTCTCACCAGTGATAACGTTTAATTCGACGGTATCTACTTTAGCACATACAGTTACACTTCCGTCACTTCCTGTAACTGGTGACACGTTATTAATTCCTGGATTTACTTACACTGTCTCACCAACGCCTGCATCCGGGCAGTATACGATCAGCGGAGTCAATCCTCTGTTGGTAGTCTTCAATGCGACAGCTGCTAATCAGTTCGTCCAGATTACGTACGCAGTAGCTCCTACATTAGTAGCTTCCATATTCGCACCTCCTTTCCCGTCGACGGCGAACTACGTCGTAGTATCTACAGTGTCCACCGTCAATGCAGAAATACAAATCGGTAATGGTACGGCTAATACTACTCTTGGATTTACTCCAGGTACCCTTATCGAAGGTCCTCAAGAGCCTGCTGCAGGTGTTACATACACGTTTACGTACGGAACACCGAAGATGACTACCGCGACGTTTGATGACTATGGTCCTACTCTGTATACGGATTTGATAAGTCTCATCGCAGCGTATGGCCCCGTTGCAACGTCCAACGACTTTACGAGTCCGCTACCTGGATCATCTTCCTTACCGCCGTGGGCGCCTTGGAGTGTAACAAATACGCTTCCTCTTGGAGCGCAGATCGTCTTCACAAACAGTGGAAACACTGGTGGCATCATGGCAGTACAGTGTAATCCAGCTGATGGAGCTCCTCTCGCTCAGTTCCAGAATGCTCTCAACAAGCTCGCGAACGTTTCGGGTGTTAACATCGTCGTGTGCTTAACTCCAGATCCGTTACTCACGCCGTCAATCGTGTCCCATGTTGTTAACGCGAGTCAGCCGCTCGAAGGTAACTTCCGCACAGCCATGATAGGTTTCGATCCTGCGCAAGTGTCTTTGACTAACTCTGGCGTCGATACCGCGATCTCTATAGCTGAAGGGGTAGCAGCATCAGGTAGTGGGCGTCGTTTCTTAATGCCATGGCCTCCCGCAGTCAACCTGTTCCTTGCGGGTAGCTCTACCATTCCGGCACAGCTAGACGGATCATTCCTCGCAGCAGCGATCGCAGGATTACGTATCGATGGAAACAATGACGTTGCTACACCGTTACTTAGACAGTTCTTATTCCCGTTCACGACTGCAGCAGTCAACCTTATGCGCACGACCAAGCTACAGCTTCGTGATGGAGGAGTGACTGTTGTGGAACTTCAGAATGGTAATATCGTAATCACAGAAGATACCACGACGGATCGTTCCACTGTTGACAACGAAGAGTTCTCAGTTACGGAGATTGTCGACTTCACCGCAACAACAGTAAAGACTCTCCTTAACTCGATCTTCATCGGAGTTAAGATTCTTTCGAATACGACAAGCATCATCACTGCGACTATCCAGGTTCTTCTTAACAACTTGATCGCATTGAACATCATCACGAACTACCAGAATGTCACCGCACAAGTCAGTCCTCTAGATCCTAGACAGATCGATGTTTCATTCGAAATCGCTCCTGTATACGGTCTAAGATACATCTCCGTGCAGTTCTCTCTACAACAGTAATAGACAATGGCTGTACCACGATTACCTCAAACGGATCTCCGTCTAGCTACATCGGTCTCTATCTTTTTCTTACCAGAGAGCTCGATAAGCCTAGCTACTTCTTTTGCGAGCATCTTTGCACCGAGATCCACGACAACAGCTGTCGTGAATCAGATGCAGCAGCTAGACGGGATCGTTTCGTTTGTGGAGGAACAGTCTAGAGAGTTGGAATCGCGATACGAGGTGGATTCAGATGGTATCGGATCTCCGCTGGAGATAATGGCATCACCTGTGCGACATTCTTTCAAGCTCAGGAGAGCTGTAACGTATTATGCCGACTTGATCAGCATTTTGGGTTTTAACTCGCTAGGGATTAATTCTAGTCAAGGAATTCCCGCAGATGGAACAGTAGACGGCGGATTGTTAGCACAAGCTATTAGTAATCCGTATATCTTTATCAAGAGGGAGATTTCGCCCTCAGGTGGAGACATCGTTACCTTTTATAGAAATTGTTTGATTGGTAACATTTCGAGAGACACTAGCGTAGTCAACAGTCTAGGCGTGTATGAAGACGCTAACATCTATTACGCAGACAGACAACTTTTTACTTCATAAGAGGTAGGAGAAATAAATGGCAACACCGCAATTACCAGTTACAGTAGCTCGATTATCTACATCGGTTACTATCAGACTTATTCCGATGGATACTCTTAACTCAGCAGCACTGGCTAACCCTGCTTCTATTTTGACAGCAGTGCAGAGTGCACCTATTGGTGCTGTGGAGAGTTTTCAGGAAACTAACTCACGTCCAGCAGTGATTCGTTTCGAGATGAACTCTGATGCTCCGGGAGTCGTACAGGAAGTAACACCCAATCAGGTTGAGGCTCGTACGATTACGCTTGATCGAGTCGTATTGTATTCCGGCGACGTTCTGGATACCTTTGATGTCACGAACGGGGATATCGTATTCCAGTATTATCCTTTCGCTTTAATCAAGGTGGAAGTAGCTCCGGCTGCTGCCAATCTTCCAGACATCATCACGGTGTATCGCGACTGCTGGTTCACAACTAACCCGAAGGCGTATGCAGTCCGCGATTCCCTAAAGATCATTCAGACTGTTAACATCACGTACTCAGAAAGAGAAGTTGTAACCGTCTAATTCGTTCGGTCGTGAAGGAGAGATAAGATGACACCCGCAACCGCAGCAATGCCCGACGTAAAGAAACCAATGACACTAAATGAAATTTCACAGCTTGGCTACAATCAGAAAACCAAAGAAGTATTCGATGGTGCGACTCTGACTGTCCAAACTTTGTCGTTATCCCGCCAACAAAAAATCCTATCAAACATTCCCGCCGAAGCGACGGACCCTCTTGTGCGGTACACTCATCTACAGATTGAGACCCTGGCAAATGCGACGCTTGCAATTAACGATGAGAAGTACTCCGAGGCAGATGTAAATCGTTTGCGCGCGTTTTACGGTGGCTTACAAAGCAGAGTCTTACAGTTCTTCTACGAAGTCTATCAGGATATGATGGATGAGCAGGAGAAGACTTTGTCGGGTTTAAAAAAAACCTAAGCCTTGAGGAGATACCATTTCGTAGCGACTACGAAATATGTAAGCTCTTAAACTGTACCCCGAACGATAAGAAGTTTACGGACCTGACTATAGCTCAACGGCTATGGTTCTCGCTTAATATTCATAGAGATAAAGTAGAACACGCAGAACAGATTAAGAATATCTGTATGCATATACAGCCTGGCGCTTACTTTACTAAGAAGCCGGACGCTGTATCTACTGACTTTATCGGAGATATTATGCAAAAGTTGGGTCGAGAACTCACTCCCGAAGAAAAAATGGCTTTGGATGTTCCTGATGATGGCGATGTAGACATAATCACGAGAGAATAAAATGGCTGATGACATTCCTCTACCCGGAGAAACTCCTGACAATGTAGGCCCCTCTTCTGCAGAGAAGTCAGAAGCGGCGAAGGCAGCTCTTCGGGATATAGACGCTCTTTACAGCTCGCTTATTGGAAAGCAGAAAGATTCTACTAGAGAGGAGAATGCTTTTCTTAATTTGCTGTCTAAGCGACAGGCGATATTGGATGAGATCTCTCAGAAGATGGTTGGTCTCTCCGGTGAGCAGAGAGCGTACGCTCGTGCGGAGTACGAAGCGATAGAAGATGAATCGAAAAGGATTGCTTCTGTTGAAAAATATTTCGGCGTGACTAAGGGAGTTACAAAAGAGTTACAGGAGCAGGAGCGTATTCGTAAGGCTATTGAGAAAACGGGCGCAGCTCTTGGGATGCAGACAGCTGATATCGCTAGGCTCCAGGCTCTCGCCGCTGCGGATACGATGTTGGAACAACGACAGGGACATGCTGCAGCATTCGGAGAAAAAGTAGGGAGGGTAACCTCCACCGCCGGTAGCGCGTTGGGTGCCGCAGATGCTGTGTTCAATTTTCAGTTACAGAATGCGATGATAGGCGCCATCGGCAAGGCGACTACTCTGATGCAGGGTGGAAATATCCGGGGAGGAGCGCAGGCTTTATCTAACCAGCTATTTGGTGGTACAGGTGAAGCAATGGGGCCCGTTGAGAGGATGGAAGCTCTCAATAAGGTCTTAATGAATGCGCCGCGCGCCGCGGGAGAAACTTCTGCGTCCATGAATAAGATGATCGGTACCATGGCTTTCTTTGGTGCGGATATGGATAAGATCACGGAAAATCTTATCAAGGGCAATAAAGATCTTAATCTTTCCGCAGATAATCTCGCCGACGTGTACATGTCTGCGAATGCGGTATCAAAAAATTTGGGGCTATCCACACTAGACACATCTGACAACTTGCTCGAGATGTACGCGTCTCTTCGCCAGGTTGGTGGATCTGTTCATCAAGCGGAATCGATTTTAGACTCATTTGGTAAGACAGTTGGCAAGACAGGAATGTCCGCATCTGAAGCGGCAAGTCTGGCTCAAAAATTTTCACAAGGAATTTCTTCGCTGCCCATCGAAAAGATGATGGGTCTAGTACAATTTACAACCGGAAAACCTTTACAGGCACAGACGGCAGCGGATCTAGGTAATGGTAATATAATACCTACAGTCTTAGCGACATTCAGTAAAATTTCTAGCCAAATGGGCGGCAGCTATAGTGAGCAGCTGGTAGCCACAGAAAAGATAGCACAGATGGTTGGTATTAATGTGTCAAGCTTCCGTGACGTTTCTAATCTCATGACACAATTAAAGTCGGGCGCTCTCACGGAACATGACATTAATTTGTTATCGAATCCGGCTGTAGCCGCTGCAAAAGGTATTGAAGATCTCAAAGCAACAATCGATCCTCTTAAGAGGATCGCGAATGCTACGGAAAATTTACAAGCAACTGTATCGACACTAAGTGCTACAATCACGAATTGGGGATTAGGTAACTTGATGCCTGCGCTTATCGGACTCAAGGTCGGATCGGGAGTAGTAGGTGCTTTCGGCGGTGCTGCTAAGGTTGCAGCGGCTACTACTGGAACGGGTATAACTGCTGGTCTCGGTACAATGGAAGTAGGAGAGATAGCTGCTATGGGGCTGCTCAGCGCTCCTGCGCTAGTCGCTACGGCAGGTGTGGCTGCGGCAGGAGCCGCAGGATACTATGGCACCAAGTATGCAATGGATAAGCTGAGGTAATTATGGCTAATACGAAATTTCCGCTGAAATTAAATGGAGTGAGCTTCTTGGTCAACCCTACTAATTTGAGCGTCAAGAAGCCCATCGTCAAGGGGGCAGTTAGTACCCAGTCTGGTGTACGATTCCAGATATGGTATAATAATCCAGAGATATTGACCATAAGTGGTCTATCTACCGGTCAGTCCGCTTACTCTGAATTACTATTTCTTAAACAGAACTACGAAATCACTAGAACGTCGACGATCAGCACTCTCTTCTACAAAACTAAACTTTACCGCGGTTTTATAGATTCTATAGAAGTGGGACACTCGATTGATAGGCATCAGCGGTGGCCTTATACGATCCAATTCCAATTGATACAAGGGGAGCAATTTAATATAATGGACTTTGCTCTACAGCCAGGTACAGGGCCTCTAGGACAGATCACCAATCTATTGGAACAAAATATCAACGCGCCTATTGCTAGAGCGACCGGCGCGCTTAATGGCGTGATAGGAAAAGTAATCTAATGATATCATCCGGTGCAGGAGGCTACCCAGTGCCTCCAACTAGCGGGTCTATACCAACGCCAACTAGTTCTCCAAGTAATCAATCGTCGGATCAGGACATCTCTAGTCCTCTTCTGATTGATTACTTAAAGACACGTTGCTACTTGTACAAGTTTACTCCGGAGGTTTCTTTCGGAGGTAAGGTAGTAGCTCCTGCTCCTCCTCCCATTCCTAAGAGTACGACATCTGTGATAAGCACGAAGTTACACGCGATGGCTGCGCAGGTCTATGCATTTAACCAAGCGCTACTCAACACTTTTATAGGTAACAGCTCTGCGGATATTAGCGATAATTCCTTTGCTGTAGCGAAAGTTATTTCCACCTTCGTCAACTCTATTCTCGTTCCGAATAATGGAATAGTTCTGCCTACTGCGACTAGTAGTCTTCATATATCTTTGTATGATGGACTCGTTGAAGATGCCAACGACGTAGCCGCCTACTTGGTCGATCGATCAGATGGGGCTCCTCCAATCGACTCTCAGAGACAAGCAGAACTCCTGCAGGAGGTCGCAAACTTGGAGACGTGGGCAGCGTCTGCGTACGCTGTCATTATCAATGCGGCGACCTCGGCAGATGCTGCGACGTCAGGAATAGTTTCATCGGCGGTAGCTGCTTCTTACACAGCGACTGCTTTACAACAATTTAAAGTTAATCGCTTCGTCTACGATTTGAATACTAAGGATCTATCTCGATTTGATTTATCGAGGTTCATCAGTAACTATTCCGTTCAGCAGCAGCTCGGAGACATCTCAACCGTGGGGACAATGAGTAGCACTGTAGCGCTGCAGAATGCTATCATTCCTCTGCAGGATCTTGGTCCTATTGCAAGTCCTACATCTGTTCGTCGTCCGATGTTTTTCCCAAATGCTAAGGGCGACTATGCGGGTTATGTCAACGGATTGCCTAGTGCTGCATCGCCTTCGGTTATACCTTCTCTGGATCCCATATCTCTCGAACCGATATCGACACTGCAAGCGGACGAACTAATGACGCGGATAGCGATGGCACAAACTCTAGAAGATGACGGCGGAGCAGGAGATGGTACTGAACAACTTCAGTCAGGAGTTACTAGTCCTTATCCTGATGCGTTTCTCACCGACGTAGATAGGGTGGAGATAGCCATCCGCTTAAGGGGTATAGCAAATCCGCGGAAGAAAGAATTGATTGCTGAGTATTTTAGTACGGGAAAGGTCAGCACAGATCTCATTCGGCTGCTGCCTAATCCTGCTCAAAATACTATCTCGGGTCAAGTAGCCACCGCTGCGTTAGCGACTTCTACAGCCTTATCTAATCTGGTTACTAATGGTAACGCTCTTCCCGGTTTAACTCAGTCGCAACAGGCCATCGCGAATCAACTCACCGCGAAACCGGGGGATACCGCGACACAACTTGCCAATCTGTCAGAGCTGTTGACCGATGCTAAAGTGGACGGTATAGCCGTAGGTGACCTGGTTCAAAAGTATGACTTCTTCAGTATCTTTGTTTATAAGCATGAGGTTTCTCCAGACGCCGTAGAAGAAACTCTCACGTTGAATACAAATATTTTTTTGATAAAGAATCTCTACCACTAGTCACCCCTTTCGTTTTCTACCTAAACAATTATGGTCCCGGCGCGACTAATACTCCCACTGCAGACAGCAGAGTCGTTCCTACGTACGCCTCCGAATTTAATGGCTTCGTGGCGGAGACGACTTATTCTTCAGTTCCGGGTTCGGTTAACATGCTGAATTTGAATCTCATGAGTTCTATGGGACTAATGGGAGCGACAAAGCGTATCTACAACGCAACCATCTATCAGCAGTCCGTCTTCGATGCGGCGGAAACGTTTGATTCGGATATATTCAATCTCTACCAGAATCTTTATGTGGGCAAAGATCCGCTACAAATCCTGACTATACTTTTGGATAGTCTTTATCTTTTACGTATTGGTCTCCCATATCAAGCTTTTCAAAAAGCGTTATCGACAGATCAGATTGCCCAAATTAATGCCACTGTAGCGCAGACACTTCAAGCATCCGCTCCGAGTCTCATAGCGGCGCAACAGTCGATCGCGGTGGCAGCTGCTCAGCGTAACTTACAGCAAACGAGCATCGGTGGTCGCACCGTGCGTGACTCCGCAGGTAATTTGTCCTCTTTCTTAGATATATTGAGCATGAGGGCTTTCAACCAATTTGGAGTAGACAACGTAAGTAGTGATGGCTCGACAGCCGCCGCGGGAGCCATAAATCTTTTCAACATGGCATCATTTTTGTACGCTAATGTAATGAGACAGAGACGATTCAACGTCAGAGTAGCTACGGAGTCACAGATTGCGCAGCTAGATGAACTCTATGGAGGTACTGGAGTAAATACGGGTATCCTGCCTTTCTTCCTAGAGAGTCCGGAGAATACTGGTACTCCGTTCGGCGTCAAGGGCGGATCAGGATTCAACGATCTCGGTGCGTTTCAACCGTTTATCAGTTCTTCTGGTCAGCTAATAGCGGGGACTGCGGCTATACCTAAGGAGTGTGATGGATCGGGTGGAAGTATTCTCGAAATTAATCCGTTTCTAGATACAGCTGGTTCCTATCTAAATTCCTCTGTGACGTCTCTACAGACGGGTCTTCAGCAGGCGCTAGATTGGAAAACTTATTTCGTCTTCTTGTCTTCCAGCTTTGATCAATTCGTTGCGGATCTAAAGACGCCCTACGAAATAATGGGGGATGTAGTCAGCTCGTGCTACTTAGAACTCTTTGAAACTCCGGGTGGACGATTCATTTTCAGAACTCCTCAATATAACAATAAGATACCATTATATCGACTAAGCTCCCAAGATGGAAATGTACAAGTTCCTGCTCAGCAGACACTTGTTACTAACGCGGCGAACGGGGCTACGGAAACAAGTTCAACTGCTACGGAAGCATCTAACTATGCGCACATGATTACGTCGACGGACATATATGTCATTTCTTCCGAATACAGTCAGTCAGCAAAGAATCTAGTCTCTAAACAAGCGATCGCGTACGGCGCAGATCTGATAGGTGTCCCGGTTATTCCACAGTTATATTATTTTTATAGCAACGGCAAGATGATAGCTCAGTATGGGTTGACTCTCGGTAAGTCTATTGAAAATCCTAACGTGAGAGCTATACCTCACGATAAGATACAATTGTCCTCCGCTGGCTCTACCATCTTCAATGGAATTTTTCACTACTGCAGATTTTTCTTAGAGTATGCCAATATGAATAATTTTACGGCTACTATTACTGCTATCGCGGATCCTGTCATACAGGCAGGTCGCACCTATTTTGATATACAGAATCAGAAATTCGGATATATCTCTAACGTGACTAAAAACTTAGAAGTGGGTGGTACTTACACTTGTACGTTCACGCTGAAAGCGGTTAGAGATGCTGTGTACGGCGTCTACGTGACAGATAGCGGGAGCTCTTCACCAACACAGCCTCTATCGAGTCCTACTTTTAGATACTTACCGGAGATGGAGCAATTCATCGGTAAATTTACGGGCAACAATACTATTGTAAAGAATCTGTCTACGACGCAAGTCAGTAAGGCGGGACCCGCACAGGTCTTCCAGCCTCTACCTACCAGCGCGCGTCTGGCTGCGTTAACTGCAGCATCTTCGCAGCAACCGGGCTCTGTAAATACGCCGGCGACGACGCCATCTACGGTTCCTTCACCTGTGCAGTATACTCCCGTAACAATACCTGTCCCTATCGCTTTGCCTCCAGCGCAGACGCCGCCTGTTTACGTATCTATACCAATTCCTCCTCCAAAGTAATATGATAACATGGTACGAAGGTGAAATAGTTTCTTATCTACCCCAAGTCGAAACTGGACTCGGGATACTAAGAGCTGTTGTCCGAGAGCTGACGCAAGGTATTGAGATACAGGGTGTGCAGATGCCCGTTATTAACGGGATGCAGATTTATCCTGCTCCAGCTAATCCTGCGACAGGAACGCGAGGCACTCGCATCGCTTTTTATAGAGATTCTGCGGCTACTGCAAAATTTGGTTTTATACTGAGTGATCCGGTACCGCTGCATAGTCCTATTGTGTTCGATACGGCCACTCTCGCACTGGAGCAGCCTAACGCTCTCCCCTTTGATTACGGCGAAGTGGCGCTAGCCGCTGCGGGCATAGATAATGCTGCGGGTACGAATGAGGGAGGACAGCTCTGGCTTCGAAATACCGGAGACGCAGCGCTTCTATCTGGTTCATTCATGCAACGCATCGTCGCGAGCGATTCCTCTAGTTCTATTGACATAGAAGGAACTAACGTAGACATTTACGGCCACGGCAACTTGATCGCCACTCATTTTTATGCTATTGACGATGTTCTTGGCGTGACTTCTCTAAGTCTTGGAATGCGTAATCCTATAACAGGAATTGGATACACTACCTTAGAATGTCACTTCGATGGCTCTTTCACGATAGGAGACTCTTTAGGATTGTCGGGGATTGAATACAATCTTGTACCCTCATTACCATTCGTCACATTAGTACCGCAGATATCCTTGACGTCTGTACCTTTAGTATCTGAGTTAATCGTTAATCCGAAGGGATTAACCGTCTTTGGTCCTACTATCGATTTGACTGGTATTACTTCTATCGATGGAGCTACTACGATAACAGGTGCAACAGTTATAACAGGTGCCACTGCTATTACTGGGGTAACTACTATCACACCAGAATTGAATGTTACAGGAAGTGTTGCTATTGCAGGTTCTCTCGCAGTATTCGGTTCTATAGTTGCTGCGGCGACAGGCACGAGTAATGCGCTAACTATAATAGATCTTGAGGCCGCCTTTGAGTATATTGGGCCTATAGTTCCTACAACAAGCCCTCAAGCGGTTCTCGCAGGAATTCAATATCAAATTCCTGTTAAAACAGCTCTCGGACCAATGTTTTTAGCTTTGAGTCAGACAGGTTGGGCATAATATGGGTTTACCAATTCTACAGGCGGCGCTTAAAAAGCAATTAGAGAACACTGCGAATGCTAGTCTTACCGGCTGGTTGGCCATATCTAGCTTGCTCTGTCTCGAAGAATTTTTACTTTTACTATTTACCGCGGGCATATTAGAAGAGTTTAAGGTGGCGTTGGAGGGGCTTATAGCAGCTGCAGCTGCGCAAGTTGCCATCCTCGAGGTAGTTGTCGCGGAGCTAGAATCTATCAATACGGTCATAAGCACTTTTATCAACACGGTCAAATCATTAATCGCAGCTGCGGCTGCCAAGTTATCAATTTTTCCTTTTAACAATCCCCTTTTCCAACAGTGCCCCATCGTGCAGGCTATTGAGCAGGATATAACTGTTCTCGTTCAGTCTTCCCTTTCCCCTTTCGCAAAGGTGTATAAAGGTACGCTCGCTGATATCAATTTATTGCAATACCAGCTTCTCAGGAACCAAAAAAGTTTACTCCAAATCAATCAAAAGATTGCGGCGTTACAGCAATCGATACTTGCTTGGCAGGCTATCATAAACGCGATAGCGAATCAGTTCGGTATACATTAAGAGGTAAAATGGATTTCCTTTTACAGACGCTACCCAATCAAAATAATCCCTATAATAATACTGTCTTAAATCCCGTTACTGGCTCCTTTTGGGGGCAAGGTACTAACGATTTTATTGTAGATAATACTGGAGATTTCGCCCTCGTCAATGGTGAAAATAATCTAGCTCAATCCATATGTAAAATTATCGTGACCACCAGAGGCGACAATACTTTTTTGCCTATGTATGGATCTATCATTAATAGTTTTGTCGGCTCACCTATTAATATTGATGAACTTCGCGCCAACATAAAGACGGACTTAATCGACACTCTTCGTATATATCAGTTTATTAATCAAGGGAATCCAGATCCTAAGGAGCAGATTGATATTTTACAGTCGCTAGCGGTCAACCTAATTCCGGGCGTCAACGGGATCACTGTTACTTTTCAAGTGATTACACTGGCAGGAACAGCCGTAGGTAGTACTATAACGGTCGAGGGATAATTATGATACTTACGGTCACCCAAGTAATTAACAATATGGTCGCGTATATTCAGAATGTCATCCCTGGATTGTCGCTCTTGGAGGGAACTGTCGCCAGAGATGTCGTCATAGAGTCGCCAGCTCAAGAGTTTGGCCGCGTATGGACTGAATTGGGTAGAGTGGAAGCTATGCAGACGATGACGGATCCTACTGCATTCATTAACAATGAGCTCGATAATCTCGCTTCCAGCTTTGGTCTTACGCGTAAACCTGGAACAGCCGCATTGGGCTCCGTTACATTCTCTCTCGCTAATTTTTCGCCCTCGTCGAGCAATATTACTATTTCTGCGGGCACGGAAATATCGACACAGTCTAGTCTGACTAATAATACCGTTGTCACATTTACAACGACTTCAACCGTAACATTCGTGGCCGCCAACGCAAGTACTTTCTACAATCCGCAGAACGGAGACTATGAGATAACTGTACCTATTCAGGCAACGACTGCCGGTACTCAAGGTAATGTAGCAGCGGGTACGATCAACGTTCTCGTAACCTCTTTACCGAATAATATAACGGTTAGTAACTCCAACGCAACTTTTGGAGGATCGGCAGCAGAGTCAGACGCGGCACTTCTCACACGAATTCAACTGAAGTTAGCGGGTACCGCTATGGGTACTCCAAGCGGAATACTCAGCTTTGTAAATGCAAGCCCCTACGTGATAGCCTCCCTACTAGTGGGTCCTACTGATCCTTTGCTGGTTCGTAGCTCTTATGGCAATGCGGCAGATGTATATATCATCGGAGATCTTCCAACACCTGTCGTAGAAACGCAAACGTTTACCGCGGGAATAGCTACGTACGTCTTACAGCAGCAACCTGTGGAGGCGGGATCGGTTAATCAAATCATAGCAGGTACCGTCGGTGGATTGAGTTTTAACTTTGTAGAGGGAACTAATTTCGTAGTCAATCAGGATAACACAACATCTGCGGGTGGATCTGTCAATGCACAGACCTCCGTGACTTTTCTCGGGTCGCCTTTCCCCGATGCGAATACGGGTATTACTATAGATTATTCCGTTAATAATCTCATTGTTGATCTGCAGACTTCGATCAACAGCGATACTAATCACATTGTGGGGACAGATATTCTAATAAGAGAAGCCATTCAGGTTCTTGTAGATGTAAGCGCCTTCATTACTGTCTTTCCAGGCTATACGAAAGCGAATGTAGTCGCGGCGGCAGTCACCAATGTAGATAACCTTTTGAATTCATCTACGCTCGGATCTTCCATCAGCGAGTCAGATATTATAGCCACTATTCAAGAAACTCCTGGGGTCAATGCTGTCTCAATACCTATTTTCATATCTATCTCTACTCCAACGGTTCCCGCGCTCACACCTGTGGTTAATCTTGTGACGGCCGAAAATCAATATTTGAGACCTAACCCGGCTCCTAACTCGATATCAATTACCTAACGAGGATATAAAATGTCTAATCCTTCTCCATGGCCCGTAACACCATCAATCGAATCAACTAGCTTAGTAACTCTATTTGATCAACATTCATCAACTCCGACCCCATACGCTGGACAGCTATATTTAGTACCTTCTACAGGGATTGTATTCTTGCAGGAAAATCCCCTCCAGACGAATACAGCTGTTCCCACGGGAGTGAGCTGCATTGAAACATCAGGTCCTCATACAGGTGTACTGAAAGAGGTGTTGATATCTCCTCCGGCAGCTGGACAGTTTTACGTAGATTATTTTAATGGATCAGTACAGTTCGGAGATGTAGGTGCAACGGTCGCTGTTACGTATCAGGGCGTAGGATCGGTTGTACTCGCTGAGACTATCAACAATATGGTTACGTACATTATAGCGGCCTCCAGCGCTGCGTCATTTATCGCGCCTAACTTTGTTACAGATCCTGGTTCGCCAGGCGTAGGACAGATTTGGTTTAATACGACGGATAGTCAGTTTAAAGGATGGAATGGTTCAGCAGTTGTAATACTAGGATAATATGTCAGAATACGGAACGATATTATACACGGGCCGCGGAGGCCCTACTAACTACTACACGGGAGCTGGTACTGATCAGCCCCAGAGTCTAGATTTCTATCGAACGGATACCGATGGAGACTATGTATTTCACTGGACATTTTTACAATCGTTTGTGAGCCCTCTCATAAATCCTACGCTCTTTAGCCTCGACTATATCCTGCAGCTAGATACTAATCCAACGTTCAATCTGCCGACAACCTTCGAAACGGTTTCAGGTCAGGCGGATGTATCTGCTCACGGGAAAAATATATCGGGGCCCTACGCCGCAACGGCTATAGGATCGGGCCTCACTCTTATCATCAATATTGATGGAGACGGACTGCAGACAGTTACTCTCCCTGCTAACGCTTCAGGGACGGCTATCGCGGCGAGTATTCAGTCGGCTGTACAAGCTTTGACGGCCTTTCACCCCGCTCTGCAGTCCTCCTATAATAATTTTCTAGCTAACTTCGAGTTGCTCAGCGGTGCGCCTACTTACGTACTATATTCTGGGAGTATAGGTGTGTCTAGTTCGGTGGTTGTGTTGGGAGGTACTGCCGCTCCGATATTAAATCTGGGGGTGCCTTATGGAGGGATTCAGTCGTTAGGTGGAGAACATGTTTTACAATTTCTACCTGGAGGAGTGCTGAGTGTAACGGATAGTTCAGGCGTCGTTTACACTGATGTATCCGCAACGACTAACACACCAGGACTTAATCAATTCGTTGTGAGTATTCCTACGGGTGTGATCACTTTCAACATAGGAAATATTCCAGGCCTTCAAGATACTTTCACCATAATATACTTCCCGGCTACTAGTGCGCCTATTCTTAATTTTCAAGACGGTAATGTGGAGAAGGGATTTACGGTACCAGTACCTCCGCGAGTGGCGAGTGCTCCTGTCACCTTCTACGCTAGAGTAGCCGTTAAGTATGGTCCATTCTCTTATGGAACGTGGTCTTCTACCTTAACTGTTCTGACGATTCCTAACGTCATCAATGAGACGTTCAGTCGTCTGATGTTGGCTCTTCCTGACTTCCACGTATATCCCACGGATAACGCTTACTTACTTAATGGTTCCCTAGTCGATGGAATAATTCCAAATCCGCTGCCAGCAGGATTGAGTAATATTGCCAAAGTGTACTTGGCGTACGCCACACAATTCGATTTAGAGTATCTCGAAAAAGAGAATGCCATAAGAGACGTGAGACAGGATCGTCAGCGCGACGAGCGCTTAGGATCTATTCTAGGCGCTCTATATAAGTATCCCCAACCGAAGGGGGTGCAGAACGTAGATTATCGACTAATACTTAGCGATATGAAGGCAGCTTCTCTAGATGGAGCCACATACGAAGCGGTTAAGTTAGTCGGCGCAGCATTCACGGGTGTCGATCCCACAATATTTCCTATATCGAAAATCCTTAATTTTATTACAGCAAGTTTTGATACCGAACTTACCGGAGTCAATTATCCTGGAGTCATTCAGAATATAACAGTTGATCCTGTTACTCATATGGCAACATTGTCGGATGGTGTTGCTAACGATCCGATTATTCCTGGATCACTCATCTCAGGACCTGTGGCTTCTATTACAGATGGACCCGAATCTATTCCATCTGTCGCGCCTTTCACCCTGACGCTATCACAGCTGCCCGCGGATATCCCTACTATCGCTGGATATACGTTCACCACAGGAGCTCCCGCTGTGAATCAGTTCAGCGTGAACTTCGCAGCGCCAGGAGCGTCCATATCTGGTGCTTCTCCTGCGACTACTACTTCTGGACTGTCCTTCAATATTGATATTAATGGAGATGGAATTCAAACCGTTACAATCGGCGCTCAGTCATCTGGAGCGAATATTGCCGCAGCGATACAGGCAGTCATTCGTTCGCTCACAGCTAATACTCCATTTAACCAGGCGGCGTACGATGCAACCACTGTTGTGTACACAACTGTTTACACGCTCACTTCTGGAGCAGGCGGATTAAACTCGAGTGTCATCATCACAGGCTTAGGAGCTGCACCCCTAAAGCTTGGGCAAGCGAATGGGGGAACTGAAACAGGCCCTTCGGGTGTCGTAACTTTCAACCCATCTAATGCAGGAGATTCTGTTTCAATTACGTACGTACCTAATTACGAGCGCGGAAATATGGATGTTCCCGGCAGAACACTTATCATCAATATCGATGGTCTTGGACCTCAAACGATTACTCTGGTAGCTAATGCTGCCAACGATTACTTAGCTACGAAGACAGGCGTCGCGTTAGCTATACAGACTGCGGTCAATAATCTTGGTCCAGCGCCTGCAACTACTCAGTTAGCGCTACTCGCTTCATCGACTATTACGAACAGCGGGTCATCTATCATCACGGGTGACGTTGATCTTACTCCGGGTTCCTCCGTAACAGGATTTCCTCCAGGAACATATAGTGGTACACTTAATATAGATAATGCAGCAGCAGCGAATGCTATGGCAGCAGCTAACACTGCATTCACAGCAGGGCAATCTGCGGGACTAGGTGGTACGTTACTCACCGCAGATTTGAGCACGTACAGTCCTCTACCTCCGGGTAATTACTATTACTCCGCGTCAGGAGGTTTGACAGGTAGCTTAGTTCTGAATGGTACAGCATCCTCCACGTGGGTTATCTACACGGGGAGCACTTTAACTACTGCTTCCGCCTCCTCCGTTACGATGACAGGAGGAGCTTTAGCGAAAAATGTGTTATGGGTTGTAGGTAGCTCTGCGACATTTGGAACTTCAACTTCTTTCCAGGGAAATGTTATCGCACACGCGAGCATCACGTTGAATGGTGCCGACGCTATGAATGGACAGTTATCGGCTCTCACAGGGGCAATAACTATCGCGACCGCTAGTACAGTTGTTGGATCTACTCAACCAGCTGCTCCAGGATCCCAGACAGCTTACACTGATTTCGCGGCCCTATACAATTCCGCAACGGACGCGTTTACGCTTGTTTCGGGAAATCAATCGCCTACACAAACTAGTACCGTTGCTGTAACAGGAGGGACTGCGGCTACTCAGTTGCGCTTGTTAGCTGCCGACGGCGCTACACAAACTTACGGTCTAGTTTACGAAACTCCTCCAGGTCCCCCTCTCGGTCCTCCTTCTGGAAAATTTGCAAGTAATATCGTTCCGCCGGGAGATGGAAGTATTCTGACATTCAACGCAAATGAAGCAGGGAATATACATACAGTACTATTTCTTCCCGTGGCTGATATCTTCACATATCTACCGGGGATAACTGTGGAAAATATACCTATTGCTCTTACGGTTCCCTCATCGCCACCGTATACGATCACGCTGGCTAACGCATCCTGCGACATCCCTAAGATAATACTTGTTAAAGGAACAGTTAATGTTAACAACGGGTCTCCTCTCGTAGTGGGTAGCGGTACTATGTTCACTTCTCTAGAGATAGGAGATACGGTTGCGGTACTGGCCTCTGGTGTTTACTACGGACCTTATATCATCCAGAGCATTGCAGATAATACTCACCTGACTCTGGCGTCTAACTATACAGGGACTAACGCCGGATCAGCGGGCTTCATAGACTATGATCGCAGCTCTTATAAATTCATACCGACGCCTACGGTGGCAGGTGCATCTATCTCAGGAACTGTATCAATAACTAACGGCTCCCTATTAGTCGTAGGTACCGCTACGTCTTTCACTGCTACTCTATCTGTAGGAGAAGCTATTCAGTTCAGCAGTCAACTCGGTACTCTCTACTTCATTGAGTCTATCACGGATGACTTCAACTTAACATTAGAGACAGCGTACACAGGAATAACTACGACGTCAACGACCGTTAATCCTCCGGGGTTAGCGCCATTCCCTCCTGTGGTTAATCCGGGTGAGTTCACGGACGACTTTGGTACACCTGCAACTTTGACATTCAATGCATCGGCAGCAGGCGACCCCATAATTGTATCATATACGATACGTGTACCTATCCAGGATATTGATACGGTTAATAATGCGCCTATATTGTTCAGTGATACCGAAGCAGGTTTCGGTATCGAAATCATATTGAATAACCCCGCGTTGTTCACTTTAGATCTATCTAACATATCGTTCCTATTGACACAGATTCTTCCAGCGAATACAAAATTCATCCTGACGGAAGTACCATAACATGCAGAAAGAACAATTCTTCGAAGATCAACCCATCCTCCAAAGTGATTTGCAGCTTGCTGAAAGCAGCAAGGAAAACGCGATCAGAGAGCGTCAGCTTGATCTCTTAGATCCGGGCGTAGTCGTTGGTTCTCAGTTACTCGGAGAACCAATCTCTCTCGCGGTTACTCAGGGCCCTAGCGCGGGACTGTTTATCACTGTTAACACAGGAGTTGCGGTATCTCCTGAAGCGGAGAGAATCATTATTCCTTCCGTAGTGGCGTATAACGCCTCTCTTCCGACGACTCAAACGGATAATGGTATCGGCGGAATGGTATTGACTCCGCAGTCTTCCGGGTCTCAGAATATTCCGGTGGCTAATAATACCATTAACTGGATTTGGGTCGGTTATCTAGAAACAACCGATACGAGCGTGTTTACTCTCAGCGAGGCGAATAATTCGCGTTTATTCGTTAAGCATGATGACGGTTATATCATTCAGGTAACCCAGATCAGTACTAACCCTGATCCTACAACGTACGTGTTGGTTGCACAGGTTACTACGGCGGGCGGGCTCGTGACGTTGATCAATACAACCAACTTCTTACAGCCTATGGTTTATGGTCCCGTATTAATTCCAGGATCATATCTATTATCCTTGCCCGTGCTCCCAAATCTTTCACCGGAGTTTAATTTCCCAAGTAGCGTACCGATAATTGGTGAAGACAATACCGACACCCTTTTAGTTCCCTCTGTGGCGCCATACGCTGTCACCCTATCCCGAATACCTCTAGACACTACATGGAATATTCCAATCGTCACAGGAGTAATCAACCCCACTTACTCATATGTGGTAGGAACTCCCGTAGGTACTCAATTCTCTCTCAACTACTCTACAGGCGTCGTCACTTTTAGCTCAGCGGCGTCCGCAGATACCGTTACCATTACTTACGCGGAAGCTATTGATCCTTTCACGTATACTCTAACAGCTCCTACAGCTACGGGGCAGTTCACCGTAGATTTTTCGACAGGTATCGTACAGTTCTACTCCGCAG